>OGQE01000816.1_pt1 | contig 33361 bp, 25 predicted proteins | sample 1553131 | NCBI WGS metagenome assembly OGQE01 (sample SAMEA2579929, study PRJEB22360) | human gut metagenome | biome: human gut; feature: human-associated habitat; material: faeces | place: Denmark | collected 2008/2010
GCCACGCAGAAATAGGGCACCATCTGGCAGGCCACGCCTAATACCGCAAGGATAACACTGCCGATGAATTTTCCATGATAAGGTTTGCCCCATCCCCATAAGACACCTATGGGTGCCTCCTTCTTTTCCTCCTTCATTCTGTGGACACCTCCTTCTTCATATCACTCAGGAAAAACTTTAGCAGGCGTTTTTGGCCATTGCTGTCCTCTATGGAATAACTTTCCTGAATTTGCCCATTTTCTAAGTGAAGGACATAATTGCAGCAGCGTAGAATAAATTCCGGGTCATGTGTTACCACAAGTGCGGTTCTTCCGGCATTTGCCACTTGATTAACAACATTGGCAACCTGCCTCATGTGAAACAGGTCAAGGCCGCTGGTCGGTTCATCAAATAAAATCAGAGGGCGCTCCGAAGCAATCGCAGAGGCAACCGCCACGCGCTGCTTTTGACCGCCGGACAGTCCCATCGGGTGGCAGTCCTCATAAGGCAGCAGGTCCATCTCCTGCAAGATTTTTCTTGCCCTCTGCTTGTTCTCAGTTCTCATACTGAGCAGAATTTCATCCAGAACACTTTCAGTAAAGAGCTGGTGGTTTACATCCTGCATGACCATATAACAGAGTTTCAATCGTTCTTTTCTGGAATAGTTCTTGATCTGATCCTGCACCGTTCCTTTGAAGTGCTTTTCCAACCCGCAGAGGCACCGGGCAAAGGTGGATTTTCCCGCACCATTATGTCCGATGATGGCCGTGGCGCTGCCGGATGGGAAAGAGGTTTCCGTTATATGCAAGGTTTCCGGCTCATGCTTATAGGCGAAGGACACATTCTTTATCGTCCAAACCGCCTCATTCATTCTCTGCGGCGTGCCTTCAACTTCTGAAAGCCCCGCAAGATCAAGAGGGCGCAATCCCATATCATCGCGCTGTCTTGCCGACAGGCCGCAAAATTCCTCTGCTGTATAATCACCTTCGATTTCTCCATCTTTTAGGTACAGGACACGGTCAAAAAGGCCGGACAGATAATACAGCCGATGTTCAGAGATGATGATGGTCTTTCCCTGCGATTTCAAAGTAAAGAGTAGCTGTCGGAAATCAGCGATAGCGTATGCGTCAAGGTTGGATGATGGCTCATCAAGCACATAAATATCCGGGTCAATCGCCGCTGCCGATCCGCAGGCGATTTTTTGCTTTTCACCGCCGGACAAAGAAAAAATACTTCTATCAAGCAGCGGCTCCAACTTTAGCTGTGCAGCTACACGCTTTACACGGTCACGCACAAGATCTTCCGCTATGCCGTGATTCTCTGGGCCGAAAGCCAGTTCGCTGGTCGTGTCCACATTGAAAAACTGAGAACGCGGATTTTGAAATACAGAACCGACTTTCAGAGAAATATCAAACAGTGACAGGTCACGGGTATCCTTTCCATCCAGATAGACGGAGCCGGTATAAGTCCCCTCATGATAATGGGGGATCAAGCCGTTAAACAACCGGGTCATGGTTGTTTTCCCACAGCCGGAAGTCCCGCAGAGCAGGACAAAAGAACCGTCCTCAATAGTGCAGGAAATATGTTTCAAAGCGCCACCGGCCTGCCTCTCACTGTCGGGAAGGGTACTGGCAGGATAAGAAAAGGACACATCTTGACATTCAATCATTTCCTTCACCCCCTTGCGGCAAGCACATAGATTTGCGCTGCAAATGCTCCCAGACAGATCAGCAGGAAAATAACATCCTGCACATGAAAACCCAGCTTACAGATATTCGTCCGTTTTACCGGGCCTCCCAATCCCCGCGTAAGGGCTGCCTGGGACAGTTCCTCTCCGATTTTGACGGAGCAGATCATCATGGGGACAATCCGATACTCTAAAATCGCACCGACTTTTCCACCACCAAAGCGGACGCCACGCATCCGCATGGCGTCCCCAATAGCGCTCCATTCTTCCGCAACCGTGGGAAAGAAGCGAAACATCACAGACATAGGAATGGTGATCTGCTGCGGCAGGTGGAGCCGTTCCATCGCCGCAACAAATTCGCTGACCGTGGTTGTCGTTACCACGAAATATCCCATGACCACGCTGGGGGTGAACCTCAGCAGAATGCCAACAATGGCTACTGCAATGTAGTTTGCTACGCCAGCCAGTCGTGACAGACCGAACATTTCCAGGCACAGACTGCCTCCAAAAATCAGGATATAGAGAACAGCGCCTTTCCATTTTCTGACCGCTGACAAAAGTAACAGCGGGATCGCCGCCAACACGATGATGTAATACTGCATGATACCTTCATACGAACCGCCTAAAATAAAGACAGCTATGGTAATCAGTACCGCCAGTTTTGTCCGGGGGTCTAATAAAATTCCACTATTGTTTTTTTGACTTGAAAGAAGTTCGCGGCTCATTACACAATTCCCGCCCGCTCAAAGTGCTTTTTGAAAATCTTCCGTCCGATCAGGCCGCCGACAAGACCACTGACGAAAGCAGCAATAAGCAGTACCGGCAAAATCCAGTCGGGCATATAAGCCATGAGCGTGTCGGCATATTCCTGACCGTAGCCGGGGAGCAGGTTCTGGTAGTAAGCGTCACGCGTCACAACGATGGGAATAAAGGCGCCGATTACCCACATGGAAAAAACGCCGTGAATCAACACTTCGCGCTTGGCATTTTTGTAGTCACAGGCTTTCATCATAAAATCGGAAATCAGCCCGAAGATCAGCCCGGTAGGGATGCACCACCAGCCCATGCCGGTCAGCAGCATAATGATACCCAGCAGCACTCCGCAGATGGTAAGCATACCGAATTTCTTAATTTTGGAGAAGAACAACATCATCGGAATACCTCCGACAAGCGGCACGATCACGCTGATAAGCGGAATAAAGATCGGGATAAAACCGATAGACGCCGCTGCGAAAATGACGATAAAGTAAATCGCCGTAAAAATACCGATGTTGATTAAGTCCTTTCCTTGCAATTTGTTGTTCATTGCGAAACCTCCTAACATGATTACTTTCGTCTTTGTTAGTTCTTGCTAACTAGCCCTAATGATAGCATAAATTCAGCTGTGCTTCTATGCACATATCGGTATTTTAAGCCCGTATAGCAAGGAGTTTTTTCGCTCTGCCAGAATATCCATTGACCGGGAGTTTTCTCGCAGGTATAATAATATCAGCGATTTTGCGTGATGAAAGGGGCGAAGCAGTTGCGTAACATGATATACAACATTTTAGAAAACAGCGATGCTGTTTCTGGTGTGACCTTGAAAAACAGTCCAAATAGCAGCACATTGCTTTTGGATCGGGCAGATGGCAAGGGACGCATGACATTCCATACGCTCTTTCCGGGGCTGACTTTGGCTTTTATTTTTGTAAACGCTCCCGTATGGCCGGAGTCGGATGAAAATTCAAATCTAAAGCCTTTGCTGATTAACTATTGCGTTTCGGGCAGAAGTGAATTGCTTCTGGATGACGGCTCCTACATTTACCTGAAGGAAAATGATTTTTGTGTCAGTGAACAGACCGCACAGAAAGAATATATCTTTCCCACACGGCAATATCAGGGCATAAAAATATACTTTGACCTGCCACTTCTTTTACAGTCCTGCGGTGAACTTTTGAAATCTTTTTCACTTGACCTCCCTACGCTGGAAAAAAGTTATTGTGGCAACCATAAGACATATATCAACGGAGCGGACAGTGAGCTGGAAAATATATTTCAAAAACTCTGGCGGCTATCTGAAAAGCCCTCTGCCTTCCATTTGCAAATCTATATGCTTGAACTTCTCCACCGGCTTTTTAACATGGAAATCCGGCCTCCGAAAACCTGCGGCTTCTACACGGAAACGCAGGTTGAAATTGCAAAAAGGTCAGCACAAATCCTTTCTAATGATCTTCGCCAGCACATCCCTATAAGGCAGATTGCAGAACGATTTTCGGTCAGTGAAACCAGCCTTAAGAATTATTTTCGAGGCGTATATGGACAGAATATATCCACCTGGCTACGGGAAATCCGTATGAACGAAGCCGCAAGGCTTCTTTCGAACACAAAGCGTCCGATTGCCGAAATATCAGGACAGGTTGGCTATTCTAATCAAGGAAAATTTGCAGCTGTATTTAAAAAACAGCTTGGATTATCACCCTTAGAATATCGACGATTCAAAAATTTGGAAAAATACTAAAGCCGAGATAGATTAATACTCTCGGCTTTACTCATTTCACATTCTTTATACAAAATTATCCCTCTAAAAGTTTATTATCATTTGCGTACCTATATTTGTCATTGCACAATGTCAAAGTTTCTTAATTTTTTTATAGGCTGACATAAATTCTTTTTTTCCAACAGGTGCCCATTTAAAACCCAGTTTTTCTAAAATGTATACTGTTTTATCAACTTTGATCTTCCTAGTATTTCTACCAATATCCTGAACAATTTGGCATTCAAAACTAATTGTTTGATCCACTCCTTCTCTTTGATATTTGCTTGTTCGTAATAATTATAGATTTCCTCTACAGAGAGTTCTTTTAAAACCTTGTTTTGCCCTTCTTTTCGGCCGGAATCCATAGGAACATTCTCTAAAGTCAGCTTCGAATACTGGCTCTATTGCTATCTTTGTACGGTATCAATGATTGTTACCTCTTTTCCAGCTTCAATCTCTTTGTTGCCGTTCTTATCAGTAGCAACACGCTCTTTTGACTCCGTCCAGTATTGCTTACTTTCTGCATGAACGGGTGTAGTCGGTAAAGCAGTAACGACAGTTGCAAGAGCTAAGAAGCCCGTACACAATCGTTTCCATGTCTTTTTCATAAATCTAATGCTCCTTTCATTTTGGGTAATAAAATAGCCGTCCAATAAGAACGGCTGGAAATAGAAAAGGAACGTCATTTTAGGCGTTCCATAGTCTATAAGTTATTCAATTTTTTCTTGTTTCAATACTGATGTGCTGTACCATATCTTTGCATATCTAGGAAAACTTGCGTATCAAGGCTCATTCGTTAGTAGTAAATAAGTAGTAAATTGATGTGTTTGTTTCCTTGAAAATGCTGATAGATACTGTGTTTTAGCGGATAATCAGATTTTTATTGTGTTTTTATTCTAAAATTATTATTTAATTTCTGTTATATTTTAATGACTTTCTTTTTTGTCTTTATACATCTTTTTATCTGCATCACTAAACCACTGATCAACAGATTTTTTATTTCCATTTTCATCAATGTAGAAACTTATACCTCGCGCTATTGACACATTATATGGATTGTTTCTTTCAACATTAAACTTGTGGCAAAAACCATCACTGGCATAAAGTATTCGACTATAATCTGAATTACATACATATATAACCTGCTTTGATGCAATAATTAAATTCTCGTATTTCTTATACAAGTTAAGAGTTCCCGCAACTCTTTTCTGTATTTCAAACATATCAAAAGGATGTGTAAAATAATCAATTGCACCTAATTCGTAGGCTTTCTCAATGTTTTCGTGATTATCTTCCGCTAAAATCACAATTACCGGAATACGTTCAATAACATATTCTTCATTCATCCATTCCAATACCTGATATCCGTTAGTTTCAGGCATATTTAAATCCAATAGAAGTGCTGAAAATGAATCTTCTTCCTTCTTTAGTAACTCGATTGCTTCTGTTCCATCTTTTGCTTCTGTAACAATATATTCATCTCCGAGGATTTCTTTCAGAATTTCTCTATTCATCTTGGAATCATCCGCAATTAGTAATCTACTTTTTTCTCTTGATTCCTTTATCATAAGTATTCACTTCCTCCACTTCATTCTTTTTCTTTCATTTTCTATCTCTTTCTATATTTTAACACAAATGTCTAATTTTTCGTAGCATTGCTTTGCTTATTTTTTTGCTAAAAATATACAGCTTTTAATACGCTATTTTTATTTATTTTTTATTGATTTTTTCTTCTTATTTTGCTATCATATCAAAGGATTATATAAGTTCATGATATGGATGAACGTTTCTACTAACTGCCGCAAATGGTTATCTATAATCTTTATTATAGGTGAATTTTATTTTGCGGTATTTTTGTGTGCAAAAAAGTATTTTTAATTTACTTTAATTATTACATTTAGGAGGATTTTGAATGAGACATTATGATGTTATTGTAATTGGTGCCGGACCGGGTGGTATTTTTGCCACATATGAATTGGCAAAAAAGCAGCCTGAACTTTCTATTGCTGTTTTTGAAGCCGGACATAAGTTATCAGGAAGAAAGTGTCCTATTGATGGTGACAAGATTCCTAACTGCATCAATTGTAAAAGCTGCTCTATTATGAGTGGTTTCGGTGGTGCCGGAGCTTTTTCTGATGGTAAATATAATATTACTAATGATTTTGGTGGCACTCTTTATGAACACATTGGTAAAAAACAGGCCATTGAATTAATGAAATATGTTGACGAAATTAACATGGAACACGGTGGAGAAGGCACAAGACTTTTCTCAACTGCCGGAACTAAGTTTAAGAAGATTTGTATGCAGAACAAGCTTAAACTTCTTGATGCTTCTGTTCGTCACTTGGGAACTGACATTAACTATGTTGTTCTTGAAAATTTATATGACGAATTAAAAGATAAGGCTGATTTTTACTTTGACACACCTGTTTCTTCAATTACTCATTTAGATAACGGCTATAGTATTCATACTGAAGATGAAGATTTTGAATGTAAAGATTGTATTGTTTCTGTAGGTCGAAGCGGAAGCAAGTGGATGGAACAGGTTTGCCACGAAATGGATATACCTACTAAGTCTAACCGTGTTGACATTGGTGTTCGTGTTGAACTTCCTGCTGTTATCTTCTCTCATCTTACAGATGAATTGTATGAAAGCAAGATTGTTTACCGTACACAGCAATTCGAAGACAATGTTCGTACTTTCTGTATGAACCCACACGGTATTGTTGTTAACGAAAATACTAACGGCATTGTTACTGTTAACGGACACAGTTATGAAGGTGAAGAAATGCAGACTGAAAATACTAACTTTGCCCTTTTGGTTGCTAAGCATTTCTCTGAGCCTTTCAAAGACAGTAACGGATATGGTGAAAGTATTGCCCGCCTTTCTAATATGCTTGGTGGTGGCGTAATTGTTCAGCGTTTCGGTGACTTAGTAAGAGGTCGTAGAAGTACTGAAAGCCGAATTGAAGAAGGACTTGTTACTCCTACTCTTTCAGCTACTCCAGGTGATTTAAGCCTTGTACTTCCAAAGCGTATCTTGGATGGAATCATTGAAATGATTTATGCCTTAGATAAAATTGCTCCAGGTACAGCCAATGATGATACATTGCTATATGGTGTAGAAGTTAAGTTCTACAATATGGAAGTTGAACTTAATGACAATCTTGAATGTAAATATGACGGATTATATATTATCGGCGACGGAAGTGGTGTTACACATTCACTTTCACATGCTTCAGCCAGTGGTGTTTATGTTGCAAGACATATATGTGAAAAGGCAGAATAAAGGGAGAAGATTAATGTTGCAGGGAGGATGTAGCATTATTGGAAAGCCACGACGGATTTGCGTCGTGGCTTTTGCTTTTGAGATTAGTTTCTATTTGTGTTTTTTGAAGATTTTCGCTCCATTTTCCATACAAAGTCGTCCGTGGAGATGTCCACACTCTGGGGGCAGTATAAGTTGTTTTTTCGGTCACAACTACGTGTCACAGAGCGAAAACGTTGTATGACACGTAATTATTGAATTTTAGCTTGTCCTTTCGGCTGAATTTACGTGTCGGTGGGCCGAAACGTTGTACCACACGTAATTTATTGAATTTTAGCTTGTCCTTTCGACTGGATTTACGTGTCGGTGAGCCGAAACGTTATACCACACGTAATTTATTGAAACTTAGCTTGTCCTTTCGGCTGAATTTACGTGTCGGTGAGCCGAAACGTTGTACCACACGTAATTACTAGAAATTTCATTAATATTTCGAGAATAATTACGTGTCAGCGAAAGGAAATGTTATATGACACGTAACTGGAATCGGCATTACGCATAGTTTAATCAGTCTCTTTATTTACATAAATCAACTGATTATCTATTTTCTTAATTCTGCCAATTAATCTGCTGTTCCTTTATTAGCGGATATCTGACTACTTCCGCGCCATCTAAGTTTTCTCTGTTCATATCAACTGCTGTTATCTGCTGATTATCATATGTTGTATAATAATAAATTCCCTTTTTAGCATTGCAACATGAAGTGTACAATGTGATTTCGTACTTATCTTCCGCTACTTCACAACAGCCTCTCTGCTGGTCAACAGAGCCCAAAATATGGAAGAACTGGCTTACACTTTCTGCCTCTGAATTACCTGAAACAGAATTCATCTTTGTGAAGGCAACCTTAGCAAAACGTGAGGCTGATGATAAATCTCCCGGAAGTCCTAACGCTCCCATTCCTCTGCTGTAAGTTGTCAAATCAAGTTCTGATGCGAATTTGTTTTCCGGCTGTCTTGGGGACAGGTTCATGTAATTGTTTAACATAAACATCTGCTGTGGAAATGGTGGATTGTTAGTCAACACTCCTATAGGATTGTCATAAACCTTTAATCCTTCTGCCACAGGTTCTACAGTTATGGATTCTTCACTGTCTGAAATAATCCAATGTAACTGAGCTGATGGCAACTGCTCACTAAAAGGTGTTGAAACAAGATTCATTCTGCCTATAAGTTCTCTCGCCTCTTTAACTGACTGGCATCTACCAAGAATCCATGGAATAAATTCAAACTGGGCTATATTGTCCCTGCCCTCTTCTATAGGCTGAAACTTAGCATTGCCCACAAAATTAAGCCCTGCCATTCCAAGTCCCTTCTCATTAATTCCATCATAATACAATGGGTACCCTCCTGCCACATATGCCATACCAATAATTGCATAATGGCTCTCCAATATTCCCATATGTCTAAAATCAAATCCATAATTTCTAGGTGTTATTGTCACCTCATCACCATATGAAAATTCATAGTCTAAAGTTCTTCCAAAATAAAAATCATTAGTTTTATAAGTTGCTGCTGTACACATATCTCTCCTTATTCAAAATACTGTTTAGACAGTCTTTCAACCTCTGTCTTAACTTTTTCCAAAATATCCTCAGGTCCTACAATCTTTACACCGTCACCTAAAGAAAATATCCATGAAATAAACTGATTGCTTACTATTACTTTTACATTTGCAGTAAAATGTTCATCATCTTTTGGTATAAACATAGTGTCTTTTCCGAATCGGTCAATAATAACACCTGCCATTTCGTTTTTGCACTCTAGTTTTATTATTTCCTCTTCGCCGGAAAACATACCAAATACTTTCTTGGCATATAAACCTACATCTGCATTCTGCCCGCTAAACTTTTCTCCTCCAAGTCGTGGTTTGTCCAAAAATTCAATGTTAAGCATCTTATCAACCCTGAAATGTTTAACTTTTTCATCACTTGAATCAATTGCAACCATATAATAGTTCTCATCATCCCAAGTTAAAGCCCAAGGACTTACTATGTAAGGTTCTCCGTCCTTTTTCAAAACCATTTTCTTCTTCACATTCCACTGGAAATACTGAAAACTAATCATAGAATTTCTGTCAATTGCAGTATGTATCTTATCCACATTATAATAAATCTTCTCATTAGTTGTCTTTACGCGCTGAGATACATAAACCTGATGCTGAAGCTGTGATGCCTGATATTTGCTTGCCAAACCCTCAATCTTCTTAATAAGTTGGTTAGTCTTCCTTTCAGTAATGAATTTAGCTGACTGCACCGAATCTACCAATAACTTCAACTCTGCCAATTCAAACTGTCTGCTTACCAAATAATAGTAATATGTTCTGTCGTGCTGTTCTCCTACAATATCCAATCCATATTGACGCAAATTTTCAATATCATTATAAAGACTTTTACGTTCAGCATTCACCCCATACGCCTTTAACTCACTAATGATTTCATTCATTGTTATGCTATGCTGCTCATCAGTTTTCTCAGTTAATATCTTTATCAGATATACTATCTTTAATTTCTGATTGCTTCCTTTTGCCATACCTACCTCCTTGCCCCTAAGCAGGTCTGTTCCTTTTGTTAAAAAATATACCTCTATTCTACACCAAAACAGTTGTATATTCTATGTAGCAATTTCAACAATTTTAGTCTGTCATATATATTAATGTTTATTAGAGCTTCGCCACTCCTTTATTGCTTCACTTATAGTATTATAATCCCTTTGAAAAAGTTCTTCACTAATCTGCCTGTGTAACAAATCCCACGGCACCTTCTCCATTATCTTTGTTATAACAAAATCCTTGCTCCTCTGTTTGTACTTAGGCATACCGTTAATCTCCTGTATATGGGAAAGTTCCGGTCGCCACAATATACTTAGCTTACGCTTCATCTTATAAGTTCGTTGGGCACGCTTATTAATTTCCGGTTCTCTTAAAACATTAAATTCCACACTTTCTTCCTTACTAATCGCCTCAATAATTCCCCAGTATTCCGGAACATGTTCTTCAATATGCTTTGAGTGGCTACTTCCCACAACCACATAATTATAATCAAAAAACTTATTATAATCCTTCACCTGTCTTGCAAGCCTTGCATATGTATCCGCATCACTTTTGATTTCCACGCCAATAAGCTTCTCTTCAAGAACAAGCATTACATCAGCTCTTGATTTTGCAATCTGCTTTTCTTCTATTATTCGTACCTTACCGAATTTTTCATCAAAAAAATCAAATAACGGCTCTCTTATATCCTGATCTTTTAACATTTCGTTCCTCTATTACACGTCCTATCCAACACATTCTATATTATATATGTTATTCTCTGTTATGTTTGATATTCTGTAATTCTAATCTCTCTATTTCGTGGACTTTGCCTTTGGATAAATTCTCTCCATTCTGCCATCATCAAAATGACTATCCATAACCTTCTGCCATTGGGAAGTTGCACTTATGCCCCTATCTCTCTCATCATATCTGATTAAGGCTAAGCTTGATACACCACAATTTATTACCATAAATATTATCAAAATCCATGTGACAATTTTGCCCCATAGCATTGGTAATAATTCTATTGCTCTAGATATGTATGGATAAAGTTTTTTAAACCAGACAACTGCTGCTATGCCCCAGAAAAAACAATACAACAGATTAATTCTACCACCCAAGTTAAAAGGAATATCGCTATAATCCCAAAATACTTTTCCAAAAACTATCTCCGTAAAAACGCTGCACAAATATTCATAAGCGCCACCAAGGAGAGTGCCTACCGCAAATAAGAAGCTGTCGCTTTTGTCTTTATATTTATAAAGCATCTGAGTAACCACAGCTATTGCAAGTCCCCAGACAATACTAAAAGGTCCCCAAACCACACTGCTTCGGCTCATCCACACGCCTTCAGTTATTCTGCAAAAAATAGTTTCCGTTATATCACCAAGAAACGCTCCTATAAAAAACAACAATACTATTTTATAAAAACTACATCCGTAGGCAAAAACCTTAGTTTCACTTTCTTCTTTTGACTGAACTTTTATATTTTCAGTTTTTTGTGCTTTAGGATAAGCTTTGTGAATACGTCCGTCTACAAAATTGTAAATTAAAGTTCCAAGTTTTACCCTAACGCTGTCTATCTTATCATTGGCACTTTCCCATTTTTTTATATTTTTGCTTTTTCCTTTTAACAATAGATAAGATGCCAATATGTCTACTATCATTACCCCTACAAGAACTAATAAAATGACGTTCATTAACAGTTCCGGCAAAATTGTAAGAATTTTTAATGTAATCTTATTTCCCCATTTTACAATAACATAACCTAAAAATCCCCAAAACACTGAAACAGGAACGCATACGTATCCGTCAAAATTCCATTTAACATTGGAGTAATCCCACCAACGTTCTTTAAATGCCAATTCAATAAGATGTCCTGCTATCCACTCAACTACAGTGGCATAAATCATTGCAAATAAAAATAGCCAGACTCCTGTTAATTCCTGTAAACCCACCGTAATTATTACTGCTGTTATTCCATAAAGAACACAAAAAGGTCCATTAACCAAACCTCTGTTAGCGAATTTTTTCTGTTTTAATGATGCTGATACTGTTTCAAATAGCCATCCCAGAAATGAATATATAAAAAACATCCATAATAAATCATAGACAGTAAAATTTATCATTGTCTTTCTCCTCTTGTATAAAACCCGGGTACAAAATATGCACCCGGGTTCTTTATTTAAACATATATTGTTCTATATATTTATATGACACTTATATGTGTCTTTTAACCTTTAAATTAGAGCTGTGGTCCTGCTGAAACTAAAGCCTTACCAGCTTCATTTCCTTCATACTTAGCAAAGTTCTTGATGAATCTTTCAGCTAAGTCCTTAGCCTTAGCTTCCCATTCTGAAGCATCAGCGTAAGTATCTCTAGGATCAAGGATTCCTGTATCAACACCTGTAAGTTCTGTTGGAACTTCAAAGTTGAAGTATGGAATCTGCTTTGTTGGTGCATTTAAGATGTCACCGTTTAAGATAGCATCGATGATACCACGTGTATCCTTAATTGAGATACGCTTTCCTGTACCATTCCATCCTGTGTTAACTAAGTAAGCCTTAGCTCCATTCTTTTCCATCTTCTTAACTAATTCTTCAGCGTATTTTGTTGGATGAAGCTCTAAGAAAGCCTGTCCGAAACATGCTGAGAATGTTGGTGTAGGTTCTGTGATTCCACGTTCTGTACCAGCAAGTTTTGCTGTAAATCCTGATAAGAAGTAGTACTGTGTCTGAGCTTCTGTAAGGATTGATACTGGTGGCAATACTCCAAATGCATCTGCTGATAAGAAGATAACGTTCTTAGCTGCTGGTGCAGATGAAATAGGTCTTACAATGTTTTTGATATGATTGATTGGGTAAGATACACGAGTATTTTCTGTTACACTCTTATCTGCAAAATCAATCTTTCCTTCAGCATCAAGTGTTACGTTCTCAAGAAGAGCGTCACGTCTGATTGCATTGTAGATATCTGGTTCTGATTCTTTATCTAAGTTGATAACCTTAGCGTAGCATCCACCTTCAAAGTTGAATACGCCGTTGTCATCCCAACCATGTTCATCATCACCGATAAGTAAACGCTTAGGATCTGTTGAAAGTGTTGTCTTACCTGTTCCTGAAAGACCGAAGAAGATTGCTGTGTTTTCACCGTTTAAGTCAGTGTTAGCTGAGCAGTGCATTGAAGCAATTCCCTTAAGTGGAAGGAAGTAGTTCATCATTGAGAACATACCCTTCTTCATTTCTCCGCCGTACCATGTATTAACGATAACCTGTTCACGGCTTGTGATGTTGAACACAACTGCTGTTTCTGAGTTAAGTCCTAATTCTTTATAGTTTTCAACCTTAGCCTTTGAAGCATTGTATACAACAAAGTCTGGTTCGAAGTCTTTAAGTTCTTCTTCTGTTGGCTTAATAAACATATTTGTTACAAAATGAGCCTGCCAAGCAACTTCAACGATGAAACGGATTGCCATACGTGTGTCTTTGTTTGCTCCACAGAAAGCATCTACTACATAAAGTTTCTTATTTGAAAGTTCTTTAATAGCAAGATCCTTTACAGCAGCCCAAGCTTCCTTGCTTGCCTTGTGGTTATCATTCTTATATTCATCTGTTGTCCACCATACTGTGTCTTTTGAATTTTCGTCTTCAACGATAAATTTATCTTTTGGTGAACGACCTGTATAAATACCAGTCATAACGTTAACAGCACCAAGTTCGCTCTCCTGTCCTTTTTCGTAACCTTCAAGTTCTGGTTTTGTTTCTTCTTCAAATAATGTTTCATATGAAGGATTGTACACGATTTCTGTTGTACCTGTGATACCATACTTGCTTAAATTGATTTCTGCCATCTTATTTAAACCTCTTTTCTTTAAATATAGTAATATAATGAAAACCTGCTTGCGCCGGCTCTTATATCAACCTTGTGGAACTAAAAAACAAAGTTCCCTAATATGATATTATACATATTTTCGTTGTAAATTCAACTGAAATCGCCTTGTTTTTCCTTTATTAATAAAGTAAAGTGTTCGATTAATTAATGAAAGTGTTGTTTTTTTAGACTAATTGAAGTCTAACTTTTTTGGTTCACCTCACTCACAGCCTTTTTATTTTATTCCTGTATATTTAAAGTTTTTATTTTTATCTTCTCATATAACATATACATTCCCTGCACTCCTGCCACAAAGGAAATCACATAGTACGGCATAATATACAGTGCCTTGCCTTCCCACAGAAAATGGAATATGAAGCCTCCAAGTACTGCCACCTGTAGCAACATGTTCCAGATGGTAAGCTGTTTTCTTTTTGCTATAAGGTATGCAAGGTTTCCAAGCCAGATAAATATAAGATATAGTTTCATTATTACGAATATGATTTTGTTTACTTTTCCCTTTTCTATACTTTTAGCTACCTTTGACCATTCTGCGTGATTATCCATTGCCTGAAGCATCCAGAAAGTTTGGAATGTTGGTTCGCACCACTGTGTTGTGATTTTATTTTTTGCAAAATCCACAAACTCTAATGGTTTGCTTTTAAACTCACTTAGTCGTTCACTTATGTTTTCTCCCGCTATTTCTGATGCTTTTTCACTGTCACGACCTGCGTTTACAAAAGTTGTCAAATTATAAGCGTTGTACCAGCCATCAACACCGCAACCTAACTCTTTTGTACCCTTCTGCAATCCCATGGCTATAAAGCATTTCGCCGGAACACCTTTTGAAATAGTTACATTAGCCTTTTTTGCATAATACAGATTTACACATTTAGGCGCCATCAACGCTCCCATTAAGATTATTGAGAAAACTACATATTTTAATTTTTGTTCTTTTATTCCATAAAATAAAGTAACCAAAACTGCTGCAATTACAAAAATCAAACAATTGCTTTTGCTTATTGTTCCCATGCAGAAAGCCAGAAAACTTATTACAAAATTAAGGATTTTTCCATTTTCTTTTGCAAGGATAAGATTATAGAAGCCTACTAATGAGAAGAATAGTCCAAATATTGTTCCGTACACAAAGAAGCTATAGAAAATCAATGGGAAACATCCAAAGACCATAACCCAATACAGATTGTGGATTCTAATATTATCTGTCATTTTGGTTAGAATCTTATATAGCATATTGAAAATTCCTGCCATTGCAAGAACATTAAAAAGCATTATTGCGATGTAATTATCTTTTCCGAATATGTAGTAAATAATTTGGATAATGCCGATTATTCCAAGCTGTTGCGGATATGCTACCAAATATCCTTCACCTGTAAGCTCGCTGTAATCTCCATCAAGAAAACTTGATGCAATTCTCTGAACAATACTTTGGTCACTTATAGGGTATGCCCTTGCCATAACTATGTATGCGATTCCAATTGCAATAACATATATTGTTGCAATATTGGCAAACTTCTTTGTATCCATTTTTAGTAATTTTGTATATCTGTCAATAATATACAGAATTGCAAAAATAGTTACCACATACAAAATTATCATAAGAATATTGTTAAGGCTATACTCTGCATATTCCTTGTAATCGTTAACTTTCATATCAATTTTTGTTGTTCCCAAAATATTAAAAATTGATAGAATCCCAAACATTGCCACAAGGATTCCCCATATTATTTTTTGAATTACATTTCCTGTTTTGTTAATTATTGCATTCATACTTTTCTCCGTTTCTTCTTTATTATTTATATTACAGTGTCTAAGGTCTTATCTCACATATGCCGTGCAATTATGTTTTAACATGCTAATCTTATCTAATTATCAGCTGTTCCAAGGATTATACTTATCAATCTCTTGTTTAACATTATTGTTCTGTTCCAAGGATTGATTATTACACCCTCAATTTCATCCACTGTTAATGCTGATTGAAAAAGCTTATCCATATCTGTTAAAAAAGTAGATTTTACACTGTCGCCACCTTTTAACTCTTCATCAAAACCTGTAAAAGCAACCCACCAGTTTTTTCCGTCTGATGTTTTTACTGCCTGAACGTTCATTTCATTGCTTAATGGTGAAGGTTCAACTGCAATAATAAGCTGTCCCTGTTCTTTCATTCTTCTTCTGATAACTGTAAGTGTGTGCGCCAACAGTTCAGGTGTAGACTGACTTTGAAGTATGGCAATGGCTTCTTCGATTTTTTCATTGCCCTGCAGTCCCTTGTCCACTTTTGAATTATCTTTATTCATATTTACTCCATTCGTAATTTTTATTTTCAAAATGATTCCTGATTATTTTTGAAATCATAGATTCCTAATTAGTTTTTGAATCATTTATTCCTAATTATTAATTAAAGATTTTCCAATTATCTTAGATAAGATTTTGACCTTAGCATTTCTATTGCTTTGGAGGTCTTCCTGTCTGTAGCTATTATACCCTTTTTCCCCGATTTTTGAAACTTAGTTTTGTCGGCACTGCTTTTAACATTTATGCCAAGCAACTGGTTGTTGAAAGTTGAGCTGTCCTTAAAGTCAAATATGCACAACTGATTTTTTGCTCTTGTAACTGCCACGTAATAAAGTCTTCGCTCTTCCTCGTAAGTTTTTATTTCCTCATCTGTTGCGTTCTTTCTGTTGGCAACCACCTTTTCAGGAAAAACTCCGTCCTTTACATCCATTATGTATACCGTATCGTACTCCAAACCTTTGCTTGAGTGAATTGTAGACAAAGTAAATTTGCAATCATAATTGTTCTTTTTATTCTTTATAATCATTGCTAGTTCATCAAGACGATTTAGAAAATCTTCCGGTGTTTTCTCATTTGCTGCCAAAGCCTGGAGAATACTTATCTTACCATCTTTTATTTTTGCTCTTTCAAGATAAGCAGAATAGCCCATGAAATTAACAATTCTATAAACTGCTTTGTAGGCCGACTCTTCTAAAATGCTTTCTATATGAGTCTTCATTGCCTTTAGACTTTTCTCCGTGCCTTTTGGGATTCTTCCATATCTTAATGCACTGTCAATTACGGGAATGCCTTTTTCTTCACTTATACGGCAGGCTTCAATTGCTCCCATTTTGCTTAAATATGTTCCGATTTTAAAATATATCTGCATAAAGATTTCCGTATCCTTTGGATTTTCTGCAAATCTTATTATGTTTTTTATGTCTGTAACTATTTTGTGATTGAAAAACGTCAGGTCAGCGTTTTTGATTTTGTAATCAATGCCACTTCTCTCAAGCATATCCACAACTGGAATTATGCTTTCATTATCTCTGTACAAAACTGCCGTATCTACGTTGCAGTTTTCTGCCACCTTTGTTAAATAGCTATACTGAGACTTTCTTGTTTTTACTTCAATAAGTCGAATATCTTTTACCATATCCCTTGAAGCTTTCATATTTTTCTTGTGTCTTAATTTGTTTTTCTGAATAAATCTGTCTGCTGCACTTACAATTGCTCCGTCAGACCTAAAGTTTTCTTCCATTAGAAGAATTTTTCCTTCAGGATAAGTTGACTCAAAAGAAAGCAATGCTTCCGGGTAAGCCGCCCTAAATCCGTAAATACTCTGATCCTCATCCCCAACCATGAACAGCTTCTTATTTTTCATTGCAAGTATTTCAATAATTTTGTGCTGGATTTTTGATGTATCCTGTGCTTCGTCCACGCAAATATATTGGTACATATTTTGAAAATATTCCAAAACCTGTGGTGTGGTCTTTAGCATTGTGTAGGCATAAACCATTTGGTCGTCATAATCCATTAATGACTGTCTGCGAAGTTCCCCACAATATGCCTTGTAAATTTCAGCAAGTGGCAGGTTTTCCTTCTTGCCAAGGCTTTCAATTTCTTCATTTGAAAGCATCATATTTTTTATGTATGTAATCAGGGTAATAACTGTCTGCAAGTCATTTTCCGACGGATATTCGTTAAGTTCTTTCTGATAAATCAAAGACAATATTTTAGATTTAAAGCCTTCTTCCGTAATCAGGTCGAAAGCCTTTCTGCCGATGCAGTTTCCGTAATAGTTAATTATTTTTGAACAAATTCCGTTAATTGTTCTAAACTCAAGTCTTGCCGCCAGCTGTTCACCAAACATTGTTTCAAATCTCTGTCTCATATAGTTAGTTGCCGCAACTGTATATGTAACAGTGAGAATTGATTCAGGCTCTATTCCAAGACAATAAATCATATAACCAAGTCTTGTAACAAGAACCGTTGTCTTTCCACTGCCCGGAACTGCTAAAAGCAGTGTAGGATTTTGAACCGACTGCACTGCTTTTAACTGTTGATTATTTAGTTTTATATTAAACTGTTCTTTAAATTGCTCTAGCGTCATCTTTTTCATAATCAATAAACATTAAGAAGAAAGCAAAGAATAAAATTACTGAGCAACAAAGAATTGCCCTTTCGTGGAACATATGTATAAAGAAGTTACCGATTACTGCCCCGGTTACGAAGCATACAATAATTCCATAATACAATGCTGCTTTCTTAAAATCTTCCTTATCTTTTTTGCGAATGAAATTACAAAGGTTCTGTGTACCACTTCTCAAATTTCCTATACACATAGTTGTGGCAATGCCGTTACCTCTAATTTTTCTAAAACTTTCAACCTGTATTCCGCAGGCAAAAGATGTAAGTGAGTTAGCTATAAGGTTCATGTCAAGTGGAATAAAAGCTACGCCCACAAGTATAATTCCCTCAAATAAAACAGCCACCTGTCTCCAATGTAAAAGGTCTCTTTCTTTGGCACGAACAAGCTCTGCTATGGCAATTCCTATTGCAAAAGCAAAAACCGGGAAGAAGTAATGAAGCGCTCCCCTAAGATTTCCCCCTGACAAATTTACACCAAACAGCAACATGTTTCCTGTCTGGGCATTGGCAAAAACCTGATCCCTCTGTATGTAAGAGTACGCATCCATAAATCCACCTGAAAGTGCAAGAAGTATTCCAAGTTTTATAGTCTCTGACATCTGCCTTGTCTGTTTCATAATAATCAACTCCTATAATCATTTCTAATATTATCGTATAATTATTTATATATTTTTTGCATTTCCAAATTTTTAGGATTCTTTTTTTGCATTAATATAATTCATAATAAGCTCTGCCGTCTTTTCAAAACCAATCTTACCTGTATCAAGGCAAAGCTGATATTCTTTTGCATCTCCCCACACTGTGTCAGTGCAGTATTTATGGAAAGATGTTCTTTTCTCGTCAACTTCTTTTATATACTTTTCCGCCTCTTTTTCTGAAATTCCGTCTCTTTCCATAATATGTTTTATTCTAAATTCTTTGTCCGCAAAAAGATATACTGATGTAACATCCTTGCTATCTTTGTATATTATATTAGCACATCTTCCAATAATTATGGCGTCTTTGTTTTCGGTAATAGCCTTAACAAGTTTTAATGACTTATCCATTGGCTTCGTATTTCCAAACCCCATTGCTATTCCATATAAAAGACTATTAATAGGTACTTCATTAAAAAAATTACTGTGTTCTTCAGCCTGTCCTAGCTGCTTTGCTTCTTCAAGCAATTTCTTTTTGTCAAAAAGTTCCATGCCAAGTTTATTAGCCAATATTCTTGCAACTTCGTGTCCGCCACAACCACATTGTCTTGCAATTGTAATTATCATAATATGCCTCCTATCCGCACCTCTTCAATCCTCGGTGGGATTTTTGCTTAATAGAATTTCCAAATTAATTTCTTATTAAATAAAAATCTGTCCGCCATTATTATAACTCTTTATATAAAATTTGCAAAAACAGATGCTCCTACCATTGTGCAAATTCCTGCTATTACTATTGAAAGGCTGCTCATTGCCCCTTCAATCTCGCCCATTTCCATTGCTTTTGCAGTACCAATGGCATGGGAAGACGTTCCCAGAGCTATTCCCTTTGCCACAGGATTTGTTATTTTAAATATTTTGCAAACTGCCTCACCACATATGTTACCAAGAACTCCTGTAATGATTATTACCGCAACTGTAATTGTAACATATCCACCAAGTTCTTCTGAAATTCCCATTCCAATTGCTGTTGTAATGGACTTAGGCAACAATGTTACATATTCTTCATGACCGAAATTAAATATTAACGCAAATACAAATATGAAAACCAAACTTGTAAGTACACCTGAAATTATGCCTGCAAATATTGCTACCACATTCTCTTTAAGTAATTTAATCTGCTGATACAAAGGTATTGCAAGACATACTGTTGCCGGTGTTAAAAGATAACTTAAATACTGTGCGCTTTTGTTGTAATTATCATAATCTACCCTAAACAAGAGCAGACAGCATATTACAAATATTATTGAAATTAAAAGTGGGTTAAAAATAGCTGACTTAAATTTTCTTTTTAATAATAAACCTAACTCGTATCCCATTACACTTATTACTACACCTATTGTTGTAGAATTAATTATCATCTGATTCATGTTTTTTTCTCCTCTTTATCACATACTGGGTTACTTTTCCTGACACAGCCATTACAAGGACTGTTGACACAAAAGTAATAATTATAAGTGGAATAAGCATAGTTTTAAGCTGTTTCCAATAAACAACTATTCCTACTCCCGATGCAATAAACATTAAAGGCATTATTTCTATTAGAAAAGTTCCTGACTCTTTTACATCGTCTACTTTCACAATGCCTGTCACAAGCAAAACCATCATCAGACACAATCCATAAATACTTGACGGTATTGCCAACGGAATTAAATATTTTAAGATTTCACCTATACAGGTTACTAACATAATAATCCCAAATTGTCTCATATATTTCATAATTTTCACCCTTCTTTCCACAAAACGCGACAGCCTTAACTGTCGCGTCTTTAATAATACATACTTTTTTTAATTATGTACATAGTTTTGTGGTATTAATTTAGGGCTTTTTTTGCACTTTCTAGTATTATTGTTTCCTGACTCTTTCAATTCTAATTACATAAAAAGCCCAAAACAGTTTTCCTTAGAATATCCCATGTTAAAAACACTGACTTCTTTTGTTTATTTGGATTATTTATATGCTTTATCCTTGTTAATGTTGTTTAACACTTCTGTTGTCAAAAGCATTATTGCAGTAAATATTAAAATATATACCGGGAATAATCCTATGTTAATATACTGGGCAATAAGTCCGAATAATGGTGGCATAAATGTTGTTCCCACATAAGCAAATGCCATCTGTATTCCGATAACCGCCTGTGAATTATCCGCGCCAAAGTTAAATGGTGTTGAATGAATAATTGACGGATATATTGGTGCGCAACCAAGACCTATTGTTATAAGTCCTGCCAAAGCAATAGCTGCACCCGGTATTGGCATAAATAACATTACAATACCTGCCACAATTATTACAATTCCAAGTCTTATCATATTCTTGTCGCCTAACTTGTCTGCAATAAATCCGCACAGAAAACGTCCAAATGTAATTCCTATGTAGAAAAATGCTGCAAACTTGGCTGCTGTGTTGCTGTCAATGCTTCTATTTAATACAAGATAGCTTGCACACCACAATGTTGTTGTCTGCTCAACCGCACTATAGCAGAAGAATGCAAATAAAATGTAGATTACCCCTTTAATATGTAATACTTCTGATAATGATTTAGCTTTTCTCTCCCGTGGTTCTTCCTGAGTTCTTTCGTTATTTCCATTGATTACATTGTTTTCGCTGTTTTCTACTTTTTTCCATAATGGCAATGTTATAAATAATGCTGCTGTAAGTGTAAACTGAAGTACTGAAATAACACTGTAACCACCACGCCAGCCTAAACCATGAGCCATACATGTTCCTATAATATATGGTCCTATTGATGCGCCAACTCCCCAGAAACAGTGAAGCCAGCTCATATGTTTTGAGGAATAATGTAGTGCAACATAATTATTTAATGCCGCATCTACAGCTCCTGCACCTAATCCATATGGTACTGCGAGCACACATAATATTATGAAACTATGTGATAGTGAAAATCCAAGCAATGCTACTGCTGTCATTAATACACTAATAGCTGTAACTTTTCCCGTTCCAAGCTTAATGTTTAATCTGTCTGAAAACAAACTTGATATAACCGTTCCCATTGATATAATCATTGTTATAATTCCTGCTGAAGACAATGATGCATTAAGTTCGATATGCATCTGTGGCCACGCTGAGCCCAACAGAGTATCAGGCAAACCTAAACTTATAAATGCTAAATAAATAATTACTAATAATGCTGAATACATTTTTTCCTCCTTCTTTTGCATTTTCCTGTAAGTTACTTTTTAGTTTTCAGATTATATTAATTTTCTTAAATTAAAATTTTTATTCCTGAATCTGTGTTTTGGACTCTATATTTCTTTGTAGTATTTCTACTACCTGTTTTATAATTTTTTCATCTGTTTGATATTTTTTATACTCACTAATTCCCGGAAGTCCCATAAAAACGTCTGGATTTCTATATTTCATTGTGCTCTCTATAATTGTTTTTCCCGACATATGGAAGCTTTTGGTTTTTGTTCTCTTAATCAGTTCTGCAATATTATTTTGACTTACACCTGCACCAACTAATATTTCTATTCTTCCTTCCGCCTGTTCAACCAAATTTCTAATGGTTTCAGCACCTACAATGCAGTTCTGTTTTCCTCCTGAAGTTAAAATCGTATCCACACCAAGTTTTATGGCTTCTTCCATTGTTTGAAAATAATCCTTACACATATCGAAAGCTCTATGAAGCGTAATTTTACACTGACCTGCCTCTTTAATAAGTTCTTTCATCTGCTTTTCATTTAATGTTCCATCAATATTTAAACTCCCAATTACAACTGCATCCGCACCTTCGTTTTTAAAGTTTTCCACCTGTCTGCACATAATTTCGTGTTCATATTCTGTGTAGCAAAAATCACCGTAACGAGGACGTATCATTACGTTAATTGGAATCTGAATATGGTTTCTAATAGTTTTAAACAATTCTAAATCCGGAGTTGTTCCTCCTATAACAAGATTTGAGCATAACTCAATTCTTGTTGCTCCTCCATTATATGCGGAAATTGCTGATTCTACTGAATCAACACAAACTTCTAATATGTATTTTGACATATGATTTCTCCTATAAATTTCAACTTCGATAATTGTATCACACTTATTTATTCCTTGTATATACAGCCAATCTATTTTTGTATATATTTTATCTTCTTTTTTATTGTTTTTTATTTTTCATCTTAACGACTCATATGGTACAATAAATTCTAAGGTCGGGTTTTGTATATTTTCTATAAACACCCTCAAATTTATTCTACATAATTATAGAAGAACGGAGAGAAAATGAAAAAAAATATTATAGTAATTTTTCCCATAATACTGTCGGTTATAACCGTGGCAATATTTTTTAACCTTTCGGTTAAACCCATGGATACGACAACTAATGTTTTGGGTCAGAAAGAAACGATGAGTCAGAATGAAAATTCGAAGAAAAACACTATAGGAAACGCAGCTCAAAATAATAGCAATTCAAAATCAATTGGAAGCAACACAGGCAATTCATCCGATGAAAGCAAATCTTCAAGTTCAGGACAAACCACTACTAAAGATTCAAGTACTGTTGCAACAACCGCTCCTGCTAATACTATTAAGTTAAGTTTTGTTGGTGATTGTCTCTGTGCAACAGACGAAAATGCTTCTTATGAGAATTGTTTTAATGACGTTGCAAAGGCTAAGAATCCTTCATATTTTTTAGAGAAAGTTAACTCTTATTTCTTAAATGATGACTTTACAATTGCTGACTGCGAAAATGTTTATTCAGACAGAAAGAAGTTGAAAGTTAGCGACAAGGGACAATATGCAGATCCTAATGTCCGTGCTTTTTGGTTTAAGTCACCTGCAAAAAATGCCAAAATCTTATCAGCCGGTGGCATTGATATGGTTTCTATTTCAAATAATCATATTAATGATTACGGCTTGGAGGGACATAAAGACACAAGAAAAGCTTTAGATGCTGCTAACGTTAAATGGGGCGAGGAAGGTAAGATTGTTTATTTTGAAAAGCATAATTTTAAAATTGCTGTAATTTGTGTATCTATGTATGGCGATTATGTTTTACCTACAATTCAGTCTGCCCTGAAAAAAGCGGAGAAGAAAAGTGACTATCAGATTATTTATTTCCACGGTGGAACTGAAGGGCTTCACGAGCCTGAAAGCTGGAAGGTTAACGCCTGTCATACTTTAATTGATTCAGGTGCTGACCTGATAATAGGCGACCACCCGCACGTGCTACAGCCATTAGAGAAATACAAAAACAAAACAATTATTTATTCAATGGGCAACTTTATTTTTGGTGGCAATCGTCATCCCGAAAACCGCACAATCATATACCAGCACACAATAACTCTTACTTCAAATAATAAAATATCAGAGGAAACAGGCAACATAATTCCATGTTACGTTTACACCGGAGATACAAACAACTGGCAACCTGCACCAATAAAAGACAAGGCTACGAAAAAGAAAGTGCTAAGTTTTATGAACGGGAAGAGAAAAAGTCCGCTGTAGATTAAATGTTGCAGAAAGTACCCCGATACGGCAAAAATGCTTTTCGGGGTACTTTTTTATTCTCTTTTCTGTTGATTTATACCACAACATTCCTATTTTTTAAGTTTGTTGCGGTATCCCCTTCTTTATAGCATCACATATCATTTGAATGCAGCTGATTTGATAACTTTTTCTCGTTAGAAATATTGATGCGTACCCCGATATTTCGTAAGCTTCTTTTTTCGGGGTACGTTTTCTTTTAATACAACCAATATGATAATTAATTTCTTGTTTGAAATAGCGATATGTACCCCGATATTTCGTAAACCCCTTTTTTCGGGGTACTTTTTCTTTTAATACAACCAATATGACAACTATTTTCTTGTCCGAAATAGTGATATGTACCCCGATATTTCATAAACCTCTTTTTTCGGGGTACTTTTCACTTTTGCACGACTTATATAATCATTTTTTCTTGTTTAAACTTGCAAAACGTACCCCGATATATAAAAATGTGTTATTTTCGTGGTTCTTTCTTAAAAACTGTTCCCCCTGCTTGTAATCTTACGAGGCATTGTTTACTTTTTCAGAGCGTTGCTCACTTTTCCAGAAGTGTTGCTCACTTTTTCAAAAATAAATAAGGTCCGATATTTCTACCAGACCTTTTTATTTCAAATATTCAATTATACAAATTCAATTTTGAATCAACTACTCTACAATTCAATACTTTCAATCTTCAATATTTGTATCCTATCTACTTATTATAATAAATGTGCTCTTAAATCTTCATCGCTCATTTCTGATAAGTATGCAGGTGCAATATCTAATACTGTCTTGCATCCTTTCTGGCCTTCATCATAAAGACGTTTTGCAGCTCTTGCATAAGCGATTAATACGCTTGTTGTAAATTCAGGGTTTGAATCTAACTTTAAGCTATATTCGATAATGTGATTATGTTCTTTGTTCATTCCTGTCTTTCCTGAACGAATTACAAAACCACCGTGAGCCATTCCGCTGTGGTTCTTTTCTAATTCTTCTTCAGTAATGAAATGAACTGTTGTATTGTAGTCTGAGAAATAGTTAGGCATTTCTTTGATTTCTTTCTCTACTGTTGCAGCATCTGCACCTTCTTCTAATACAACAAAACATTCTCTTTCATGTTTTTCTCTTGTTGTAAGTTCAGGATTTTCACCTGATCTAACTCTTTCCAAAGCACTTTCAACAGGGATTGTGTACTGCTTTGCATTCTTAACGCCTTTGATTCTACGAATTGCATCTGAATGTCCCTGACTAACACCTTTGCCCCAGAATGTGTAATCTTTTCCATCTGGAAGAATTGCATTAGCATAAACTCTGTTAAGTGAGAACATTCCAGGATCCCAACCTACTGAAATAACTGCTACTTTTCCAGCTTCCTTAGCCGCCTTATCTACTGCTGCAAAATGTTCAGGAATTCTTGCGTGAGTATCAAAACTATCAATTACGTTAAACATTGAAGCAAACTGTGGAGTCTGTACAGGAAGATCTGTAGCACTACCACCACATAAAATCATAACATCTATCTTGTCTTTCCAGTCTGCTGCTTCATCAATATGACATACCGGAACATTTTCTGTTAAAATAGTTACATTCTTAGGATCTCTTCTTGTAAATACAGCAACTAATTCCATATCATTAGCTTCTTTAACTGCGCATTCAACACCTTTTCCAAGGTTACCATAACCTAAAATACCAATTCTTGTTTTCATTTCAGTCTCTCCTCTAATATTTTTTACTTAATCTTCTCTCTGGTTTTCACCAACTAACATAGTCTTTTAAAATTTTTCACCAAAAAAATTATAGTTTTTTTCACCCTATTTGGCAATACTTTAGCTGCATATTTATTCATTTATTATAACAAAAAAATTCCATCCTCTCCAACTATTAAGGCACTGTATCGATATTGCTTCATCGACACAGCGCCCCGTTTAGGTAAACTTAAATGATTATCTAACTCTACTATTTTTCTAGCTTTACTGATTATCTAACTTAAATAATTCTCTAACTTTACTGTTTCTCTAACTTGCTATTTTTTAACTTTTATAGCCTTCTTTGCACTCCATTTTCCTTTGACTTTCTTTCCGTTACTGTCTACTTTGTATGCACAAACCTGAATGTAGTATTTCTTCTTTGCCAATTTTTTGATTACAAGTTTGTTTTTTGTAATTGTTATTATTTTGGCCTTTTTCATTTTCTTGTTTGTTGCATATCTAAGCTGATAGCCTTTTACGCCATTTACTTTTCTCCATTTTACTGTTAATGATTTCTTCTTATTGTTCTTTGCAGAAACACCTTTAACCTTTGCAGGTTTTGTTACTTTTGCGGATACCTTACCTCCAGCATTAGGATTGTCAGTTTTTGGATTTGATGGCTTATTTGTATTTTCAACAACAATCTGTTTTACAACCTGACCTTCATATAAGTCCTTGAAAGTTACAACTACTTCGTATGTTCCAACTTCCTTTACTTCATCTACTGCCTTGCCTGTTGCTTTGTTTCTGTAAGTTACTGTGTAGTATTCAGATGAAATCACCTTGTCATCTGTATCATTTACAGTTACTGTTGGAGTAATGCTGTTTCCTGTATATTCAAATTTTGTATTTGAAATATCAACACTCTTAATCTGTTTTATAGGCTGTTTTTCTGTCTGACCGCATTTACATCTTTTTTCTATGTAACCGTCTTTTTCAGTTGTTGCCTTTGTTACTGTTGATGATGCAACATAATCATGCTTATGCTCTTCTTCAAGTTCTTCGCCTGTTGAACTTTCTCCCAATTTAACAAGATTACTTACTTGAGCACCTATGTTTTCCTCATCAATTACACCTGTATTATATAACTTGCTAAATATTGAATTGCCTTCATCATATGCGCTGATTCCACCAATATCTTCCAAACCACTTATTTTACCATTGTTAACAAGCCCTGTTCCTTTTACAGAAGAAGTATAACTAAATATTCCGCCTACATAACCATTTGATGAAATATTTCCGTTATTTATACAGTTTGTAACAGTTATACCTTCCGCATAATCAATTATTCCTGCTGCTTCTGCGCCACCAAATACATTACCATTATTAATACAGTTGCTTACTTCAGCCTCATTACTATTTTTATTTTCTATACATTGTGCGATTCCGCCTGCACTATATCGTCCATTAATGGCACCGTTATTTTCGCAGTCTGATAATTTCAAATTTCCAGAACTGTTACCAATTATTCCTGCTACTGTATCTCCTTCAATTTCACCGTTATTAACACAATTATTTATAATTAATTCATCGGCATATGTTGATCCATTAGACCCATTATATATAATACATATTCCTGCTGTATAAGTATGATTACCCTTTGCTATACTTTCCACTTTGCCTTCATTTGTACATCCTGTTATTGATGTTGTACATGGTCTATTATCTGTATTAGTAACTCCTGCAACAATTCCTGCTGTATAACCATAAGTTGTAATGTCACCTCTGTTAATACAGTCTTTTATAATACAATTTTTAGCTTGAGCAATAATACCACCAACTACATATGCCTTCGTGGTAGCAATATTTCCATTATTTTCACATTTATCAAAAATACAATTCTCTGCCTCGCATACCAATCCTGCCACTATCTGCGTATCATTGTTGTATATAATGTCTGCATTATTTATACAATGTATAAATTCACTCGCATATGCTTCCCTTATCATAGCTGAACAATAACCGTCTATTTCAATCCTATTACCTGTAATACTACAGTTTGTAAATTTTGAATCAATAGTAGAATCTGCAAGGTAGACGCCCAAACCTCTGCCATCTTCTTTTTCTTTACATTCGATTTCAAGATCCTTTATTTCACTTACGTAAATATCATCAAATAACTTTGTTTGAGTTCCATTTGAATTAATTCCTGATATTTTATGACCATTGCCATCAAAAGTACTATTTTTCAGTGTTTTTCTTCCAATAACGTCATCTTCATCATCATAATTTTCCGGAAACTCTATATCATTTATAAGTTTTCCGCTGATTCCTGACTCTACATTTTTCAAATATGTAATTAATTGGTCAAATGTAGAAATTTCATAGTAACCGTCTTTCTCGCTTTTTACTACTTCCTCGTCAGCGCCACATTCCATACACTTGCCATCTTTAAATGAGTGCTCTAATTTCTCAATTGTTTTGCCTTCTTCAATAACTTTATGGCATATTGTGCAATATACATCTCCTGTGTAGCCTTCTTTTTCACATGTTGCTTCTACACTTTTATAATCATTTATCAAACATGAATCTATTTCTTCCGGATCCATATCATGATATGCCTTTATGACCTTATTTTCCGGCTGGTTTTCATTTTCCAAACCGCAATACTTACATTTACTGTCACCTAAATATCCGTCAGTTGTACATGTTGCCTTTACGCTATTAACTAAGACATACCTATGATCTGCATATCCATAGTCTTCATCTTCTAAAACTTTCTCATTTCCACAATTCACACATTTTAAATAACGTTTACCATATTCATTACATGTAGGTTCAATTGACTTATAATTAATGTAATTATGTTCACTGTCAGGTTCTATGTTTTCACCATGTTTTACAACTTTTCCACATAAATCACATATAACATCTCCTGTATAACCACCTTCTGAACATGTTTTAATTGCTTTATTTTCTACATGTGTTCTGTCATGTGGACAATCAATTGTTACAGTAAATTCTCCATAATCATTTTCTTGAGGCACTATAACTAAGTAGTATTTCTTATCTTTTTGAACTTTATACTTAATTGCCGGAGCACCCGTTCCTCCACCATACTCATTTTCTGCCAAATAGTTTTTAAAGCTTATATAATCGCTATCTCCTGAATAATATTTTTCAAGTTCATCCATAAGCATTTCATCGCTATAATTTGTTTCGTCAAACAAGTATCCGATGCTATTCCAATATCTTGTATTGTTACATTCAAAAATAATTTTTTCTGTTTCCGGTGCAGTATATTCTACTACCTGAATTGGTAATTTTTCTGTTATATATGAAGAATATTCTGTGCCTTTTTTAGCATTCTCTATTCTTCCACAATTAACACATACCTCATTTTCATATTTATGTTCAAGCTTTGGTATTACTTCATTTTCTTTTAATACTTTATCACATACTGAACATTTTTCTTCACCTGTTTTTCCTTCGATATAACAATTTGCTTCTCTGGCATCCACAACCTCAACTGTATGTTCACCAGGTTCCAAAGTCTGTCCCTGTTCCACAAGTTTTCCACATGTATCACAAATAACATCACCTGTGTAACCACCCTCTGTACAGTCTGAAAGTGTTCTTCCTTCCTTGTGTGTTTTCTCATGAGTACATGTTATTGTTATGCTAAATTCACCTGTAGCTGTTGAATAAGGTCCTACAACAAAATAATACGTCTTATCTTTCTCTAATTCTGCGGTTATTTCAGGTGCCGAGCCTACGCCATCATCATCGTTAGTATACCAATAACCTTTTAATCTAGGATCGTCTTCAACATTATTCTCTTTTTTTGCGTTAAACTTTTCTATTCCGTCTATTATAACCTGATCATTAAAGTTTTCTTCTTTAAATAAATAGCCATATGAATCCCAAACTGTAATATTTTCACAATGAAACTTGTACTTTCCATTTTCAGGTGCCTTAAACTGTATTACCTGAAACGGATATAAATTTGTTGTCTTTGATGTATATGTTGTATCTAACTGGGCATTATTAATTCTTCCACAGTTTTTACATACATTATCTTCATATTCATGTTCTAATTTTGTAATGGCATCCCCGGCTTCTAATGTTTCTCCACAAACTATACAATATGTTTCACCTGTATAACCATCTAAATAACAGCTTGCTTCCCTAACCTTACGAAGCTCTTCTGACTCTGTATGTCCATTGACCGGAGTTGTTTTCCCATGTTCCAAAACCTTCTTACATGTAGGGCAAATCTTATCGCCTGTATAGCCCTCTTCTGTACATGTTGCCTCTTTTACTGTTTTTTCATCAATAACAGCCTCTGCATGTCCTCCCGGCTCTGTCTCTTTTCCGTCTGCTATCTTTTCATTACAAAATCCACAATAAGTATCTCCTGTGTAACCTCCCTGTTCACAGTCTGCAAAAGTTTTATTCTTTACAACATACTGTGATTCAGGATGAATACATTCATTGTATTCTATGACACCTGTATTTCTACTTGACACAGTACAGTCATTCCATTTTTCTGCACCTGGACTTCTTGTGCTATCGTAAATTTCCGCTACTTTTTCATTTTCACTGTTAGGTTCACCTTCGTTCCAATTAGTGTAATTTACTTCGCTTCCATCTGCCCACATCCATTCCTGAATATTTTCCTCATTTCTCATAAGTCCAATATAAGATGATGTAGTTGTTTTTCCTGTACTTGAAACCTTTGCAACTATCTCATTCTCTTCTGCTGAAGAAATACAGGCAAGGTAGCCGCCACTTTCCTTAGCTTCTGCATTTACCTGCTCGTATGTTCCCACACTACTTAACTTATAAAAATGTCCTGTTGTGGTATCATATGCCATGTTATCCATATAAACCACACTCTCATTTGTATTCTCTTCTTCCGCTGCACTTACCGGCACTTCACGTACACCAATAGTTGTTACAACCATTGCCAATGCCAATGTTGTGCTTAGTAATTTTTTCCATTTTCTCCTCATATATTATCCTCCTTTTTTATCGTACCTTGTCTATTACAACATTATTATAAAAAAATAATATATAAGAAATCTATAAGCTGGCGTCCAACGGTTATTTTGTGGCGTCAAGTGGTTGTAATAAAACTCCTGAAACGATAAATTTGTTTTCGTCTGTTTTTATATTAACGTCTCCGTTGTATTTGTGAACAACATATTTTACCGACTCAATTCCAATACCGTTGCCGTTAGCCTTAGTTGTCAGAAATTGCTGATTTTTCTTTTTAATACTTCCATTAAAACCATTCTCAATATAGAAAACTATTGAATCTGAATTAGGCTTGTAGATTTTTAAATTAATATATCTTTTATTTTCCTGCACCTCATCACAGGCATCAATTGCATTCTCCAAAAGGTTTCCAAACAATACTGTTAAATCTGCCTCCTTAACATTGGTTTCTTCCGGCAACTCAATATTTAACTTTAACTTTATTTTGTGAGCTTCCGCCTGCTGAACATAATATACAATCAGTGCATTTAAAGTAAAATTGGTGCAATAAACCAAAGGCTTCTTTAATGACACGTGTTCCAAATATGTTTCTATGTACTCTGTAATTTTCTTACACTCATTGTTTTCTGCCATTGTGTGAACAGCCTTCATATGATGCTTCAAATCGTGACGCGCTCTCCTTGTAGATTCCATTTGCTTCTTCATATTTTCAAAACAAAGATTTTCAATTTCAAGCTGTTTCTTTTCTTCTTCCAAATTAAGATTATATTGAAATTCAGCCATAGAATTAACAATAACCGTATAAACAACCACAGCTCCAAGATTAATAAAAAACGTAAAAATCATATTAACCGGGTCCATTGCTAACTCAATTGATGATTTTGTATTAAAATAAAGCCCATGATACCAGAACAGATAAAAAGTTGCCGGAATTGTCCACAAAAATCTCCAAATCTTTTTTCCCGTTTCTATATGAGCCACCCCTTTTATATACTTTTTAAAATATAAAAATAAAAGTGGAATAAAAATAAGCTGCACTATCATTGTGCATAAAGAAAAAGACCATTTGTTGTTTTCAACTGCAAGCTGTGGAAAAATATGACCTTCCACACACTTTGCACACATTACAACAAAGTTGGCAAAATTAGATACTATTAATAAAACAAATACAAGTTTTCCTACATTCTCTTTTATTGCAAGAAAATAAAATCCACCGTAGCATACTGTGCTTAGCAGTGAAAATAAAGCTTTCTGTTCCTGTGAACACATTGTTGCATATATTCCAAGAGCACTTTGAATTACCGTAAGAATAACAATGCATCCGCTTAACTTAATTTTGGACATTCTAAACTTGTCCTCGAAAGGATACAACGCCAGTCCTAAATATGGCAAAAGACTAACCATTGAATACAATATAATTTCAAACATTCTAAAAGAGGTCATTTACGTTTCCTCCTTTTCCGTTAATTTTTTCATAAGAAAATCTGTATATTGCTTCTTCACTTCACCATACTTTCTTCTGCTAATTGGAACAAATTCACCATCTTTCATTCTAAATCTGTCCTCTTCGATTCCGTCAACCTGTTCCAAATTAACTATAACACCTTTGAAACTTGATATAAGTTGAGGATATGGTCCGATTATTTTTTCAAAATTCTTCTGAGTGCATCTTATCTGCACCTTCTCGCCATCATTCATAAAAACAGTTACGTAATGTCCTGAAAAACTGGTATAGACAATAGAATTAACAGAAACCTTTCTGCCGTTGGGGAATTCCAAAATCTTAACTTCTTTGTTTTTTCTAAAAAATCTGTCAATAATCTTATTCATCCGCTGGCCGTCAAAAGGCTTAATCAAATAATCCTCTGCTCTTACCTCATAACTTTCACTGGCAAACTCATTACTTGTTGTAATAAATACAATTTTCACCTGTTCATCAGTCTTTCTAATTGCTTTTGCCGTCTCCACACCTGTTAAATCTTCCATATAAATATCCATAAAAATAATGTGGAAAAAATCTGAAGGATTCTCTCTTAGATAATTAAGCAGCTCTTCCCCACTGCTAAACTCCTGTATTTCAAGGTTCTCTATGTTTCTCTCTTCAAAGATTATTTCTAATCCGTTCTTTAAAAAATCTCTATCCA
>OGQE01000829.1_pt1 | contig 32930 bp, 25 predicted proteins | sample 1553131 | NCBI WGS metagenome assembly OGQE01 (sample SAMEA2579929, study PRJEB22360) | human gut metagenome | biome: human gut; feature: human-associated habitat; material: faeces | place: Denmark | collected 2008/2010
TCCGCCGGGTTGCGGCAGTCAGTTCCTGACGAAGTTCCTCATTTGGAATAAATGCAGACTGCGTATTCTGATCATAACCAAGATAACCCAGATGAATCAAATAAGTGAGGACATCATCCTTGCTGGAAAAATTGATCATATCATTCTGAAAACAGGAAACATCAACTTCAACCGACGATCCGGAAAGCATAGTGATAACAGCAGTTTTCAATCCGTCAAAATTCATATTGATGAGCGGAACTATCGCATCGTACGTACCAGTGCGGGACCAGTAACTCTGATATTTGTTCCAACGAAGGACTTCAACAACAGCTTTTGGATTATAAACCTGACAGTTCTCCAACAGATAGCCATCATACCACCGTTTGACCTTTTCAAAATCCCGATGATATTGGGCACAAAGTGTTTTCACTTCTTCTTCTGTAAAACCAATATATTTCGCAAAACCGCGTGCGTCCAGCATCGTAAACTCATTAAAATTATTCAGTGCAGATTGTGTCTGCACTTTTTTTATCGGAAGAATACCGGTCAGATAAGCAAGCGCAATATATCTGGTGGGCAGCGTTCCTTTAAAAAGGCCGCGTAAAAAATTAATGTACGAATCCTGGATTTTTGTATCAGCAGATGCATCACGAATCAGAACATCCCACTCATCAATAATAATGACAAAGCGTTTCTGTGTCGCAGCATTGATCAAGGACAATGCTTCCGGCAGCGAAGTGATGTTTTCCGGCAGCTCATCCGGATATAAATTTCTCAATTCCTGAAGTGTATTCTGTGTGATAAAATCCACAAGATTTTCCGGTCCGCCCGAGGGTTCCATACACCATTGCACATCAAAATGAATGACATCATATTTGTTTAAATGCACTTCCCAATCCGGTGTCTGACTGATTTTCAAAGCCGAAAACATAGCTCTGGAATCACAGCCTCTGCTGTAATAAGCTGTCAGCATATCCGCCGTAATTGATTTTCCAAACCTGCGCGGACGGCTGTTGCAGATAAATGCATCTGTAGATTCCAAAACGCTGTTCGTGTATTCAATTAATCCGGATTTATCAACGTAGATCTGGGCATTCAAAGCACTCTGAAACGCACTCTGATCCGGATTCACAAATAATCCCATATGGCTGCAAACTTCCTTTCTTTCATAATGCAATACGTGTTAGATATATTTTATTATAGCGTGTATAATAACGGATGTCGATGAAATTTTGTGATCATCTTTCACCCGCAACCAACAATTTCTCCCCCCTTTTCCCTCAACTTATTGTATAATAAACATATTAGAGTTTTTTACACCAAACTCACAACGCATGCCAGCTCACTTGCCAATACGCGGACGCTGGAGATGGTGGATGTGCAGCTTGCCTGGCTGATTCTCCGGGCGCTCTACTATTATTATAAAAACAGTATGAGGAAAACGAGGACAAATCCGTTCTTGAGGAATATATCTTTTGCATTTTCAAGGTCGTCACCGTCGGCTACAACGTGATCCAGGGTTCCGACAAGGGACGCGCGACGAACAAACTGAATGACATCTACCGCAGTGTATCCATTGAAGCTGCAGAAACCGCAAAAACTTTATGCAGAACCCGGAACTCTTTGCCTGTCTTTCTAAAGAACGTAAGGAAAATCTGCTGGGAACACTACTGTTCCGCCCTTCCATTTACGAGCGTCTTTATTATGAGGAAGAAATAGTCCGCAAGCAGATCGTCTGTTATGAAGAATTTCTGCAGATCGTCCGCAATCCGCAGATCCGTGCCGCAGCGCCGGAGATTGATTTTGAATTTGAAGAGTTTTCCGCAAACTCCTACCTCTCCCTTGTCGATGAATATTTATACTGGAACAAAGTACCCGGGGACATTCTGCTCCGCCTGAAAAAAGCCGCCGAAGACGCCCTCGCCTATGCCAGAGAAAACAAAAATTTCCGCCAGAACGAAGAAACCCTGCTTAGAACACCACACACAATCCAGGGCTATCTCGGCGAAATTTCGATTTCCGAGATGCTGGACACCTACGTCAACTGGCTGAACGGCGCCGATCCGACGCAGTATGACTGGATGAACGTGGAAAACAACCTGCTCCCGGTGCTCTACACCTTCTGGCTCTGCGAAGCCCGCCCGGAATGGACCGACACCTGCCGCTTATTTTTGCTCGAAGGCCAGCGCAAATCATTCGAATACATCAAAAATTCCCGCGACAAGAGCGCTTACGAATGCATGCAGCGTTTCACAAGCTACATCATGAACTCCTACATCGAGCTCGACGGCGGCATTCCGTTCCGCCATTATTATGAAAAGTTTGCGCGTTCCCTTTTCAATGAGGAATTTGACCTGATCCGCCTGCACCCGCAGATGGGATATGAACTGCTGAACAAATGGGATTCCACACGCCCCTGCGCCGACTGCCTCGATGCGGCAACCGATTCCGTCGGACGCGCCTACAGCTCCAGCAAAAATTTTGCCGATATGCTCGCCGATCTCCGCTGCAACGCAGGCCGTATGTTCAACCCGGATCTCGTACAGCTCTTTGTTTCCAAGATTTCCTGCCGTCTTCTCACCAGCAGAATAATACGCTTATGCGAATCACGTGATTGCTGTACCTGTCTGCATGGCCTAATCAGAAACATAGCGCATGGTGCAAACACATTTTAATTTTAATGTTAGTGTTTACTTTGTTAATCTTCATGTGAACATTGTTTTCGAAAAAATTATTTTTTATTATTTTATGTTCACTATAGTTCATTTTATTATTGAACATTCTGTTGACGCAGATAAAAGAAAACTGTTTACATTTTGAAAAAAATATACTAAAATAAGAAACAGGCAAATCTCCGCCGGGCGAAAAAACGGCGGAGATTTTTCTGGGAAAAAGGGCAAAAAAGCAGAAAATAAATTCTGCAGATCAGTCCGGAAAACATGAAAATACATTTTGTATTATTTTACAGGGAGGAACTCATACTATGAAAGAAATCATCCAGGGCTTCTACCAGAAGAAACATTTCTGGACCCGCCTGATTCTGGTCATCGCTGCCGTCATCCTAATGGGCTTTGCGCTCTCATGGCTGCTTCTCGTCGATCTCGGCACCGATCCGTGTACCTTGTTAAACCAGACCATCTCCACCCGCCTCGGCATCAGCATCGGAAACTGGCAGGCGCTCTTCAATACCGTCCTGCTCATCTTCGTTATCATTTTCGGCGGCAGAAACTTAGGCTTCGGAACTCTCGCAAACATGTTTCTCGTGGGATATTCCATCGACTTTTTCTCCTGGATCTGGGCGAAAGTCCTTCCGGCAGACCTCTTCACCTCGATGGGTGTGCGAATCGCCGTGCTGATCCCGGCGCTGATCCTGTTTATCCTTGCCGCATCCTTCTATATGGATGTTGATATGGGAACTGCACCGTACGACGCAGTATCCTTCATTATCTCCACCCACCTGCCGAACGTTTCGTTCCGTGTGATCCGCATCGTCTACGACTTCGTTGTCACCGCGATCGCCGTTCTGCTCGGCGGAAAACTCGGCATTGTCACCGTGCTGATGGTTATTACCCTCGGTCCGGTCATTGAATGGCTGGGAAATATCATGAAACAGCATCTGAATATTTTTGATGACTGAAATCATTGCTTTTCCGCGCTTTCTATACTACAATAGAACTACCAGATGATCTTTTTTCTAAAAGAAAAGCCTGCCTCCGGGACTCACATCTCTGTGGCAGGCTTTTCTTCCCTAAAAATAGCCGAAAAAAGACTCAAAAAGCAGAAAATCATTTATATTAAGGAGGTTTTTCCTATGAGCAACACCCCAAACCCTGTTTACGAAAAACTGATGAAATGCTACGAGAGCTTCCGCTCCCAGATCAATTTCCAGCCGGAAGTCGCACTGATTCTCGGTTCCGGCCTCGGTGATTTTGCGAATGATATCCGCGTTACCGCAACCCTCGATTACCACGATATCGAAGGCTTCCCGGTTTCCACTGTTCCGGGCCACGCGGGCCGTTTTATCTTCGGCTACGTCGGCGATGTGCCGGTTGTCTGCATGCAGGGCCGCGTTCATTATTATGAAGGCTATCCGATGACCGACGTCGTTCTCCCGACCCGCCTCATGAAGCTGATGGGTGCAAAAGCACTGTTCTTAACCAACGCCGCCGGCGGCATCAAGCAGGGTACAAAACCAGGCTCTCTGATGCTGTTAAACGGCCAGATCGCCTGCTTCGTTCCATCTCCGCTTATCGGACCGAACATCGACGAGCTCGGCACCCGTTTCCCGGATATGAGCCAGATCTACGACCTTGAATTCCAGAAAATCGCACGGAAAGCCGCAGCCAGCCTTGATATCGACCTGATGGAAGGCGTTTATCTGCAGCTCACTGGCCCGCAATACGAGTCCCCGCAGGAAATCGCCATGTGCCGCACCCTCGGCGCAGACGCGGTCGGCATGAGCACCGCCTGCGAAGCCATCGCTGCACGCCATATGGGCATGCGCGTCATCGGTATTTCCTGCATTACCAATCTTGCCGCCGGCATCTCCCCGCAGCCTCTGTGCCATGCGGAAGTTCAGGAGGCAGCTGACATGGTTGCACCGCAGTTCAAAAAACTCGTTGCCGCAACGATTCAGGGCATCGCAAAGACACTGTAAACAGCACGTAAAATAAAGGAGAGATCTTTTTTGAATACACGTTTTTACAACGCCAAAATTCTCGTACTCGACGCTGAAAACCATTTTTCCATCACCGAAGACGAACTTCATGTCACCGGCGACACCATCACCTATATCGGACCTGGTAGAAAAGCAGATCCAGATGCCGCAGAGACCCCTGTCTTCGACCGCGAAATTGACGCCCGCGGCAATCTCCTGATCCCGGGCTTTAAAAACGCACACACGCACACCCCGATGACCTTCCTCCGCTCCTACGCGGACGATCTCCCGCTCCACGAATGGCTCGAGCGCCAGGTCTTCCCAAACGAGGCAAAGCTCGCCGGGGACGACGTTTACTGGCTCAATATCCTCGGCATCATGGAATATCTGACGAGCGGCATCACCTCCAATTTCGACATGTACATCCAGCAGAAAAACAGCATCGCTGCCACGGTCGACACCGGATTCCGCACCGTTCTTACCAGCGGCCTCAACAACTTCGTCGACAGCCCGGAAATCCTCGAGGAAATGTATAACTATGTCAACGAACTCTCCGACCGCACCTCGTATCTGCTCGGTTTCCACGCCGAATATACGACCGGCGGCCCGCTTCTTGAAGCCGTTGCAAAACTCGCCGAAAAATACCATTCCCCTGTCTGGACACATAACGCCGAGACAAAAAGCGAAGTCAAGGGCTGTAAAGAGCGCTGGGGACTCACCCCGACACAGCTGATGGAACGCTTAGGCATGTTCCAGTACGGAGGCGGCGGCTACCACTGCATCTGGATGGAGGACCGCGATTTTGAGATCTTCCGTGACCGGAAACTGACGGCCGTTACCAATCCCTCCTCAAACCTGAAGCTCGCCTCCGGCATCTGCCCGCTGAAGCGTTTTTACGATAACGGCATCAACCTCGCCATCGGCACCGACGGGCCGGCCAGCAACAACTGCCTCGATATGTTCCGCGAAATGTTCCTGACCACCGGTCTTTCCAAAGTCCGTGAGATGGACGCCGCAGGAATCCCGGCTGATACGATACTCTACATGGCAACCGCAGGCGGCGCACACGCGATGCAGATCGATGACTGTGACCGTCTCGCCGTTGGCAAAAAGGCGGATCTCGTCATGATTGATCTGCACCAGCCTAACATGCAGCCGGAAAATAATCTGATCAAAAACCTCGTTTACAGCGGCAGCAAACAGAACGTAAAGCTTACCATGGTAAACGGTCAAATCCTCTACGAAAACGGCGAATTCCGCATCGGCTTTGATCCGGAAGAAATTTATGCAAGATCCAACGCCATTATCCGAAGAATTTCCGGCTCGCATGCAGATAATTAGTGGATTTCACGCAGTTTTTCCTTTGCTTGACATACTTTTTTCTTTTATATTATAATGTAGCCATACACACAGAAACGCTGTACCTATTGAAAGGAGAATACTATTATGAAAAAGAAAGTAGTTAGCTTACTGCTTGCAGCCGCCATGACAACTGCTGCACTCGCAGGATGCGGTTCCTCCAACGGATCCTCTTCCTCCGACGCATCCACAGGCGCCGATTCCACCAGCGCAACTTCCGCTTCTGCTTCCACAGATGGAGAAAAAAAAGACGCCGCAGGTGAGAAAATTGCCATGATCACAGACTCCGGAGATATCACCGACGAATCCTTCAACCAGATCACCTGGGAAACTGTATGCGCCTACGGCGATGCAAACGGCGTAGAGTACGAGTACTACAAACCGGCAGAGGATACCGATGAAGAGCGTATCAACTCCATCGATCTTGCTGTTTCCGAGGGTGCTACCGTTGTTGTAATGCCAGGTTACCTGTTCGGACCTGCCATCGCTGAAGAGCAGGACACCTATCCGGATGTAACCTTCATCGCAGTCGATGTTACCGAAAGTGATATTGTAAAAAACGGCAAAGCTGTTGATCTCGGAAAGAACGTGTACATCTGCTCCTTCGAAGAAGAGCAGGCCGGCTACCTTGCTGGATACGCTGCAGTAAAAGACGGCTACACAAGCCTTGGTTTCCTTGGCGGTATCGCTGTTCCGGCCGTTATCCGTTTCGGTTACGGTTATGTACAGGGTATCAACGCTGCTGCTGAAGAAGACGGCGTAGATGTAAACGTAAAATATTACTATGGCGGCCAGTTCTACGGCGATGACTCCATCACCGCCCGTATGGAGGGCTGGTATGCAGACGGAACACAGGTTGTATTCGCCTGCGGCGGCGGTATCTGGACATCTGCTCTGGATGCAGCTGAGACACACGACGGAAAAGTTATTGGTGTAGACGTTGACCAGCGTTCCAAAATCGGCGAGCGCTGCCTGACTTCCGCTATGAAAGGTCTTCCAAGCGCCATCAACAACGCTCTGGATTCCTACTTCAGCGGAAACTTCTCTGAACTTGGCGGAACTGCTCAGCAGCTTGGACTGAAAGACGGAGATTACATCGGCCTTCCTACCGATTCCGAATCCTGGGGATTCACAACCTTCACACAGGATCAGTATGAAACTGTACTGGCTGGTATCCGCGATGGTTCCATCGAAATCTCCAGCGATACAGAAAATCAGCCGGAAGTAGGTTCTCACGTAACCGTTGATTACATCAGCTAATGTGCATACTGTTTCTGTAACAATATGCCTTTTGGGGAAGAGAATATTATTTCTCTTCCCCTTTTTTTCTGCCACACAAAATGCTATACTAGACATAATAAAAGCCCGCAGTTCTGCCTGTTTTCCATACCTTCGGCAGTCCTGCAAAACCACGCTTGAAAGGGAATATGTATATGGAAAATGAGTACATTATTGAGATGTTGAACATCACCAAAGAATTCCCGGGTATCAAGGCGAACGACAACATTACGTTACAGCTCAAAAAAGGAGAAATCCATGCCCTGCTTGGAGAAAACGGTGCAGGAAAATCAACCCTGATGAGTATTCTTTTTGGTCTGTATCAGCCTACCTCCGGAATCATCAAGAAGAATGGGCAGGAAGTCCATATCAACACGCCGAACGACGCCAACGATCTCAACATCGGTATGGTGCACCAGCACTTTAAGCTGGTCGAATGTTTCTCGGTTCTCGACAACATCATCCTCGGCGTAGAGCCGACCAAAGGCCTTTTCCTCGAAAAAAAGCATGCCCGTGCAAAAGTCATGGAGCTGAGCGAGAAATACGGTCTGATGGTCGATCCGGACGCTCTGATCTCGGATATCACCGTCGGCATGCAGCAGCGTACCGAAATTCTGAAAATGCTCTACCGTGACAACGAAGTCCTGATCTTCGACGAGCCGACCGCGGTTCTGACGCCGCAGGAAATCGACGAGCTGATGAAGATCATGAAGAACCTCGCAAAAGAAGGAAAATCCATCCTCTTCATCACCCATAAACTCAACGAGATCATGGAAGTTGCCGACCGCTGTACGATTCTCCGCAAAGGAAAATACATCGGAACCGTCAACATCAGCGAAACTTCCAAAGAAGAGCTCTCCCGCATGATGGTCGGAAGAAACGTCAGCTTCTCCGTCAACAAAAAGCCATCCAAGCTGGGCGACACCGTTCTGAAAGTAGAACACATGACCGTACCGAGCAAGGTGCACGGAAACAACGCCGTTAAAGATGTTTCCTTTAATGTAAGAAAAGGCGAGATTGTCTGCATCGCAGGTATCGATGGAAACGGCCAGTCCGAGTTCGTTCAGGGCCTCACGGGACTGGAAAAAGTATCCGGCGGCAAAATTCTGTTCAACGGACAGGACATCACGAAAGCTTCCATCCGCGACCGCTCCAAGATGGGCATGAGCCACATCCCGGAGGACCGCCATAAACACGGCCTCGTGCTGGATTACTCCATCGAGCAGAACATGGTGCTGCAGCGTTACTGGCAGCCGGAATTTGAATCCTTCGGCTTTATCAAATCAAAAGCCGTGCGCGAATATGCCGAGCGCCTGATCGAGCAGTACGATGTCCGCAGCGGCCAGGGTCCTGTGACCATCACCCGCAGCATGTCCGGCGGAAACCAGCAGAAAGCGATCATCGCGCGTGAGATCGACAAAGATCCTGATCTTCTCGTTGCGGTACAACCTACCCGTGGTCTTGATGTCGGAGCCATCGAATACATTCACAGCCAGCTCGTTGCACAGCGCGACAAGGGAAAAGCCGTTCTTCTGGTTTCTCTGGAACTGGATGAGGTTATGGATGTTTCCGACCGTATTCTTGTTATGTACGAAGGAGAGCTGGTCGGCCAGCTGGATCCGAAAACCATTTCTGTCGAAGAACTCGGTCTCTACATGGCAGGTGCAAAACGGGATCCGGTTCCCGAAGAAGTATAAAAGAGAGGTAAGAAAAGCATGAACGAAAAAACGAAAAACGCTCTTCTGTCCATTGTCGCTTCTCTTGTATGTATTGTGATCGGTCTTCTTGTGGGATTTATCATTTTATACTGCATCAACGCGGAGAACGCAGTGGATGGATTTACACGAATCATCAAAGGCGGCTTTTACTTAAAGCCGAAGGGAATTGGAAGTGAAATCGCTCAGTCCGCTCCCCTGATTATGACCGGACTTTCGGTTGCATTTGCTTTTAAAACAGGTCTGTTCAACATCGGTGCTGCCGGACAGTACACCGTCGGTGTCTTCGGCGCCCTGTATTTTGCCATTATCCTCCACATGCCGTGGTATGTATGCCTTCTGGCTGCTATGGTCTGCGGAGCCATCTGGGGAGCAGTTCCTGGTATCTTCAAAGCATACTTCAATGTAAACGAAGTTATTACTTCCATCATGTTCAACTGGATTGGTCTTTATCTTGTCAATGAGCTGATGTACAACACCATCCCGGGCATGTATGATCAGAAGACCACACGTACTTACAAATTAAGCTCCGCTTCTCCGAAATCCCTGATTCCGGACTGCGGCATGAACTCCATTTTCCGTACCAGTTCCACAACGATTGCGATTTTCATTGCGATTGCCATTGCGGTCATCATCTACATCGTTCTGAACAAAACAACCTTCGGCTATGAGCTGAAAGCCTGCGGGTTCAATAAGGATGCTGCCAAATACGCCGGCATCAACGAGAAGAGAAACGTTGTTCTCTCCATGACCATCGCAGGTGCGCTTGCCGGAATCGGTGCAGGCCTCTACTTCCTCTCCGGTGCATCCGAGTGGAACCCGCAGGTATCGACAGCACTCCCGGCCATCGGATTTAATGGTATCCCGGTTGCGCTTCTTGCACTTAGCAACCCGATCGGCGTTATCTTCGCTGCTCTCTTCGTTGCTCATATTTCTGTCGGCGGTGCTTACCTGCCTACGAAATATTATCAGCCGGAGATCGCGGACCTGATCGTTGCCGTTATCATTTACCTTTGCGCATTCGTTACCCTGTTCAAGGGCATCGTTGCAAACCTGTTCAAGAGCAAAAAAGAGCAGAAAGCAAATGCCAATGCAGACAACGGAAAGGAGGAGAAGAAATAATGTTCCTTTTAATTAAATTTACCTTACTGTACGCCGTTGTTCTGATGCTCGTTGCGATGGGCGGTATGTTCTCTGAGCGAAGCGGTGTCATCAACATCGCGCTGGAAGGAATCATGGCGATCGGCGGCCTTGCCGGTGTCTTCGTCCTGGTTCTGTTCCCGGATCTCCCGGCTCCTGCACTTGTGGCACTTTCCATTCTGGCGAGCGCCGTATCCGGTATGATCTACTCTCTGCTGCTTGGCTTCTCCGCCATCACACTGAAAGCAGACCAGACGATCGGCGGAACCGCGCTGAACATGCTGGCTACTGCCATTGCCATCGTCCTGGTAAAAGCATTCAACAACGGCTCGGATGCCGGAAACGGTGCAGCTTCCGCAAAGCTGAACTACACCAATGCCGCTTTCATTTACAAGATCGGACCATTTACCGTGAACATCTTCCTGTTCATCGGCATCATCCTTCTGATCTGCAGCTACGTGTTCCTCTTCAAAACGAAATGGGGACTGCGCCTGCGTGCCTGCGGTGAGCATCCACAGGCAGCCGACTCTGTTGGTATCAACGTATACCAGTGGAGATACACCGGTGTTATCATCTCCGGTGCACTCGGCGGTATCGGCGGATTTGCATACATCGTTCCGTCCGTTACCACCTGGAATTTCGAAGTCGGCGTAGCCGGTGCCGGATTCCTTGCCCTCGCTGTTATGATCTTCGGTCAGTGGAAACCGTTCCACATTGCCGGAGCAGCCGTATTCTTTGCGGTATTCCGTTCCCTGGCAAACATTGCGGACTCCACCGTCCTCTCCCATCTGGGACTGTCCAAGAACATTTACAGCATGATGCCGTTTATCGCATCCATGATTATTCTCGCCTTCACATCCAAGAATTCCCAGGCTCCGAAAGCCGAAGGTATTCCGTACGATAAGGGCGCAAGATAATATGTAACTATTCAGAGCCATGTGAAATGGAAGAAAAAATTGCGAATCATGCTTGCATGAATGAGCGGTTTTTTCTGGAATTTCATATGGCGAGCAGCCACATCGAGATGTGGCTCTGAATAGTTACAATTTTTAAAGGCAGAGCCGTTAAATCCGAACTGTGTTTTTTCGGCCCTGCCTTTTCTCTATCATTCTAATTTATTTTTCATCAAAGAAAGGAAAAAATTATGCTGAACACCAAATTATTTGACCACACCATCTTAAAAGCAGACGCAACCGAAGCACAGGTTGCAAAGATCTGCGACGAGGCACTTGCACATGATTTTGCTTCTGTCTGCGTCAACCAGTACTACACCAAATTCGTTGCTGAAAAGCTCAAAGGATCTGACGTCAAAGTCTGCACCGTTGTCGGCTTCCCTCTGGGCATGTCCGATACCCGTGTAAAAGCGTTTGAGACCCGTGCGGCCATCGAAGACGGTGCACAGGAGGTTGATATGGTCATCAACGTCGGAGCCCTCAAAGACGGCAAATACGACTTCGTACGCTCCGATATCCAGACCTTAAAAGAAGTATGCGGCAAGGACATCGTTCTGAAAGTCATCATCGAGACCTGCCTTTTAACCGATGAAGAGAAAGTAAAAGCGTGCGAGCTCGCAAAAGAAGCCGGCGCTGACTTCGTAAAAACCTCCACCGGATTTTCTACCGGCGGTGCAAAAGCGGCTGATGTTGCCCTGATGAGAAAGACCGTAGGCCCGGATATGGGCGTAAAAGCTTCCGGCGGAATCCACAACGCAGACGAGGCACAGGCTATGGTAGATGCCGGCGCAAGTCGTCTCGGAACAAGCGCAACACTGGCTATCATCGGATAAAAAGGAGTTTCTTATGGATACGATACTGATAGGAATTGCCGGAGGAACCGGCAGTGGAAAAACGACACTGGCAGATAAGCTGGTAGAAAGTTTTGGATGCGATGAAGTGAGCATTCTGCGCCATGACAACTATTACAAACGCCATGACGATATTCCTTTTGAGGAGCGTGCCAAATTAAATTACGATCATCCCGATGCCTTTGATACCGACCTGTTATGCCAGCACATTCTCGAGCTGAAAGCCGGAAAATCCATCGAGATGCCGGTTTACGATTATGCCATGCATAACCGCTCGGATAAAACGATTCTGGTCCATCCTGCCCCGGTTATCGTGCTCGAGGGCATTCTCCTCTTCGTTGAGAAGGATCTCTGCGATCTGATGGACATCAAAGTCTTTGTCGATACCGATGCGGACGTGCGGATTCTCCGCCGGATCCTGCGCGATGTAAAAGAGCGCGGCCGTTCCCTGGACAGCGTTGTAACGCAGTACCTGACGACCGTAAAACCGATGCACGAGCAGTTCGTAGAGCCGAGCAAGCGCCGTGCCGACGTGATCATCCCGGAGGGCGGACAGAACACCGTTGCTCTTGAAATGCTGATCGAGCGGGTGCGTAAGCATCTGAATCTGGTGCAGAACCAGTAAACATCCGTTTATCGCTATAAAAATCTGCAAAAAAAAGAACGAGGACTGAATTTTCTCTTTTTCCGTCCTCGCTCTTTTTATTTTTCCCTTACAGATGTTCCAGCATTCCCTGCAGCCAGATCTGGCCTTTGAAACGTCTTCCCACTTCCGGTACTCCAAATAAATCCTTTTCGTTGATACAGATGTCTATCGGCACATCGTTGCAGACGAGGCCGAGCTCATACACCCGCTCGCCCGTTACCGCGTTCTTCGTTGTATTCATCTCCGTAATTTCACCCATCACGCTGTACTGGTCACATTCGAGACCGCTCGGCATGAAAAAGCTATCTACAATAGAAAAGACATCTTCCTTCGTCAGACGCTGGGAAATCATGGCATATGTGTCAATATCATCCATGGTGAGACTTTCCATCGCATCCTCATCCCCGTTTCTGGCAGCCGAGATCAGTGAATTCTTCTGCTGCGTGCTGCGGCGCTCCTTCTCGACCTGTTCCGGGTCTTTCTGGATCGGAAGCAGAATTGTTCCTTCCGCTGCAAGACCGGAGACAGAAAGCGGGAGCGGAAGCGGCTGCAGCGCATTTTTCTGTTTCATCTCAAGATATTCCGCTGCATGCGTCAGATAAAAGATCATCGTGATGCCAAGCCGCATATCGTCGCAGGCGCCTGCAAACGATTCCTTATCGACGTGGCGCTCCACCGATACCTCCTCGTAGGAGCTGATCTGCCCGCCCTCGAAATAGGGATAATAATATTCCATCTGGAAACGATTGTTCTCATCAATTTCCCCACAGACCGTGATACCACAGTCATATGCATATTCTTTCGAAAATTCAGCAAAAAGGTGGTGTTCTTCTGTTTCCACAATCTTTTTACGGTCGTAGTTTTCTACTACATCACGAAGAATCTCCTGGAGTTCCTTCGTCGTCTTGATCTTTGAAAATCCAATGGTTTTCAGGTAAGCGTGCATAAGAACACCTCCTCTCATTCCTTTGTATTTCTTATGCGATTAGTGTTTCGGAACCAGTTTCTCTTTTCCGCCCATGTACATACGAAGAACTTCCGGAATGCTTACGGTTCCGTCTGCATTCAGGTTGTTCTCCAGGAATGCGATCAGCATACGCGGCGGAGCAACTACGGTGTTGTTCAGGGTATGTGCCAGGTATTTCTTTCCGTCCTCGCCGTTGACACGGATTTTCAGACGTCTTGCCTGTGCATCACCAAGGTTGGAGCAGCTTCCTACCTCGAAGTATTTCTTCTGACGCGGAGACCATGCCTCAACATCGACAGATTTTACTTTCAGGTCAGCCAGGTCACCGGAGCAGCACTCCAGAGTACGAACCGGGATATCCATGGAACGGAACAGGTCTACGGTGTTCTTCCACAGTTTGTCATACCACATCATGCTGTCTTCCGGTTTGCAGACAACAACCATCTCCTGTTTCTCGAACTGGTGGATACGATAAACACCACGCTCCTCGATGCCGTGTGCTCCTTTTTCTTTACGGAAGCACGGAGAGTAGCTGGTCAGGGTCAGCGGCAGTTTCTCCTCCGGGATGATGCTGTCGATGAATTTACCGATCATGGAGTGCTCGCTGGTTCCGATCAGGTACAGATCCTCGCCCTCGATTTTGTACATCATGGACTCCATCTCAGCGAAGCTCATAACACCGTTTACGACGTTGCCGTGGATCATGAAAGGCGGTACGCAGTAGGTAAATCCTCGGTCGATCATGAAATCTCTTGCATAAGAAAGGATGGCAGAGTGGAGGCGTGCAATGTCGCCCATCAGATAATAGAATCCGTTTCCTGCAACTTCTCTTGCTGCGTCCAGATCGATTCCGTCGAAGGACTCCATAATGTCGGTGTGATACGGGATTTCAAAATCCGGTACAACCGGCTCGCCGAAGCGCTCTGCTTCTACGTTCTCGCTGTCATCTTTTCCGATCGGTACGGAAGGATCGATGATGTTCGGGATCACCATCATGATCTTCTTGATTTCTTCTTCTACTTCTTTTTCTCTTGCAGAAAGAGCCTCGATGCGGGAACCGTCAACAGCTACCTGTTTCTTTACTTCCTCAGCCTCTTCTCTCTTGCCCTGGCCCATCAGTGCGCCGATCTGTTTGGAGATTTTGTTTCTTTTTGCACGAAGTGCTTCTACTTCCTGTTTGATGTCACGGTTTTCTTTGTCCAGCTCGATGACTTTATCAACCAGCTCCAGTTTCTGATCCTGGAATTTATTTCGGATATTCTGTTTTACAACTTCCGGGTTTTCTCTTAAAAACTTAATGTCTAACATAATTTCCTCCTAGTAGATCTTATCCCCTCATTTTGGCGGGATTCTTTTTGTTCTTTCCAGCCCGGAACCACTGCCGTTTTTCCAGCATTTATGCGGGTTTGGCGCGTTCCAGTACCATCATATAACAGTATATGCATTTTTTCAAGCGTTCTTTCATGCTGTTTTTCTGCGGTCCGCTTTTACATCAGATCGATCGAATTCATCGTAATTGCCTGGCGCAGCGCGTCGATTTCCTCGGCGCTCAGCATGATATAGGACTCGCCTTTTACGATCTCTTTCAGATATAAAAAGCAGTTGTCACGGCTGTGGATTGCATTCAGGATAAAACCTGTGTTTTCTTTGTCGAGCATTGCCAGCGCAAAACTCATCTTTCCGCCCACATCGTCAAACGCATCATATTTTACGATTCCGTATTTGTTCAGCGTCATGCCCTGGATCTTTTTCAGATCCGCAAGATTTTTTTTCGTCAGCTCATTCTGCTTGTTCAGTTTGTCAATTTCCTTGAACCGCTGATGAAACAGCTTTTCGAGTGACTGGGCGTCTTTTCCCTTCATAAAGCTTCTGTACTTCTGGTTCAGTCTGCTCAGACGCAGCGACATGCTGACCGTCATAATCATCATCACGATAATCAGTACAATCAGAAGAAGTACAACAACGCCAAGGTCAATTCCTACCTTACTAAATAAATCGCTCATTATTCTACCTCTTACTGTATTGATTCAAACAGATCCATGATTCTCTCGAGCTCTTCCTGGGAATAATACTCGATCTCGATCTTTCCTTTGTGCTTTGCCCCGTGGTGAATGGAAACCTTCGTACCAATGATGCTCTTAATTTTCTCTTCCAGACCTTCGTAGATGGCTTCCTCTTCCAAATTGACTTTCTTTTCTTTCTTCACCTTCGGATTCAGGATCTCTTTGACCAGGCGCTCGGTCTCACGGACACTGAGCTTTTCATCGAAGATTTTCATTGCCGTATTGTACTGAAGCTCTTTATTCTCCAGCGCCAGCAATGTACGCACATGACCGGTTGTCAGCATTTCATCGACAACCATCTGCTGTACCCTGTCGTCCAGTTTCAGGAGACGCATCGAGTTTGTAACCGCCGTTCTGCTCTTGGAAACGCGCTCTGCGATTTCATCCTGGCGGAGATGGAACTCTTCCATCAGGCGTTTGTATGCGTGTGCCTCCTCAATCGGGTTCAGGGATTCTCTCTGAATATTTTCAATCAGGGAAATCTCGACAACTTCCTGCTCGGTAAAATCTTTGATGATGACCGGTACTTCTTTGATTCCGGCAAGCTTTGCAGCCCTCCATCTCCGTTCCCCTGCGATGATCTCATAATAATCATCTTTTTTCTGCACCAGAATCGGCTGCAGAACTCCGAACTGTTTGATGGATTCCGAAAGTTCGATCAGGCCGTCCTCGTCAAAGGATTTTCGCGGCTGTTCGCGGTTCGGTTCAATTTCGGAGATTTTCAGTTTCATCTCGACTGGTTTTTCGACAACTTTTTCAACAACCTTCTCGACTACTTTGACCTCCGGTTTTGCCGGTTTTTCTTTTGCTTCTGCTTTGGCCGAATGTCCCGGTGAAATCAGGGAATCCAGGCCCTTGCCTAAGCCTCCTCTTCTCGCTGCCATTACTCTTCATCCCCCCTGTGAATCACTTCGTCTGCCAGGAGACGGTAGCTCTCTGCACCGGTGGACCGCTTGTCGTAATAGTTGATCGGCATACCGTAGCTCGGTGCCTCCGCAAGGCGGACATTTCTCGGAATAATGGTTTTGTAGATATTCTGATCCAGGCTGTCTTTTACGTTTTCTACTACCTGCAGAGAAAGATTCGTTCTCGCATCGTACATGGTAAAGACAACGCCTTCCATCTCCAGTTCCGGATTCAGACGCTCCTGCACCAGCTCAATCGTGTGCATAAGCTGGGATAAGCCCTCCAGTGCGTAATATTCACACTGAATCGGCACCAGAACGGTGTCCGCGGTGGTCATCGCGTTGATTGTCAGCATATTTAAGGATGGCGGACAGTCAATAATAATGAAGTCGTACTGATCGCGGACCTGATCAATTGCGTTTTTCAGGATGAATTCTTTGTCTTCCACCCCGATCAGCTCGATCTCCGCTCCGGCCAGATTGACATTGGAAGGGATAAGGGAAAGATTGTCAAAATTCAGAGGAATGATGCAGTCCTCCAGTTTTGACTCTCCAAGAAGCAGCTCATAGATGGTATTTTCCACTTCATTTTTCTCTACTCCCATTCCGCTGGTGGTATTTCCCTGCGGGTCCATATCAATGGTCAGAACTTTTTGTCCCATTTCTCCTAAACAGGAAGAAAGGTTAATTGCGGTGGTAGATTTACCTACGCCGCCTTTCTGGTTTGCAATTGCAATTGTTCTTCCCAAAATATGTATTGCCTCCTTTCATCTTTTTGTTTTCCATTTGCAGTTTTTCCTTTTTACAGGAAATGACCTGCCGGCACTTCTTTCAAAAAAATGATTCATGCGGCAGGTGTTTTGGCATATATATAGGAAAAATCTCCTTTTCTATGCCAGTCTATCTGAGGAATTCTTCAGATTCTATCTCAAAATTGCCCCAATTTGGGACAAAGATATTTTATCATACTACGCCGGATTTTACTACTGGAAATGTTTCACGTGAAACATTTTCTGCATTTTTGCATGATTAGGCGGTGTGAAACATAAGAAAATTGGAGATTTTTGGCGATGTTTCACGTGAAACATTTTGAAAAGCACTGTTTTACAATGATTTTTCTCGGTTCTTACGCTGTTTAAAGGCTTTTGGAATTTTTTCAGCGATGATTTTGCATTTTTTGATGGTTTCTAAGTAATTCTGCGATGTCAGAACATTTTTTTCTGTTTCACACAGTTTTTATAAAATGTTTCACGTGAAACATTTTGATTTTTGACGTTTTTGAGGTACAAATATACTGGAAACGTTATTTTAATCGTGTGATGCTCTTTTTCAAGGAAATCTCAGGTGATTAGGAAGAAAAAATCAACTTATCAGGATATTATTGATACATAGATCAGGAATCAAAACTGTTTATGGTTGTTCGGTGATCGTAAATGTCTCTTTTGTATATAAAATGTATTTTTATTCACCAGGGCTCTGTTTTTTCATCGTTCTTCCTCGCTTTTTCAAATTTTCAGCATTTTTCTCTTTATTTTCATCAGTAAGAGGCATAATCCGTGAGGCATCCTCTTTTTTATTTTTTCTCCAGTTTTTCTCTTTTTGGGCGGTTTTTCTTTGTTTTTTTTCATTTTACAGGCCAAGCTGCACATTTTCTGTTTTTTATCGATTTATTTGATTTCACTATAATTTTTCTGTTTTTATGGTTTTAATATTTTTCTCTCGCTGCCACGTCTTTTATCCTCTTTTCCATCTTTCTGGCTTACCTTTCTCTTTTTTTGTAAACAATCTCACTTTTTCTCTTTTATCAACATTTTTTATTCCTTCTCTCCGTTTTTTATCCCTCATCGCCATTTCACACCATTTTCTCGCCTTTCACTGCCTCTCCCTCCCGTTTTTATTCTTTTCGCCCATGTCTATACTACATTTTTCCCTTTTCAGTCGTTTTTTGCCTTTTCTCAACTCATTTTTATCTTTTTTGCTTTTTCCGCCTCTTCCATCGTTTTGCACCCTCTTTTTGCCATTTTTTTAGATCGTCCTTCATTTTTTCGTTACTACTTATGTCACTTTCCCCGTCTCATTTTTCACGTTTCACGTCTCTCAAAATGTTTCACGTGAAACATCATTTTTTACGATTTTCGTTCTTCGGTGATCAGTGAGAAGCGATTTGCTTCCCGGCTTTCCGAAAATCACTCTCATTTTTCACCTCTCTTATTTTAAAACAATCGTATTTTCTATTCTATTTTTGATTTTCCCGTCTTTTCTACATTTTTCCTGTATTTTTGCGTGTTTCATGCAGTTTTTCGTATCTGTTTTCTCTCTTTTATTAAATTATTTAATTATATTTTTATATTTTCGTATGAATTGAACTTTTACATTCGTTTTTTCGGATTTTCCAAACCATTTACTAAACGCATTTTGAGGCCATTTTTTCAGGGATTTTTGCCAATCTGGAAGGATTTTATCCCATAGTGCCGTTTTCATGCTTTTATGTGTATTATTGCATCATTTTTTCTCTGTTTTTTGCAGTTATGTAAACCGTTTAAATATGCCCTTCGCCAGTAGTTGACATAACGTAGTTCTCCTGGAATTGTCTACGCTTTTCGCCGAATTGCGCCTTATTTTCGTCTCTTTTTCTCATTTTTCCCTTAATTTTTGCATTGTATCTTTCCCTTTTTTCGCTTATAATAAGCTCAACACAACGTTTCGAACCGATTCCTCCCCTCCGGGAGACCCCTGAAAGGAGTTTTATCATATGAAACACAGCAAAAAACTGGTCACCTTGAGTGTCCTCACCACGATGTCCGGCGCAGCGATTTACTTTCTGAATAAAACGCTCGATACCGCCGCCGTACGGAAAAACCTGCTCGCATCGGCTGAAAAAGAGAGCTTTTCCTGGCAGTTCGGCGATATTTTTTACACAAAAAAAGGCACCGGAACCCCGATGCTCTTACTTCATGACTTACATTGTGCCTCCAGCGGCCGCGAATGGCAGTATATTGAGGATGCTCTTGCCCAGGATCACACCGTCTACACACTCGATCTCCTCGGCTGCGGCCGTTCCGACAAGCCGGCGATCACGTACACGAACTTTTTATACGTACAGCTCATCGTCACCTTTATCAAACAGGTCATCGGATGTCCAACCGACGTAATTGCATCCGGTTTATCCGGTTCTTTCGTCGTAACCGCCTGCAATACAGCCCCGAAATGCTTCGGCCGAATCATGATGATCAACCCGACCGACCTTGCCAAGCTCAACAAAATTCCGGATAAACGCAGCCGCTTCCTGAAACGCATGATCGAGCTCCCGCTCGTCGGAACGCTGCTGTACCACACGCTCACCGGCCGCTCCAACATCGAGCTTTTATTCACTGAGAGCTATTATCACAACCCATTCCACCGCTCACCGGAGGACGTAGACGCCTTCTACGAGTCTGCACACCTCCAGAACAGCGCCGGAAAGTACCTTCTCGCAAGCCTCGTGGGCAATTACGTGAACCTCAACATCGGCCACGCCTTAAAGCACATTGACAACAGCATCTTCCTCATCGGCGGCGAGGAAGAGCCGGGCATCGCAGAAACCTTTGCGCTGTACACAGCGCTCAACACCTCCATCGAAACCCAGATCCTGCCGAAAACAAAGCACATGCCACAGATGGAGGCCCCGCAGGCCCTCTTAGACCAGATCCAGATCTTCTTCGCACCGGTACAGTAATACCCCCTTCTGCTCCCGGCCTCGAGCGAAAAAATGAGACAAAAAAAGCGGAGGATTTACTGATATTTCCATGTCAGTAAATCCTCCGTTTTTCCATTTTTAACCCGGCTCACAGTCCATTTCCAACGCATCTTCCTCTGCGCCCGGATAATCCGTTGGCGGCGCTGTATACGTTTCCATTCCCTCTTTTATTTCATCCATCGTATAAATATTAATTCTCTCCTCCAGCGCTGCATCCGGGTCAAATTCCACCGTTTCTCCCAGTGCAAGCATCATTGGCTCATCCGCATTTCTTTTCTCATCTGCAATCTCATACGCGTTTGCATATTCACCCGACGCAGTCTCTATATACTGTCCAAACCCGTCGCAAAGCCGGTAATAAAGCTCCTTTTCCGCATCTTTCTCCAGAAAATACAAGGATTTCTGCCCGATCACCGGATCAAGGTCGCAGAAGCTGATCTGTATATAGTTCTCCCGCCGTTCCTCCTCCGAATACTCCGCTTTCAGCTCCTCTGCGTTCCAGTACGTAATTCCCGCGTCCTCCATGGACTGCAGATACTCTTCCACCGTAACTGCTCCGCCCAGCTTTCGAACCGTAATATGTTCTCCGGCTTCCATATCACCTTTCAAAACGTCGTCCACCCGCAGTGAAATATCGGTTGCAATCTCAATTCCCCCGGCAAAACAGCTATAATCCTCTACCGTTCCCAGAACAATGAGATCGCTTCCCTCTTTCTGCTCATAAAAGCTATTATAAAACCGATCCCACTCCTTCAACCCTCCGTACTGCATATTTACCTTTGCCGGATCCAGATTTTCAAACCGCATTTTCTCCTCTGTTTTCGCCGTTTCTGCATTACCGCAGCCCACCAGCAGAATACACAATACTGTCAAACAAACCCTTTTCATCCTTTCACCCCCATCCACCGTCTTTGTTATACTCCCATTATACTTTTTCCGCTTTCATTTTCCCATAAAAAAACGGAAGATTTACTGATTTTTTCACTCTCAGTAAATCCTCCGTTTTCAATTTTAACCAGCTTTTAATGGCTCTTTACTCCGCCGTATCCGAAGAACTGTCATCCTCCGTCTTTGCCGCAAGCAGTTTCCCGTAATTTTCCACCATGGTCTTCACGTTATTTTTATTCACAAGAGACGGCACTCCGTCCTCATCTACCGTGTAATAGAAGCTCGAATCATACGGGCTGTAAGCGAATGTCAGGTCGCCGTCTGTCATATGGAAGACTGCGGTAAACTCGGCATCCTTGGCCTGTACGAGGCTCTCATCCTTCGTCTGTGCCTTCAGGCCAATGAGTGAAGAATAGAAGGTGGTAAACGTTGATTTATCAATCGTTTCATCGCCACAGGTGTAACTGATTTCCTGTGTTGTGGAATCGCTGTCGTCATCCTTTTTCTCTTCCATATGGCGTACATACGTCTTCGTCTCGCCGTTATACGTAATATCAAGGCTCGTCAGATCCGATACATTTTCCATGCCGATATACATGTTCCAGAAATCAGATGCCTTCTTTCCGGTGAAGGTTTCAACGTTCGAAGCCGTCATCAGATGAACTTCATTCGAGCCGTCCAGCTTCACGTAATAAGAACCGCCGTCCTCATTTGCATTGCCGACATACAATACCAGATCTTTCTCCACCGTAACGGTTGTCGTTTCGGAAGAAGAGCTCGTTGCAGTGCTGTCGCTTGATGCAGAATCTGCTGTGGAATCCGAGGAAGTATCTGCCGTTGTTGTATCGTCAGTCTCAACCTCCTGCTCTTCTGTGTAATGCACGCGGATCGTCGTCTTTGGCTGATCCAGTCCGTACTGGGAAAGATCCGATGCGTTGTACGTAACAAGATCTCCAAAGCTAAGAGATGCCACCGCACTTGTCATGGTGCCGATCGAATCCGCATCACCGCCATGTGCCGCTCCATCTGCGTCCACAACCTGCCATTCATCCGTCTGGAGTGCCGAATCAGCAGCGCTTACTTCTTTTGTCAGCGTATATCCGTTCTCACCCTCCACCTGCAGCTTCGTAATGTTTTCCGCCGTCACAGATGGCATGGATTCCGTTGTCGCCCACTCCATCATATCGGACGGGAACATCGTTCCAAGCGATGTGCTTACCAGATAAACCTTACTCGTATCATCGTTCAGATAAATATAGTATCTGCTCGAGCTGTTCTTATCTCCGACATGAATCGTCGTTTTCTCGTCTCCCGCAGTCACTACAACCTTCTGAGACGGCGTCTCGAGCCCAAAATCGGCCATAGAATCGATTTCATCGCCTTCAATGACTCTTTCTGCTGTCATGCTGCTAAGAGAGCTTAAAACGCTCGTTATCTTGCTGGCATCCAAGGGGAATCCATCCTCCTGGTCGTATGTCCAGATATCAGTATCATCGTCTCCTGCTGTTTTCGTAAAGGACACCGTCTCTCCGTTGATCTGGAACGAAAGCGCTGTTACATCATCTTTTGAAAAATCAACCACTTTTTCGGCGTCTGCACCAGAATCCGAACTGCTGCTGTCCGCATCGGCGGTGCTGTTTTTCTTCGTCAGCACCACCAGTACGGCAAGAAGCAGTACCAAAAGGATCAGGCAGGCCGCCATCTTTCCTTTTTTCTTCATCACTGTTTTCTCCTCTTCATCCAGATCATCACGCCAATCACAACAAGTACCAGCGGAATTCCCGCAATGGTAATAATAGACCAGGTGTTAACTGCTCCCTGTGTAAATACCAGGTTTGTATAGCTTGTGCTCTTGCTTGGAATAACAACGGTCTGCTCCACATCACACATGGAGGTCAGTGCAGTCGCTGCCAGCTTCGAGTTCGCACCGCTGATTGCCTGGTCGATCTGGCTGCTCAGCATCGATGCACTCGAGAAATAAATGATCTGTGTCTCTTTATCATCTACGGTCTCTGTGATGGAAACACCAAGGTCAAATGCGCCCGTCTCACTGTCCGCACTCTTCGACCAGGTGCTGTTCTCCGGATCATTTTCAATATAAGCGTCCTCGGTGGTCGTCAGAAGGCTCTTGATCGTAATGGTATCACGATAAGAATCGAGCTTCTGAATTGCCTGTGCAACCGGCATCAGAATGTAATTACTCTTTACTTCGGTTGTAATGTCATCACTCTGAATGTTCGGCAGCAGATAATACGGCATCTGCGGATAATAATGCTGGGAATCGGTCTCTACAACAATTCCACTGGAGCGTTTCACGCCGTAGTTCTCCAGTATGGAATCCAGATTTGGCATATCCGTTCCGGTATAGCTGGTGAACATCAGAAGCTTTCCGCCGTTTTCCAGGTAGGTAATGACTTTATTTGCCTCATCCTCGGAGAAATCGGTGGTCGGGGACATGATCACAAGCTCCTCGGCATCCTCCGGGATATCGTCTGTCATCAGGGCAAGATCACTGATTTCCACATTGTTTTTATTAACGGCATCACTGAAGTTTGTAGAGAGATCGCTCTCAGAAGCCTCGCCGTGGCCGGTTACCCAGTAAACCTTCGGGTTGTTTTCACTCGTCACATACGTGATGGCGCTGGTAATCTGACCCTCGCCGTCAAAGCCGGTTGTCTGTGTCTGATAGGTCTGATAGTTTGTGGAAGTCTCCCACATATCACTGTTGCTGACCACCTTGCTCTTATCGCCGCATACGACAATTACACTGTTTGCAGCTACCGTCTGATCGGTATACTGACTCGTAAATTTCGGATACAGATCCGGGTCTTTTGTCTCTACTTTGATATGGTCAGAAAGCTCATCGTAGTGCTCCAGCAGCTTCTCGATGGTGTCATCCTCACTGCCCTTCTGCACAATATAATACAGGGTAACGTCTTGATCGAGATCCTTTAATGCCGTTTTCGTCTCATCTGTAATGGAATACATTTTCTGCGTACTCAGGTCAATCTGTGTTTTACTGGTCGGAATCTGCGCCACAATCAGGTTAATAACCACAATCACAGCCAGAACAATCACCGTCATAATCGAAGAATAGGAGCCCTGTTTCAGGTGCTTTTTCTGCTCCTCGCCGGTAAACACTTCCTTCAGATGTTCTTTGGAGAACGTCTTTTTCAGCTTTTCTTTAATATTGAAATTCATTTTATGCTGTTTCTTTTCTTTCTTTTCGCTGCTCATCGTCTCCACCTCCTAATTCCAGCGTTTCTTCTGCAGGGACTGCATTGCAAGGAAAGTGCAGATTGCAATGACGGACAGGTAGTAAACAACACCGCTGATGTCCAGAATACCGTTCACAAAGTTATCCATATGGCCTGCCATGTTGAATACACCGAGCAGATCCTGGATTTTGCCCTCGAGAAGGGTGGATTTTGTGAAGTAAACTGCCGTCAGCGCACCCTCGCCGATCACGGCAATCACACCGGTAATGATCGGGTTTTTAATCATACTGCCGATCCAGAGGCATACCAGTGCAATGATGATAAAGAAAGCAAAGAAAGAGCTTCCGGCTCCTTCCGGGAAGAAGTTTGCGATACCGCTCTCCACGTAGCACAGGAACAGGATCACAAAGCCGACAACGGCTGCGATGACCTGGCTCTCGGTGATGGAGGAAACGAACACACCGACCGAAATATAGGCTGCTCCCAGCAGGAAATAACCAAGGATCGAAGTGTAGGATACGGCGTAGGAAACCGTTCCGTGGGTTCCAAGAAGCAGCGGATACAGGCACATAATCAGCACTGGAATCACATAAATGGTGAGAAGTGCCAGATATTTTCCAAGGATAATATCGGAAATTTTTACCGGTGCGGTAAGGAGCAGCTGATCCGTTTTATTTTTCTGCTCCTCCGACAGGACACGCATTGTCAGAACCGGTACTGCGATCAGCAGAATAAATGCGGAATTCTGCAGCGCGTATCCGATCTCCGGGTAACCCTGCTGCAGGTTGATGGCCGTAAAATACAGGCCGAACAGCGCCAGAGTAAACGCCATAAACAGATATCCGATCATGCTTGTCAGATAGCTTTTTAACTCTTTTTTATAAATCGCCGTCATTGTGCGTCTCCCTCCTCCTGTTTTGTTTCAGCGGCTGATTCCGCTGCATCTGTGCTTTTTTCTTCAGACGTTTCCCCGACAGCCGTTTTGTCTGCTTCTGGTTCACATTCTTTTTGTTTCAGCTGTTCTTTCTCTGCTTTTTTCAGCTTTCTTGCAGCCTTTCCGGAATCATCGGTCAGCTCCAGGAAGACGTCTTCCAGAGACATCGAGGAGGAAGTCAGCTCGAGGATCGGGCAGTTGGCCTTTGCCAGTGCATAGAACAGCTCCTCGCGGATATCCTTATCCTTTTCAGTGGTAATTTTTACCTTAATCTGCTCCTCATTCGGCGTATTTTCATACTGGATCTCTTTTGCATCGAGCGCATTAAGCGCCGGAACCAGCTGCTTTCTCGTTCCGTGAACGGTACATGTAACCGTGTTTGATCCAAGCATCAGTTTACTTAAGTTTTCCGGGGTGTCACTCGCAACAAGCTGTCCCTTTGCGATAATCATGACGTAATCGCAGACGGCGCTGACCTCGGAGAGGATGTGGGAACTTAAGATAACGGTATGTTTTTTACCCAGTGATTTGATCAGGTCGCGGATCTCAATGATCTGCTTGGGATCCAGGCCTACCGTCGGCTCATCGAGGATGATGATCGGCGGATAACCGAGCACTGCCTGTGCCAGTCCGACTCTCTGACGGTATCCTTTCGACAGGTTCTTGATCAGACGGTTCTGCATATCGGTGATCTTCACCAGATTCATGACCTCAAGAATCTGTTTCTTTCTCTGATCCTTTGGAATTTTCTTTAATTCCGCCACGAATTTCAGATATTCCAGAACGGTCATATCCGTGTAGACCGGCGGCAGCTCCGGCAGATAGCCGATGCATTTCTTTGCCTCCTCCGGTTCCTCCAGGATATTGTGGCCGTTGATCAGCACTTCGCCCTCCGTAGATGCCAGATAGCCGGTGATGATGTTCATGGTCGTTGATTTTCCGGCTCCATTCGGGCCAAGAAATCCATAGATCTGGCCTTCTTCTACGGTAAAACTCAGGTTATTGACAGCTACGTGGTCGCCATAGCGTTTCACCAGGTTTTTAACCTCTATCAATTTTCCTTCCTCCTTGTTTCTTAAAGCAGTCCCAGCCCGCCCTTGGGGGTGAAAGAGCCGGAGATGCTCTCATTTTCTAAAGACACTTTATCTTATTCTGAAAATGTGATAATTTGCTGGAAAATTTGTGAAAAAACGGTGAAGCCATGGAGCAGTTTGTTTGTTTTTCGACGAAAAATCAATTTCTTTTACCATAAGAATCATGTATACTATAACGTATCCGCGGACGGACGCTTTTCCATTTTTGTTCCGCCGCGAAACATTACGCCGGACTTTTCCCGTCCGGGACTGGAGATTTTAGGAGACTCTATGAATAAAAAAGACTACTACTGGGCCAAGTATATGCTGATTTTCAGCTTTTTCTGCATCTCTTTTGGCACCTCGATTTTCCTGAAAACCGAACACGCCCCCGATGAGGCGATGCGGATGCTGATTCCGGAATACATCGTCTCACACCACGCATTGCCGAACGGCATGGAGGAAGCCGTGCGCCATCCGCTGTGGGGATTCTCCTATGCGCTGTATCCGTATCTGACCGCGATCATCAGCTCCGTGTTTATGGCCATTACATCGCTGTTTACGAAAAGTGCAGCGGCTCTTTTAACTGCCGCCCGCCTCACCAGCGTCCTTTCCGGCACCGGCACACTGATCGTTGTGTTTCTGATCGGCGAAGAGCTCTTTGAACGGCGCGAATCCGCACTGCTTGGCGGTATTTTCGTCGGATTTCTGCCGCAGTTCGTGTTCCTCTCCTGCTATGTAAACAACGATTCTTTTGCTGTTTTCACGGTCGCACTGATCATCTACTTCTGGATCCGCGGCATGAAAAGCGCATTCTGCAAGAAAGACTGCATCGGCCTTGGAGCAGGCTGCGGACTCTGCGCGCTGTCGTACTACAACGCCTACGCGTACCTGCTCTGTAGCATTCTGCTGTTCTTCGCGCTGATGATTCATTTCCGGAAACCGGCAAAAGAAATTTTTGTCAAAGCGCTGGCTGTTTTCGCTATCGCCTTCCTGATCGGCGGCTGGTTCTTCATCCGCAATGCCGTCATCCACGACGGCGATCTGCTCGGCATGCGCACCTCGAATGAATCCGCATCGCTGTACGCAGCCGATGAATACAAACCAGAGAATCGTCAGACCCCGGCATCCGAAGGCTGGAGCTTCCAGCAGACGTATTTACAGACCCCGGAGGGCCGCACCTCCAACTGGCTGTTCTCGACCGTCAGCAGCTTCATCGGCTCGTTCTCCTACATGACCGTCCATCTCCCGATGGTGCTTTACCTGCTGTACGGCGCCCTGATGGCGTTCGGATTCCTAGTGTTTTTGTTCCTCGGCATGATCCCGCACTGGTTCCGCAAAAAGCCGCAGCTTCTCCTCTTTGTGATGCTGTTCCTCGCCTGCCTGATCACGCTGTTCATGGACATGTACAACACGTATTTCAGCGATTACCAGTCTCAGGGCCGTTACCTGATGCCTGCTCTTGTTCCGCTGATGTTCTGGATCGATGACGGCTATTCTTCTCTCACTGCAAAACTTCCCGCTGAGTGGAAACGCGCCTCCTGCCATTTGACACTCCTGCCGGGAGCAGTCTGGCTTGTACTGTTTCTCATCAGCTACATCGGATTTCTGATTCCGGGCTGTTGTGGATAACGAAGAAACAGGTGCTATCTCTTTTTCTCAGATAGCACCTGTTTCTTCGTTACAAGCTTTTCGTTTTTAGATATGTTTCATCCGGTCTTTTCTTTCACTTTCTTTGTTTCCTTTTAATTGCTAAAATAGCTATAACACCAATTGCAAGAATCCCAATTTCTGAAGTAATTACCAACATCTTATTTTGATGTTTCACCGGCTGATCTGCAACATTAAGGACAATATTGGTTCCTCCTTGTGCATCTTCAGTTTCGATATAAGACGAATCAGCAACTGCGGCAACAACCGCAGCATAGCTATATGCATGGAATTCTTCTTCACCATCAAGTCTATCTTCCGCTATTTCCGAACTGTCTGTAAGACACGCTGCAGCATCTTCACGTCCCGGTATCAGATACCCCACTTGTGTTTCATTCAATGCAATCCAGACTGGAAAACGAATCGGATCTACTCCTCCAACAAGTCGAAACTTATAATTGTCCCATACAATATCTGGGTTTGCAGCAAGTGAAATATTTAATTGTTCTATATAGGTCGGCGTATCGTCTAATTCATATCCTCTGGCTCCACTTATGTGCCATTGATCAATCGGTTGTCCATCTTCCCCATTTGCCCTTACCGCACATGCTTCATACAAATGTCCATATGCTCTAATCGGGATAATCCAAATATAATCGCTTTGTTCTAACGCGTTTTCCACTTCGGACACTGAAAGAAGTTCTGAGGTTAAAAGTGGTGTATCAATATACTCTTTTAATGCATTATCAAAATCAATATCCGATACACGGATTCCCTCCTCAAACGGATCCTCAACAGGTCCTCCATTTGTAATAGACACAATTTCATCAGCCAGCTCAACTATTTTTTCATAATCTTCAGATTCCGATAGTATTTCAAGTTTAGATGCCGATACAGTAGATGCTGATATCATAATTCCAATGAAGCAAACAAATATTTTTAATATTTTCCTCATGCCATTCCCCCCTATCATATTTTCTTTTACGTTTCACAATCGATCTATTTATCTCATCATACACTGATATAATTTTTTTAACAATTATCATATTTTCACAAAATATTCAGCGCAAAATACTGCAAATAGGAGAATTGTTTTTTTGCTTAAAAGTGTAATTTTCCAGACATTTAATCGTATATATACATAAAAAATCAGAAGAGGTTATTATGCCAACTTACTCGGCATAACAATCTCTTCTGATTTCACCTTTTACACTTTTGTTTCTTTTTTAGCTTTCTCAAAAAATCTATTCTTTACTGAATCGGCTCCTTCGCCGGTGTTCCCGCTTTTCTCGGGTACTTTTTCGGCGTTGCCTTCCTCTTCTCGATGCATACAAACGATCGCTCATCCTCGGTTCCCGTAAGCTGGAAATAAACCGGCTCTTTTGCCTCGCCGCCGAGCACATGAATCGCTTTTTGAGCTGCGGCAAGCTCCTCATTCAATTTGCCCGATTTATACGAAACAAACCGTCCGCCCACCTTCACATACGGCAGACAGTACTCCGAAAGCGAGCTTAAATTCGCCACTGCCCGCGATACCACGAGATCAAACTGCTCCCGGTAATCCTTCTGGCGTGCGAAATCCTCGGCTCTTCCGTGAACTGCCGTAATCTTCGAAAGGCCAAGCTGTCCGATCACCTCATTCAGGAATTTCACCCTCTTATTCAGTGAATCCAGCAGCACGACTTCCACCTCCGGAAACGCAATTTTCAGCGGGATTCCCGGGAAACCGGCTCCCGTTCCCACATCAAGAATGCGTCCTGCCTGTGCCACATCACAGATCTTCACCAGCGACAGGCTATCGAGGAAATGTTTCGTGATAACCTGATCGAACTCCGTAATCGCCGTCAGATTCATAAACGAATTCCACTCTACAAGCAGCTCATAATACTGCAGAAACTGCGTTTTCTGCTCCTCGGAAAGTGTGATTCCAAGCTCAAAAAGGCCGCGCTCAAATCCTTCAAGATTGTATTCTTTCATGTTGTTCTCCGTTCTACTCTATTCTTCCAAGTGCCCGCTGCACTTTTTGTTACGATTCACACAGCGTGAAAGCACTTGCTGCTTCGCTGCATAAGAACGTAATTCAGGCATGCATATCTGTCATTTATTTATGTCCCAGATACACCAGCAGAACCGAAATATCCGCCGGGGAAACGCCCGAAATACGGGACGCCTGGCCGATGTTGATCGGACGGTACAGGTTCAGCTTCTGTTTCGCCTCGATGCGCAGGCTCTGGATCTCGTCGTAATTGATGTTCTCCGGGATTTTCTTCTCTTCCATCTTCTTGAACTGCTCCACCTGCTTCATCTGGCGCTTGATGTAGCCGTCATACTTGATGTTGATGTTGACCTGCTCCTGCACATCCTCCGGCAGCTTTGGTCTTTTCGGATCTACTTCCGCCAGCATCTTATAATTCAGTTCAGGTCTCCGGATCAGCTCTGCGAGCGAACTTCCGCCGGAAAGCAGCGTCGATCCATACTCTTCCAGAAGCTCATTGATGTTCGAGCTCGTTCCCACATACGTATTCTCCACGCGCTCAATCTCTTCCTGAATCTGCTGTTCTTTTACTTTCAGTGCCGCATACTGCTCCTCGCTGATCAGTCCCACGCGGTATCCGTATTTGCGCAGACGCAGGTCCGCATTGTCCTGGCGGAGCAGCAGACGATATTCCGCGCGGCTCGTCATCATTCGGTACGGCTCGTGGTTCTCTTTCGTTACGAGGTCATCGATCAGAACACCGATGTACGACTCGGAACGGTCGAGCACCAGCTCCTCTTTTCCCTGTACGCAAAGCGCCGCATTGATGCCCGCGATCAGGCCCTGTGCCGCAGCTTCCTCGTATCCTGAACTGCCGTTAAACTGGCCACCGGAAAACAGATTTTTGATCGCCTTGAACTCGAGGGACGGCAGAAGCTGTCTCGGGTTGATGCAGTCGTACTCGATCGCATACGCATTCCGCACGATTTTCGCGTGTTCCAGGCCCGGCACGGTGTGATACATCGCAATCTGCACATCCTCCGGCAGTGAACTCGACATGCCGCCGACGTACATCTCGTTTGTATATCTTCCCTCTGGCTCCAGGAACACCTGATGGCGGTTTTTATCCGCAAATTTTACGACCTTATCCTCAATCGAAGGACAGTACCGCGGACCCGTTCCCTCGATCATGCCGGAATACAGTGGCGACCGGTTCAGATTTTCGCGGATAATTTTGTGCGTTTCTTCATTCGTATACGTCAGCCAGCAGGATTCCTGATCGATCTGTACACTCTCCGGATCGGTCGAGAACGAGAACGGCACAACCCGCTCATCGCCGAACTGCTCTTCCATCTTGGAGAAGTCGATGCTCCGCTTGTCGATACGCGCCGGAGTTCCTGTTTTAAAGCGCACCATCTCCACGCCGTTTGCCTTCAGCGAATCCGTCAGATGTGTTGCCGCCTGCAGGCCGTTCGGTCCCGTATATGTGCTCACATCACCGTAAATACACCGCGCATTCAGATAAACGCCGGTACAGAGAACGGCAGCCTTACAGTGGTAAATCGCGCCGGAAACGGCCTTTACGCCCGTCAGAACACCGTCTTCCACGATCAGCTCCGCAATCTCCATCTGGCGGATCGTCAGATGATCGGTATTTTCGAGAACCTCGCGCATCGACTGGCTGTACGCCCGCTTGTCTGCCTGCGCACGCAGCGAATGCACCGCCGGTCCCTTCGATTGATTCAGCATTTTCGACTGAATAAACGTCTTATCAATATTTTTACCCATCTCACCGCCGAGCGCGTCGATCTCTTTTACGAGGTGTCCCTTCGACGTGCCTCCGATGTTCGGGTTGCACGGCATCATGGCAATGCTGTCGACACTTACCGTAAATACAACCGTTTCCAGCCCCATCCGCGCTACCGCAAGTGCTGCCTCGCATCCCGCATGGCCTGCGCCGATGACGGCAATATCAATTGTTTCTTCTAAAACTGCCATTTTTCTTTTATCCTCTTTCTCTATCTACAGCTTTGGATTCTGTCTTAAGCTTTTTCTACTCTGTCAAAATCCGGCTGTCGTTCCTTGTAACTCTATTCCGTCAGATCTTCGTAATCTGCATTTGCTGCCTTTATTTACCTGTACAAAATTTGCTGAAAATCTCATTCACGAGGTCTTCTCCCACCGCTTCACCGATGATCGAACCCAGCTCCTCATACGCATTCATAAGGTCAATGGAAAAGAAATCCTCCGGCATACCCATTTCGATGCTTTCTGCCGTCAGTTCCAGACTCTTTTTTGCTGCAAGGAGCGCCTGCTTGTGGCGCGCATTCGTAATGTAAACCTCATCGTTGAACGAAATTTCGCCCTGGAAAAACATCTTTTTCATCTGCTCCTCCAGCTCTTCCATGCCCGTCTCTTCCCGCGCCGAAATGCTGATGACCGGAGCACCTGTCTTCTGCTCCATCTCCTCTTTTTCGATCACAGCAGTCAGATCCGACTTATTCAACAGCACAATCGCCTTGCGCCCTTTCAGGATTTCCATGATTTTTGCATCATTCTCATCAAGCGGCACGGATGCATCCACCACGTAGAGAATCAGATCCGCGTCCTTTGCATGCTCCAAAGCACGGTCCACACCGATTTTCTCGACCATATCCGTCGTTTTTCGGATCCCCGCCGTATCCAGAATCCGAAGGGAAATGCCCTTTAAAACCAGATTTTCCTCGAGCACATCGCGTGTCGTTCCGGCGATATCCGTCACAATCGCTTTTTCCTCGCCTGCCAGCAGATTTAAAAGCGATGATTTTCCGGCATTCGGCTTTCCAAGGATCACCGTCTTGATGCCCTCCTGGATCATCTTGCCCTCATCCGCAGATGCAAGCAGCTTTTCCACCTGCTTTTTCTGCTCCGCAACAACCTGGGCCAGCCGCTTTGGATACC
>OGQE01000861.1_pt1 | contig 31760 bp, 27 predicted proteins | sample 1553131 | NCBI WGS metagenome assembly OGQE01 (sample SAMEA2579929, study PRJEB22360) | human gut metagenome | biome: human gut; feature: human-associated habitat; material: faeces | place: Denmark | collected 2008/2010
GGAATGGTGGCTCTCAAAGTCCGGACAGGTGGCTCAGAGATCCCCGGAATAATCATTATGCTGGTATTCTGTCTGAACAAGCTGGCGATCGGAGTCAGCCTGCACCTGATTCTGGTACTGGCACTGATTGTCCTTGGAGGCAGTCTGATTCAGTCGGCGATCATTATTTTTTTCGGCTCTCTGAGCATTAAATACGTGCGGGCAAATAACCTGATGGACATTTTTATTTATCAGATTCGGGGATTTATTGAATATCCTGTTTCGATTTACCCGATTCCGATTCAGCTGTTCATTACGTTTATTGTGCCATATGCGTTTGTAAACTATTATCCGTCCGTTTATCTGACGGGCAGGGTGAGTGGAATCACGGGCTTTCTGTTTGTGATTTCTCCTGCAGTGATCGGAGTGCTGCTGTTTTGGCTGGCGTACCGGTTCTTCCATAAAATGCTGGGGGAATACACCGGCGCAGGAGCATAAGAAAGCTGTATATTTTTAGGGTGATAAAGGAGGAGCAAAGGATGAGAGAACAATTATATAAATTGATTATTGAAAATTGTGGAATTCCTGATATAAAGGAGAATGATACATGGAAGTCAATAGGAATGGAGTCATTAGGATATATTGGGTTAATTGTAGATATAGAAAAAATGTACTCCATAGAAGTAAAAGATGACTTACTCATGTATAATGAAAATACTGTAGTTGAAAAATTTGTTTCAGAAATCATAAATTTAATCTCTCAAAAAGACACTGTTTAAATTTGTTGGTAAGGGTAAATTATAGGATGTATTTCGCTTATTTAAGTTAAATAATTTGAAGCTGATCAAATCAGGCGCAGTATCTAGCCGGTGACACGCTTCAAAATAGTCCATCTCTTCTTCCTTAAGCAACGACCTAATTTCCGCGTCAGAAATTAGAAGATCTGCAGCGAAAGAATTAGCTTGGTATTCAAGCTTGCCGGTCATATCATACAGAATGGAGTCCTTCATAGGAGCCAGCTTGAGGTGATCCTTATGAAGGACGATATGACCGAGTTCATGAGCGGCAACAATTCTTTTTTCAGAATCGGTTAAGTTTCCATTGATAACGACATAGGTCGTTCGGCAATTCAAAAAGCAGAACCCTTTTAAATTGCTGAACGCAAAAGATTCTGTAACAATAACATTCATGCCGTTAAGCAGTTCAAAAGGATCTCGCGTTTTATATTTCTTACAAAGTTTTTCCACAGTATCATAGATATAGTTACTCATAGGATATACCCCCGGTGACAAAATTAGGATAACATATTCGCTGTCCTAAAATCAGGACTCCGTAGATTCCGATGCGGAGCGACGGTATTTGGCGGGGGTATATTTTTTTGCCCGTTTCTTGGAATCAAAATATAAGGTTGTGATTTCATTGATAAAAGCCAATTGGTCCTCTTCTGTGAGTTCTCCTCCAGCGAACAATGCAGCGGTTTGATCGAGGATTGCCTGAGCCTGTTTGGCGCCTCGTGCGCCATATTGCGCAGAGGCATCCAGAATAAAGGATTCATTGCTGGTCAAGAGATAGTCAAGGTTGCAGCCAAATAATTCGGCAAGTTTTTGGTAGACTTCCTGTTTGTGTGGGTAGGAGTTACCTGTTTCATAGTTTTGTAAGGTCCGGAGAGAAACGCCGAGCGCTGCTGCAAGATCTGGCTGTGTCATTTTATGTTGTTTTCTTAAAGTTCTGATTTTTTCACCGAATTCCATATGAGTTCTCCTTAAATCAATCGTGTCGAAATAATAAATCTGTACATTTTTATCATAGTTGTGACAGATAAAAAAGTCAATGAAAAGATGCAAAATGATGCGCTTTATAAAATTGAAAACATGCAATAGTTTGCATGTTTTTCTTGACAGAGGATAATGCTGAGAATATAATGACGGTAAAGAGAACAGCTGACAGCGCCTTTGGGCGCGACGGAACTTGTCAGGTGCAGCATATTTTCCGGTTCCTTTCCCTTGTCCGGAGATATGGGGAATCTCTATTGGATAAAAGTAAACACGTTATAGGTTTACAGATAAAAACAGGAAGGGGAATTATACGATGCAATTATATGATGGATGTGAACGATGTGGAGAAGAGGTGCAGCAGGATTCGGATATGGTACAGATAGGGGGATGGCATCCATATACCTGTTATTGTCCTAACTGTGGGAATTTATTATTAGGATATCAGGATAGAAATGGGACAGTAAAAATGACTTGTAAAAGCTGCCAGGCAGCGATTGTCAGAAGAATGATGGGACGCAGGCATCATCGATTGGATGTTTACGCGCCGGAATGAGTAGATTTATAAAATTTCAGTATGCCGACGGAATGGTTGAGGTGCAACAGACTGCGTAAATCCATTTCCAGGTCACATATGATAGAATTGATCCGATTGGTTAAACCAGATATACATGAGAGGCCATCGGTAAGGTGATTTTGTTGGAAGCAGCAAAATCGCCTTGCCGGTGGCTTTTTTGTTGGAATCGGGATTTGAAAAATGGATGTCTCGGTTCCGTTATAAAAGGAGATGGAGAACGTGTTGTATTTTGATCAGAATGCTTTTGGAAAGCGGCTTCAGGAGGCAAGAAGAGGAAAACAGATGACGCAGGAAGAACTGGCGGACATCCTGCATGTTGGAAAATTGCATATCAGTCGGATGGAACGTGGTGTTGCAGCTTGCTCGTTGGATTTGCTTGTAAATATTTCAGAAGTGTTGGAAGTGAATACGGACAAACTGATAAAGGGAGCAGAAGGGAAAAAGACATCCGAATCGGACGAACTACTGGAAATAGCAGACCGACTGACAGAAATTGCCAGGGAATTATATCGACATAAAGGAACAGCCGAGAACCAGAAATCCGTTTCAGAAACCAGAAATTCTTCCATCTGGTCTATTCCGTAGACCTACGAAGATCAGAAGTAGACTTACAAAGCCCACGGCAAACAGGAAAGTATCTTTTACACTAAAGTCAGTTCCGCAGGAAACGGAAACTGAACTGGAAAAGAAGGTTCTTTGGAGTTTCCGAGGAAAAAGAAAAGACAGGGAATGTTTTAAGGGCTTATGGATGAGGAGAGAAACGGATGAAAAGGAAATGCAGGAGTCCTACTGAAGCTGAAACAGAGAATCTAATTTACACAGATAAAAAGAGGAGAGGAAAGAACATGGAATTAAAGAATCGAAAGAAAAAGGAGCAGCTGCCGAGTTCGGAGAAGAACATGGCTGGATTGAAGAAAAGAGTTGTGCTGCTGACCGGAATGGGAGTTTTAGCGGTTTGTCTGATGACCGCCGGTTTGGTAAAAGGATGTGGAAGCAAAACTGCTGCTTCAGCTCCGAGCATGGAGGAAGTATTCGAACAGTATCTGGACGAAAAAGGAAACGCATTTGATGCGTTGGACAGCTTAAGTAAAGCAGAGCAGGAAAAAGTGATCAGCACCGCAATTGAAGAACTGAATAAGCTGATCGGGGATGGCAGCGCAGGCCATGATAAAAATGCCGTGATTTCTCGGCTGGAACAGGTTCTGGCAGATCTGGATCTTGGACTGCCCACAGAAACAATTCACACCATTGCGGAAAAAATGGTAGAGCTTTACACGAACAATTTTAACTCTGTTTACTCCGATGTGGAGAAAACCAACAACACAGTAAAGCAGCTGGGGGATACTGTAACAAAGCAGCTGCAGGAAAATCTCTATTCGATGACAGAGTATCTGACGCAGTTAGATACACAGATTACCACAAACCAGAGTACGTTGGAACAGATTTCCGGATCGACAAAGGAAATGGAGAACTCTGTCACGCAGCTGAACGAAAAAACAGACCGTCTGAGCAGGGAGCTGACCAACCGCCTGACAGAAGTGAAAAGCTCATTTGAAAAGGTCAATTCTTTCCTGACAGATCAGCAGACGAAGTTGGACACGTATTATGGGCAGTATGGTAAGGATCAGGAAACATTGCGTTCTGAAGTGAAGGAAATTCAGAATGGTATTACAGAAACAAAAAACCAGATCATTTACACAGAGCAGAAACTGACGGAAAGCGTAAATGCGTTGGAAAGCAAAAACCAGCTGCGCCAGGAAGAGGTAACACAGAGTCTGGAAGCAGTAAAAACCGAAATTGAAAAAACGCAGAAGCAGATGGAAACGCTGGAGGGGAACGTAGCCCAGGATCTTGCGGCAATGGAATCGGAATTAAAAGATACGATGGCGGCAAACCAGAAGGAAAATAAGTCTATTGCAAATGCGAACCAGGCAGAGTTGAAAAATATTTTATCTGAGCTGAAAAGCGGACTGAAGGATCAGGCAGACCAGAACCTGACGCAGATTGTAAATCAGTTTTCGGGCTTAGAGGCTTTGACAAAACAGAATTTTGCAGAGCTGAACGAAAATCTGGATCTTTCCGTTGCGGATTTGAAAAATCAGATGGATAACCTGCATGAACAGATCTCAAAAACGCAGGGCGAAATTACAGAGATTCTGACCGCTATGGATAAAAAGCAGGACATCCACTATCAGGAAACTCTGGATGCAGTACAGCAGGCTGTAGCAGATATTTCTTCCAAGCTCAATGAGAGCTATGGAGATTTGGAAAACCTGATTCTGCAGCTGTCAAAGGACAACAAGACAGATCATGCGGAGACATTACAGAAACTGGAAGAAATGAAGTCCGGTTTAAACAGTTCGATCGATGCGAACCTGAATCAGATTACCGTATCTTTTGGAAATCTGAATACTACGCTGGACAACTATTTTAAGCAGCTGCAGGAAAGCCAGGGTGCCAGTCAGGATCAGATCGGAGATGCGATTGGTAATCTGGGAAGCGATGTAAAGAAAAACCAGCAGGTAATTCTGGACAGTCTGACCACGCATGACGCAGCAAATAAAGAGGGACAGCAAGCGATTAAAGATGCGATTGCCCAGCACAATACAAATGTGATGGCGGAGCAGGAAAGACTTGCTAATGCTATTACCGGCAATCAGTCCAATGTACAGGAATATCTGGAGCAGCTGAAAAATGCGCTGAACGAAAAGCTTGATGCGGTTTTTACGCGTGTGAGTAATGGTAAGAAAGGTCTGGCATCCGCATTACTCACAAAAGGAGTATCTGTGTCTGAGGATGCCACATTCGCAGAGATCAGGGAAGCGATTTTAAATGTACCGCAGAAAATGGTGATCGGTGTGGATCAGGTGCCCGGAGAAATCGAATATGATTACCATTATCATACGGATGCAGCGGGAAATCGTGTTGGGGAGGTCGCACATCAGGATACACAGGGTGGATGTTACACAAAGCCGGTGTATCATACGCATACGGATTCTTGCTACCAGATGACGCATGAGCACAACGAGCACTGTAAAGGACATCCGGTCTGGGTTGACTGGGCGGGCGTAGAGCCATACTGGGGGTATATTTACGATTGTGGAGATTATCCCTTAAATAAAAGAGGCGATTTGATTTGTACGCTGCCGACATCAACGGATTCCCCCATTTACTATGAGCTTGGCTGTGGTCTGGCAGATGGACAGATTGTTGGTGCAAGGATCGTATATAACAATGCAGCCGAAATGGATACCACGGCGCTGACGCTGGAACCTCAACTTGATAAAAGCCTGATTTGCAGGTCAGAAAAAAGCGATCTGCCAGTTCGAATGGAAGATGTAAAGATGGATACAGAAACGGTGAAATCTGAACTGGGGAAAGAAAGCGAAACGGAGACAGAAGAAACAGAGGTTTCCAGGACAGAAAGTAAGGAAAAAGAAGAAACTGCGGAAGAAACTGTATCTGAGGGTTCTGCGTCGGCAACGGAACCGGAACAGACGTCAGAGAAAGAAGCAGAGACAGATATGGAGCAGACAACTACGAAAGAAAGCGGAGAAACGGATAAAAGCGGAAAGGAGTAGGAATGAGACAGTACACAGAAGCGGATTGTATGGAACAGGCAGGAAAGCCTTATACAATTCATAGGAAAATTGTCGTGCTGTCTGGAAAGGCTGCGTTGATGGAAAAGTCAGGGCAGCTTTTCTATTGTCAGGGCGGTATTGGATCGGATCTGCTGCATCGGTCAGGACCGATCGTTGGAATCAGTTTACGGACAGGACGAAAAGAAATTGTGGATCGGAGTAAGGTTCTTGGAATCTTGCGTCCGGGGCATTTGCCTTGGATGGAACGTAAGATATTGGCATCCATTTCCCCGCAGGAATTCGGTATCGGAGAACCTTTCAAAGGCTATTTGTGCTATTGCCTGTTGGAGGATGGTTCCCTGGCAGGCGGGGTGTGGGTAGAAAGCTGGGAGGACGTAGTTGTTTATACCAGGATACAGAAAGTGTATCAGGACCATATTGTAGTTTGTGATAAAGAGGAACGGGTTCTTTTGGAAATCCACAGGGGATGTGTAATCAATCGGACGAAATTGTGGATGATGGAAGCAAACGGAGTTGATCGTGTGGATAAAGAAACGGAGATTTTTATTCGGGCAGAAGGTGGACGATTTTATGGGAAACGGAAACTTAGACTTAATCCGGATATATGTGAGCGCAGACTCTGAAAAGCGGGTAGATCTTATTATCCGAAATTATCCGAACTTTCTTGGAATGGTAGATGGATATACGGAGGGACTTTGCTACATGATTGAAAATGAAAAGGAAAGCAATTCCAGGCATGAGTCAGGAGCGCTGGGAGTCCGGATACAGGGTGGAAATGGAATGAGTGACCCTACTGCAAGGAAGGCAATTCGGAATGTAATGCTTTTTGATGCATTGGTCAACTGTGATTTTTCCGGGGACATAATGGAAGGCGTGGACTGCGCGGAGACTTATATGGAAGATGCGTATGTGCTGCGGGATATGAGAAAAGATTATGCGCTGTTTAACAGTCAACTGTCTATTTTGGGGACACAGCAGGATTTTTTTACAAAATATCTCCGTAAAGAAATATCGCTTACAGATGTCGCGGAAGATCAGGGAATCACTTATGAGGCAGCAAGGCAGAAAATTTATAAGATCAGGCAACGGCTGAAGCGGCAGGTGATCAGCTTTATGGATCGGAAAATAGGAGGGATGCCATAATGGAGGAAAAGCGCTGCTACACGGTAAAGGAGCTGCAGCAGATCCTGGGGATCAGCAGACCTACGGTGTATGAACTGTTAAAAAGAAAAGAATTCCGCTGGATTCAGGCTGGAACAAAATACCGGATTTCAAAGAAAAGTTTTGATGCGTGGCTGGATCAGCAGACCGGGAATTTATGAATTTACCTTCTAAAGCATTGGAATGAGCGCGTGGTATATTGGGTGCACAGGAGGAAAATAATTATGGATCATGGTCATGAAAATGAAGTGCAGAAACTCCGGGAAGCGCAAATCTTTTGTACGGAGAGAGGAAGTAGTGTACAGGAAAACAGTATGTCTGTACCAAAGCGAACAATGTCCGTGCCGGAAATGAGAAGGCTGCTTGGGGTGAAAAAGACGGAAAGCTACTGGCTGGTTCACCGGAACTTTTTCAAAACAGAGCTGGTCGGCGGACGGATGCGGGTTGACGTGGAAAGCTTTGAAAAATGGTATGCAAATCAGGTAAAACACAAAAAAGTAAATGGGGAAGCACCGGGAAAGGAGCTGGTTAGAAGTTCGTATTCGTTCCGGGAGGCTGCCAATCTGTTAGGAGTGAACAGCTCGAACCTGTATGAGATTTGGAAGAAGAATGGGCTGAAAACAATCCTGGTTGATTTTGTGATGCGGATTCCGATGGAAGAATTTGAGCAGTGGTATGGGCAACAAAGCGTGTATCGGAAAGCAGAGAAGATGCCGACGCTGGAAGAGATGGAAGCTGAATATATTGAGCTGCAGGAAGCGGCAGCGTCATTGGAAATTCCCAAAGCGGAGTTGAACCGCATGATTGCAGCCGGCGCTTATAAATATATTTTTGAAGTAAGGACATTTGATGACAGGAAATGGATTTCCAGAAAGAGTTTTCAGCAATTTCTGAATACACAGTCTGTCTATCGAGTTGCCAAAAGAACAGCTGCCTCGGGAAAAGGGCTGGAAACAAGGAATTACCTTTCCAGACAGGAAGCGGCAGAGCTGGCGGGGGTAGCCCCTTCTACCGTGACAAAGTGGCTGCAGGCAGGGAAATTTTCCGGGATCGGGGCAGGAAAAGTCCTGCGCATCCACCGGGAGGAATTTTTGCAATGGGTCGGTTCCTACCAGTGCCGGGAAGGCGGTGTATGAGATGGCATTTATCCGAAAACGCGGAAGTTCCATTGCTGTTGTTTATAAATATAAAGACGAGAAGGGAAAAGAACATCAGAAATCCGAGACATTTGACACCATGGAAGAAGCTGAAATCCGCCGGAAGGAAATTGAGTATAAGATGGCGGTAGGTAATTTTCAGGTTCCAAAATGTACGCGGGTGGAAGAACTGATCAAAGAATATGTGGAATTATATGGGCATGATGCGTGGGGCGTTTCGACTTATGAAGGAAATCTTTCTCTGATTGAAAATTATATCCTGCCCACCATCGGGAAAACGGAGCTTTCCAAAATCAACGTGCATTTCATGGAAAAGTATTATAAGGAGCTGCTGAAAATGCCGGCGGTCATCAGTACCCGGAATCCTCGTGGAACGGAAATGATAACAGAGTCAACGGTAAATGATATCCATAAAATTCTGAGAAGCTGCTTCCGGCAGGCGGTGAAATGGGACCTGATGAAAAAGAACCCTACAACAGATGCAACCGTACCAAAAGCCAAGAAGCAGGAACGGGAAATCTGGACAGCGGAGATGCTGATGCAGGCAATCGAAGCCTGTGACAGTAAGATGCTGAAAATCGCATTCCACCTGGCATTTACCGCGACGCTGCGGATGGGGGAGATCCTGGGACTGACATGGGACTGCGTGGAAATTTCGGAGGAAGCGGTTGCAGAGAACCGAGCGTATGTCCTTGTGAATAAGGAAGTGGAACGGGTATCGAGACGGGCACTGGAAGCATTGGATTCGAAAGATATCCTTTTGATTTTTCCCAGTCAGAGGAAAAACAATAAAACTGTCCGCGTTTTAAAAACGCCGAAAACAGAGACGAGCAACCGGAAAGTGTTCATCCCGAGGTCAGTTGCCCAGTGCCTGGCAGAAATCAAGCAAGAGCAGGAGGAGATCATAGAAGCGCTGGGAAACGAATACCAGAATTATAACCTTGTCATGGCAACAACGTTTGGTCTTCCGATTGGCGGCAGTTATCTCCGGGAGAAGATGCAGGAGATCATAGACCGGCTGGGCTTGCCGGATGTGGTTTTTCACAGCCTGCGGCACACAAGTGTGACCTATAAGCTGAAGTTGAGTGGAGGGGATATCAAAGCGGTCCAGGGAGATTCTGGACATGCGCAGGCAGATATGGTAACGGAAGTGTATGGGCATATCATAGATGAAGACCGACGGAAAAATGCAGAACTGATGGAAAATGCTTTTTATAAAAAAGAGAACCTCAACCCGCAGATGCGCGGACAAGATGGGGACAGCAAGACAGTTGCAGTGCCGGATGGCGTGGACGCAGAGCTGCTGAGAAAAGTGCTGACAAACCCGGAGATGGCAGCCCTGCTGGCATCGCTGGCGAAGACGATGAAGTAAGATATTATCATAAGGAAGAAATAGCGATACCATGTAGAGTAATAGCCTATATGGTATTGTCTTTTTTATTCACGTAGGGTGTATTATAATTTTCTTATAAGTATACCAGTATTGGAAGAAAGGAGTAGAATATGAATTGTTTTAATGATTATGATAAAAAATATCCCGATTTGGTTATTTTGATATTGGATTATTTTAGTAGCTCAAATAACATAGTTGCATCTAAAGATAGATCTGTATCAAATTTTAGTGAACAGTATAAAGTTTCTGGAACAAATGGATATTCCTATATTTATCAGCCCCTGATCGTAGATAGAATTTGTAAAAAGCTATGCGAATGTGGAGAAATGACATGTATAAGAAATGATGGTGGAGCAGGATTTAATAATAACTATATATTTTTTAAAAAGGATGCGAATTTTTTTGATAAAAACAAAAAGAAGTTAAGTTATTATTTTAATTCAAAGGTGTATGGATTTGAATATATATATCGAACGTACAAGAATTCGGTAATACCATTAGTGTGGCCTAAGGGTGACGGAACGTGTGCAGTAGCCACTGGTTTCAAGTTTGAGGGAGGGATTGTTACTGCTAAGCATTGTATTGAAGATGTTAATAATTTGCAAATTAAAGGCTATACAGCGGAAGAGTTAAAAAAGGCAAAAATTTATATTTCTGATAATGAGGGACTAGATATTGCCTTTATTGATCTGAACCGTTTTGAAGAACCACAGCTGTTTTGGGAAGACGGTGATGTTATGCAGGAAGTATTGGTTATGGGATATCCCAAGATTCCGGCGTTCACAGATTTTCTAACTGCCGAGAAAGCAACCATTTCTAGCATGGCTTCTTCTAGAATTACACCTACAGTTGGAGCAATTGCAGCGTATGGAGAAGAATATCTTGCAAAAATGGAGGCTATGCTAATCACCGCAAAGATTAGGGGTGGAAATAGTGGAGGACCAGTAATTAATTCAAATGGATGTTTAGTAGGAGTTGCCTGTCAGATTCCTAATTATCAAGGTGAGATAGGCGATTATGATGATTTAGGCTATGGAATAGCAGTTCCTGTAAAATATTTGAGGGAATTAATTGAAAAGAAGCCGAAAGTCAAAACGGTTCCTGATAATTTTTTTAGAGATTTTGATGAATAGTTTGTAATTTTATAAAAGCTAGTTAATCGTAGAAAAGTGGTTTGATATATCTAATAAATGGCTAACTCATTTTAACTCATAAATACGAATTAGAAAAAAATTTTAACTCGACAAATGAATTAAAATGAGTTATATTTGAATTAAATAATAGGGGGGAGTGAAATGCGTACAATTCCTACAGAGGAAAGTTTAGATATTGAGTTTAAAAGTGATTTAAAATGTTATCCCGATCATGATCTTATTGAAGAGATTGTTGGCATGACAAATACATCTGGTGGGTATCTGTTTCTGGGAGTTGAAGATGATGGAACGATTACTGGAGTCCATAAAAAACATAAAGATCCTATAGGTGTAGCTGCGTTAATTGCTAATAGCACTGTCCCGCCTATAGCTGTCAGGGCAGAGATAATTAATGAAGAGGGTAAGGATGTTCTGAAAATTGAAATACCGAGAAGCCGAGGCGTGGTATCGACCGCGTCTGGGAAAATATTGAGACGGCGTAACAAATTGGATGGAAGCCCGGAGGTAATCCCTATGTACTCTTACGAGATTCCATCTCGTCTTGCAGAGTTGGGAATGCTTGATTATTCTGCGCAGCCTTTGGCGGGAGCCACTTTAGATGATTTAGACCCGAATCAGAGAATTAGACTTCGCCGGATCATTCAGAATAGATCGGGAGGTGAAAAATCGCTACTTTCTTTACCGGATGATGAACTGGATATTGCTTTACGTCTTGTTACAGATGTTGCTGGTAACTATGTCCCAACAGTTACAGGCATGTTATTAATTGGCAAAGAGGAACGTATTGCGGAACTGATACCAACAGCCAAATCTGCATTTCAGGTTTTGGAAGGAACTGCTGTCCGTATAAATGAAGATAGCAATAAGCCCCTTCTTGAATTGTTTGAAAACTATGAGACATACGTTAAAGCATGGAATCCAGAAAGAGAAACTGAGTATGGATTATTTAGAATTCCAATTCCTGAATTTGATTGGTCTGCTTTTCGAGAAGGGTTAGTAAATGCATTTTGTCATAGAGACTATACTATGCTTGGCAGGGTAAGGGTTTTGATTGATGATGAAGGAATGACTATCAGTAATCCTGGTGGATTTATAGATGGAGTCAATCTGAAAAATCTTCTTACAGTCGAACCACATGGACGTAACCCTGTACTTGCAGATGCGCTGAAGCGAATCGGTTTAGCGGAAAAAACGGGCAGAGGTATTGACAGAATTTATGAAGGGTCTATCATTTTTGGAAGACCTTGGCCAGATTATTCTGAATCTACTAGTAGATCCGTTAAATTATTTATTCAAAGAGCAAAAGCAGATTTACCGTTTGCAAAATTTGTCGCAGATGAACAGAATAGACAGGGAAAACCATTATCGATATATGTATTAATGATCCTATCCATTCTTAATAATGAAAGAAGGTGCACCGCTGAAAGAATTGTTGAATTGACAAACTTGAGTGAAAGTAAGATCAGATCGGCAATTGAGAGCATGATTGAGTCTGGTTTGATTGAAGCATCTGGAAAAGGGAAAAACCGCACCTATATTCTTGGTAAAAAGATTTATCGTGAGAATAAGGAAACGATACAGTATGTTCGACAGACCGATATAGACAGCATCAGGTATCCTGAGTTGGTAATGAAGTTAGCCAATACGCAAAATGGAATCATAACAAAACAGAATGTAGTTGAATTATTGAAAGTAACTCCTCAACAGGCATATACAATTATTAGAAAGCTTCAGTCAGAGGGGCGCCTAGAATTGTTATGTGGAGGAAAGTATTCAAAGTATAAAGTCATCAATCCCTAACTCATTTTAATTCAAGAAAGAATGAGTTAAAAATGAGTTAAAAACGAGTTAGAAATGAGTTAGAATTGAATTAAACAAAGTTACAGAACATATAATTATGGTCCAATTACTATCGACATGCGACCATAAACACGCTATAATAAAAACAGCCTAGTAAGAAAATAGAGAAAATTGTGTTATCATAACCGCGCAGCTTAGTGGGGCGGTAGCCATTTCTCTCAAATTCATAGGAACACAATAGTTAACCCCTCAGGGTGGCAGCTGCTCAGATTTGTCAGCGAAATGTGTTTTACTGAAACGATTTTAAGTTTTCTTACTTTGACATGAAAGAGCTCAAAGGTTAAGAAATACAATACTTTTCTTGACAGATATTGTATATATCGAACTCATATTCGCCTTACGGAGGTGTGCTCCTAAGCACTAGTTGTGGGTTCGATTCCCGCTGGGAACATACGAAAAAGCGGTAATGATAGCATGAGTCATTGCCGCTTTTTCTTTTATGAAAGCAAATTCGGGTGACAAGATGCCACCCGGAATGGCTGAAAAAAGAAAAAACTGTCACCGAAAAATGGGGTTTGCCACCCGACCGAGTGACAGGGGAATTGCCACCCAATGGGAGTAACCAGTGTGGGCGGGTGTAATTCTAAGAGTAAAGAAGAAGCAAGCGAAAATGATACACTATATTCTTGCCTGATAGCAGGCCTGACGGAGATCCGTTCAGATTAGACTCAAACTCTATTCTGGACGGATTTTTTTGTTTCAGGAATCTTAAAAACTTAAAGCGGTTCAAGTTTTAGATGAATAAAGGATGTATTCGGAAAAAAGAAAGGAGAACCATGTATGGAAGAGAAAAAAGAACCGTATGGATCAGATGAAAAAATAGTGGAAATCGAACTGGAAAGATTGCGTTCATTTGAAAACCATCCATTTAAGGTCACGGAAGACGGTCAGATGATGGAATTGCAGGAGAGCATTCAAAAGTATGGAATTCTGAATCCATTGATTGTCCGCCCCAGGCCGGAGGGTGTTTATGAAATCATTTCCGGTCACAGAAGAAAGTTTGCCGCGGAGAAGATTGGATATCGAAAAGTTCCAGTCATTATCCGGATGTTGAATGATGATGAAGCCGTGATTTCTATGGTCGATTCGAACCTGCAGCGGGAAATGATCCGACCGAGCGAAAAGGCTTTTGCTTACAAGATGAAATATGAAGTGATCAAGCGGGAAGCCGGGAGACGGAAATGTGGTCAGGTTGACCAGCTTTTCGGAAAGAAAAGTATTGAGGTGATCGGAGAGGACTGCGGAGACAGCCCCAAACAGGTACAACGCTATATCCGGATTACAGAACTGATACCGGAACTGTTGGAAAGAGTCGATGATGGCAGTATGGGATTTACACCGGCGGTACAGATCTCTTATCTGAAAAAAGAAGAACAGAGGGAAATGCTGGAGGCAATGGAGTTTGCGCAGTGCAGCCCATCCCTTTCCCAGGCAATCCGGTTAAAAAAACTGAGCGGAGAAGAAAAACTGACGGAGCAGATGATGGAGACAGTTCTTAGTGAAGTGAAACAGAAAGAAATCGACCGGGTGGTTTTTAAGAATGAACAGCTGCACCGCTTTTTTCCGACGGATTATACGTCAGAGCAGATGCGGCGCGAAATTCTGGAGATTTTGAAACTGTGGATGAGTAAATATTGGGAGAAATAAAGGAGAGAAAAAATTATGAGCAAAGTAATTGCAGTATCCAATCAAAAAGGCGGAGTAGGCAAGACTGTATCCTGTGTGAATTTAGGGATTGGACTGGCAAAAGAAGGAAAACGGGTATTGCTGATTGATGCTGATCCGCAGGGAAGCATGACAATCAGCTTGGGATACTCAGAGCCGGATGAAATGGAATATTCGCTTGCCACGCTGATGCTGAATATCGTGAACGATGAAAAATTAAATATGGAAAAGACGATTCTGCACCACAAGGAGGGAGTGGACCTGATCCCGGCAAACATTGAGTTATCGGCGATAGAAGTATCTCTGGTAAATGTCATGAGCAGGGAACTTATTTTACGGTCATTGGTGGAAAAACTGAAGGATTTTTATGATTTTATCATTATTGACTGTATGCCTTCTTTGGGAATGCTGACAATCAATGCCCTTGCCTGTGCGGATTCTGTTTTAATACCGGTGCAGGCGGCATATCTTCCGGTCAAAGGCTTACAGCAGTTGATCAAAACGATTGGCAGGGTAAAAAAGCAATTGAATCCGAAGCTCCGAATAGAAGGGATCTTATTGACGATGGTAGATAACAGAACAAATTATGCCAGGGATATTTCTATGATGGTATATGATACTTATTCTGCGACAGTCAAGGTGTTTGCAGCAGAGATCCCGATGTCAGTCCGGGCATCGGAGGTATCGCATGAGGTGATCGCCTATCAGATCCGCCAGTCCTTCAAACCGGGAGAGATCACACCGGAGGAAGCAAATCGATTGGGGCATGAGCTGGCCCTTCGGTTTACCAAAGGAAAGTATGCTTTTATCGTGGCAACACACATGGATCGAGCCCATGTGCATAATCATATCGTTTTCAATTCCACATCCATTGATGCCACCAGGAAGTTCAAAAACTTCTGGCTGTCCAGCTTTGCCCTGCAGCGTGTCAGTGATCTGATCTGTTTGGAAAACGGACTTTCCGTGATTGCCCCGAAGCCTTACAAAGAACGCACAAAGCGAACCGAGTATCCTCGCAGAGTGAAAACAGGGATGTTCTGTGTGAAGATATCGATCTGATTTTGCAGAAAAAGCCGGAGTCCTTCGACACATTTCTACAAGAGCTGCAGCAGCTGAACTATGAAATCAAGTACGGAAAACACATTTCGGTCAGAGGAAAGAATCAAACGCGGTTCATTCGCCTGTCCTCTCTGGAGGATGGATATACCGAAGCAGATCTCCGGGCGTATTTCCTTGGGTAGCGGGAACACAAGCCTGCGGCAAAACAGCGCTCTCGCGCAAACACCCGCCCCTTCAATCTTGTCATCGATATCCAGAGCAAGCTGCAGTCGAAAGGTGTCGGATATCAGCGCTGGGCTTCTGTCTACAATCTGAAGCTGATGTCAAAGACACTGCTGTTTCTCCGTGATCACAAGATCGAAAGCATGGAGCAGTTGAACCAGATGGCAGCGCTGCAGGTTGTTAAAAGAGATGCGCTTCTCACCTCCATCCAGCAATAAAAAAAGCGCTGGCGGAGATTGGAACCCTGAAAAAGCACATCATCAATTATTCCAAGACCCGGTCAACTTATGAGGAGTACCGCAAGGTTGGTTACAGCAAAAAGTTTCTGGAGGCGCATCGGGAAGAAATCACTCTTCACAAAGCAGCGAAAGCGGCCTTTGATGAAGTGGGTGTAAAAAAGCTTCCGAAGGTGAAGGAACTGAGCATAGAATATGCAGAGGTCCTGACCGCCAAAAAGCAGGCTTACGCAGAGTACCGTCAGGTAAAAAATGAGGCTCAGGAGCTTCTGATCGCACAGAGAAACATCGCTTCCCTCTACGATGCGGAGCGCAAAGAGGAAGAGCAGAAACGCCAGAAGGAAAATCAAATTCATTAAAGTATGATATGGGAAAGGGCTCGGGTAACAGATAAGGGGCTGTTACTCGGGCCCTGTTTTTCAGCGTTCCGCCGGAATGCGCAGTCATCACGAAGTGATGATCGATAAGGGTTTGGGATTATCCCAGCAAGCAAGTTATCCCGAAATGAGATAACGCAGTTTTCGCAGGACTTGGCCAAGGAAACATTGCTTGCGAATTAGTGAGGTGCGCAAAATATTGAGCACGAGGAAGGCCCTGTGACTTGATTTTCCGCGAGGTTTGGAGTACAATTATTGTGATTACTTGTGGAAATTGCTCGAATTAGATTGGAGAATTGCATGGGCTATTTATCAATCAGACAGACAGCCGACAAATGGAACCTTTCAGCAAGATGGATCAGTGATCTTTGTAACGCCGGACGAATTCCAGGAGCAATGAAAATAGGATCATATTGGGCAATTCCGGAAGATGCGGAGAGGCCGAAGGATGCTCGCATTAAGAGCGGCCGATATATCAAAGAAAAATCAGTTTTAACATAGAACTTTCACGCTCCAAGAATAGACGAAGGAAAGGACTTGAGGTAAAGACGTGTTTGATTTTGGAAATGCAAATGAAGGGCAGCGGAAAGCAATAGCGGCTGCAGACGGTCCTGTCCTCATAACGGCAGGTCCCGGAACCGGTAAAACATATACGCTTGTGCAGCGTGCAATCTACCTCATAGAGGAATGCAATGTAAAGCCGGAGAGCATCTTCATTGCCACATTTACGGAAAAGGCTGCGAAGGAACTGGTAACACGTATTACCAATGAGCTTGCAAGTCGAAATATCACGGCAAACATCAATGAGATGTATATCGGTACGTTCCACTCGCTCTGCCTTCGTATTCTGAAAGAGCACTTGGAATACACACGGCTTCGCCGAAACTATCGCTTGATGGATTCGTTTGACCAGCAGTATATGGTGTTCCAGAACATCCACCGTTTCAGAAGCATTCCGGAGATTGAAATTGTCCTTCCGAACGGCGGCGCATGGAAGCAAGCTGAAACGATCTGCAACTTTGTAAACAACCTTTCCGAAGAATTGGTTTCGCCGGAGGAACTGATGTCTGACCGTGACCCATCGATTGCATCACTCGGTCGGATGCTTCAGGAATATCGCACAATTCTTACGGAAGCGAATCTGATGGATTTCTCCTCCATCCAGATAGAGGCATATCGGCTTCTCTGCGATAACGAGGACATTCTGAACGAGCTCCGCTCTGTACTCACGCATATCATGGTCGATGAATACCAGGACACGAACTATATCCAGGAGCAGCTCGTGTTTCTCCTCGCCGGTGAAAGGAAGAATATCTGCGTGGTCGGAGACGATGACCAGGGCCTGTACCGTTTCCGCGGTGCGACCATCCGAAACATCCTAGAATTTCCGCAGAAGTTTGTCGATGGCGAATGCCGTATTATCCCGCTGGTCATCAACTATCGTTCCAACAGCGACATCGTCGATTTTTATAACCGATGGATGGATACCACGGATGGTGCAAAGTTTAAGTTCCGCTGGGAAAATTTCAGATACGAAAAACGCATTGAACCTCATGAAAAATCCACGCTTCACAGCCCTGCAGTCGTGAAATTGGCCGGTGAGGATGACGAGGACGAATGGCACGAAAAAATTCTGCAGTTTATCAACGACCTGAAAACATCCGGCAAGCTGACAGACTATAATCAGATAGCGTTTCTCTTCAACTCAGTCAAACATCCGAGGGTGACTGCACTTGCTCGTTTTCTTGAGGAGAACCATATCAATGTTTACTCACCGCGTTCGGATATGTTTTTCCAGCGTGACGAAATACGACTGGCGCTCGGTTGCCTCATGCTGATGTTCCCATTCTATGTGCAGGGGTTGGAAAACGGTGAGTATACCTTTTTACAGCCGGAGCACCTGACTTATTATCGGAACTGTATCATGCTGGCGAATGAGTATCTGACGCAGCCGGAGCACACCGACCTGCTGAAATGGATACGCCGCCGAGGAAAAGACCATGTAAGTCTGGCCGACGCAACGGACTACGCTTACTGCGGACTCATGTATCAGATGTTTGAGTTTCAGCCTTTTGCCGGTATCCTGGACACAGATATGGACGTCGGCGTTGTCGATATCCGACCGGCTCGAAATCTGGCAAAGCTGACACAGATCATCGGAAAATTTGAATATCTCCACCGGGTGGATGTCTTATCTGCCGACAAGTATCGCGGGAAACGTCGCATCGACGCAAATACAGAGCTTCTCTTCAATCTGTATCTCTGTCTGCTTTATGACGGCGGTATCACGGAGTATGAGGATGATTCCGAGTATGCGCCGAGCGGCTGCGTCTCATTCCTTACGATCCACCAGTCCAAAGGGATGGAGTTCCCGATTGCTTTTGTGGATTCTCTGGCAAACGTGCCGAGAAAAACCACAAATGATCTCATGATGACGATAGAGGATCGCTACTTCAAGCGCCCGGCATTTGAACCGTATGAGGTCACAAAATTCTTTGATTTCTGGCGTCTGTACTACACGGCTTTCTCCCGTGCGCAGGATCTGTTGATACTGACCTGCAATGAGGACAATCGGACACCCAGCGCTTACTTTAAAGAGGTTTATGATGAGCTCCAGTCTGTGGACAGTGAGGCGTTTGACATCCAAGAGTTCAACTTCAAGTCCGTGAAGGCTGTGAATGTTAAGAACACCTACTCGTTCACATCGCACATCACAGTGTATGAGACCTGTGCCTTGCAGTACAAGTTCTACCGCGAGCTGGAGTTCATGCCTGTCCGTGCCAACGCTATGCTCTTCGGTACGCTCGTCCATGAGACGATAGAAGATGTTCACCGCGCCGCACTCCGGCACGAGGAGCAGACGATCACCGAGGAAAACGTGAACCGTTGGTTTGCCTCTAACTATGTTTCGCTAACAAAAACCGAGCATACCTACCTTGCTGGTCCACAGCGGGAGGCTGCCCTGAAGCAAGTGCTCCGCTATGTGGAGCGACAGCATGGCGACTGGTCTGCCATCCAGCAGGCGGAGGTGGACGTTTCTCTGGTGAAGCCGGATTACATCATTGAAGGCAAGGTCGACCTGATCCGCGGCGAGGGCGACACGGTCGAGATCGTGGATTTCAAAGCCGAACGGAAACCGGATATGGAGAAAATGCGGGATCGGCTTGAGCGGTATCGCCGGCAGCTTCATATCTATGCGCATCTCGTGGAGGAGCGTACCGGGCGAAAGGTCAGCAAGATGCACCTCTACTATACCGGAGAGGACGGCGGCGTACCGACGATCACATATCCGTATACGAAGTCTGCCGTGGAAGGAACGCTGGCGTCGTTCGATGAAACGGTACATAAAATTATGAAGAAGGATTTCCGGCACTGTGCCGATGACCCGAAAGTCTGCGCTGGCTGTGACTTCCGATTCTATTGCAGAAACAGATAGAGGTGGAACTGCATGGCTGAACATAGTGTTTCGCATAACGGCATTATCTATATTATTCCTACTGATGATTTATATCGGAAGTATGAAAACAGTGAAGCATTTATCGATAAATACGGAAGGCTTATCGATTCAAAATCCAAAAAGGTCATCAAAGAATTAGAACATAAAGGTGCTCTGAGATCTGCTGTCCAAAGGAAGGTTGTTATTGTACAGCCACCAGAAGCGCATCCTGTTCGAGATGCCGCCAAACAAGCTGTAGCTGATGTGATGCATGAACATATTCGTAGAGCGGTTGACTGGGCTTTGGATGTTGGTATCCCTTACCTATGGCATGAACACGTCGTCCCTTTTTTCCATCAAACGAAAGAGGCACTCACATCAAAGGAATTGAAAGTGGATGCGATTCTTACGGAAACACAGGCAAGTGCGGATATTGCAGTAAAGCAGCAGAAAACTGGCGTGAAGATGACTCAGGAAGAGGCGGACGCTGAAAAGCGAAAAGTCCTGTATCATTGGCTCGGAATGTTGAGCAGCCTCAAGAAACTTCATGATGCGGGTGAGATTGCCATAGGCGCTACTATGGCACAACTGACCGATCCTGCAATGCTGGAACGTGTAAACGGGTTTTTGAGTGAGAATCCGAATCTGCTCGAAACGGATAAGTACATCGTACTTCACAGCCTGCTTGGAAGGAATTTATATGAGGAACAGCAGCTCGTTCCTATTAGAGCTGCAGAAATAACAACTATAGCCGCGAAATACGGATATGACCCAAGAACCGATAAAATGGAGGATAACCACCATGGATGAGCAGCTTACTTTTGAATTTGAACAGAGACCAACGATAAAGGGGTTCCCCGAACTCCGCTGGACGGGCAAGCGTCCCTATCGCTCCACGCAGTACTACCCCGCACAGCTGCGGGAGGCCTATGGTGAGGAGCAGAATGGCTGGATCAACAAGATTTTCTGGGGTGATAATCTCCAGGTCATGAGCCATCTGCTGAAGGAGTATCGTGGAAAAATCGACCTCATCTATATTGATCCTCCGTTCGACAGCAAGGCCGATTACAAGAAGAAGATTGATGTACGTGGAGTAGGATCAACAGAAAGCGACAGTACCTCGTTTGAGGAAAAGCAGTATGGTGATATTTGGACGAATGACGAGTATCTCCAGTTTATGTATGAGAGAATGATCTTAATGCGTGAACTTCTCTCGGAGACTGGAAGCATCGTGCTTCACTGTGATTGGCACAAGGTTCACCATTTGAGATGCATAATGGACGAAGTGTTTGGTGTTGATAACTTCCATAATGAAATAATTTACTGCTATAGTGGTGGTGGAATACCCAAGACCGAAATGCCGAGAAAACACGATAATTTACTTTGGTATTCCAAGCACGCAGAAAAATGGACATTTAACACCATATACCGTCCATATTCAGAAGGATCTATTCAGCGTGGCAGAAGTGCGTGCAAAGGTGAGAATGCAAAGCTCCGTGAAGAAGGCACTCCGTTAAACGATTGGTGGACAGACGTCAAAAAAATAACCAGTCCTACAGACCCAGAGAAATTGTATTACCCAACTCAAAAATCAGAAGAACTCCTCACTCGTATACTAACCATGCTCTCAAATCCCAACGACATTGTTTTCGATTGCTTCATGGGCAGCGGCACCACGCAGGCAGTTGCTATGAAACTCGGCAGGCGCTTTATCGGTGCAGACATCAACCTCGGTGCCATTCAGACTACTACCAAGAGATTACTCTCCATTGCCGCCGAATTGAAGCCTGCCCATAAGCCCGTGACCTACGACATGATAAAGCCGCAGCTTTCGATGGTAGCCGAAGAACCTGCTCCTTACCTCGCTGCCGCAAGCACAGGCGGAAATACCCAACTGAGTGCCGAGGAACGCGGCAAGGTCATCGACTTCTTTAAGGCAAAGGGCTTAGATACCTCTGCCCTCGAAAAGGACGTGAAGTACACAGGTTTTGAAGTCTACAACGTCAATAACTACGACTTCTTCCGCAATCCCGTGGAAGCCCGTGACCTTCTCATCGCCGCCCTGGAAATCCAGCCGTTCCCACAGAGTGATGTCTGGGACGGTGAACTGGACGGCAGGATGGTGAAGATCATGCCCGTCAACCGCATTGCCACCAAGGCAGACCTGAAGGAGCTTCTTGCGAATCTTCCGTATAAAACCTATGAAAAGCGCAAGGAAGAAAATCCGAATCAGCCCGTGGAGCGCATCACCATCGTCTGCATGGGACACGAGCCTGACCTGAAAGGTGCTTTAGAACAGGAGTTGATAGACTATAAACTCGACATACAGATAGTTGATATTCTCAGAGACAAGAAAGATCTCCAATTGAAGCGCGACTCCGAGGCGGAGATCGTCCGAGAAGGAAGCAAGCTGGTCATCCGTGCTTTCTATCCGATGAACCTGATGCAGAAACTCTCCCTTCAGAAAGAGTACGTGGAAGACTGGCGTCAGCTAGTCGATTCAGTCATGATCGACTGGAACTACGATGGCGTAGTCATGCAGCCTGCTGTAGCTGATGTCCCTGGCAAGAATGAAATGGTCGCGGGCGTATATGACATCCCGGAAGGCTGTGGCACAATCAAAGTCAAAATCACCGACTTGCTTTCCGAATCTCTGGAAGTGGAGGTGCGTTAAATGGCTGTAGGATATGATCAGGATTTTTCCTTTAACCAACAACTTTGGTATTATTACACCACTAACCGCGGAAAGATTCGTTCACGTTATAATGACCTTACGAGGAAGTTCCTCGCTTACAACGACAGCGAGGAGAATCCCCACGCCTTTCTGCGCAAGCCACAGTTTGAGGCTTTGGAGATGTATATCTTTGTGAAGGAATTCATGAATAACAAGCAGGTCTATGAGATGTTCGATGACTGGCGTCATAAAAGAGACCGATTTTCTGATGCATCATATTATGCATTGGAGAAAAACGGTCAGATTCGTCTTTTTGATGCTCCAACGGAAAAGCAGACCGACACGCTCTTCAAGCAAATGAAGAAGTACCGCGAGAGTTATCCAAACTATATCTACGCTCTTACAATGGGACTTGGTAAGACGATTCTCATGGCCACCTGCATCTTCTATGAATTCCTGCTTGCGAAAAAGTATCCGAGGGACAAACGGTTCTGTCACAATGCGCTGGTCTTTGCACCGGATAAGACCGTCCTCCAGTCGCTCCGTGAAATCATGACCTTTGATAAAACAAAGGTCGTACCGCCGGAGTATGCCCGTGTGCTCGATTCCAACATCAAATTTCACTTCCTCGACGAGGCCGGAACGATTCTGCACACAATCGATGACTCGGATTTCAATATCATCATTTCCAATACGCAGAAGATCATCGTAAAGAAAAAGCGCAAGGAAGCCACGCCTACAGAAACACTCTTTGCCGGTACTGGATCACTGCTTTCTGCCGTATATGGTGCGGACAGCGATGACGATGACGCGTGGGATGACACCACGCTAATGGACAACCAGCGTTTCAAGAAGCTCTGCCGTCTGCCGCAGCTCGGCGTCTATGTCGATGAGGCACACCACCTTTTCGGTGCAGATCTGGAAAAGCAGATTAGGTCGAGCGGTGCTAATAAGACCAGCCTGCGAGACACCATCAATCTGCTTGCGGAAAACACCTCCATCGTGGCCTGCTATAACTATACCGGTACGCCGTATGTCAAGAACCAGCTTCTGCCGGAGGTTGTCTACGCATACGGTCTGCGTGAATCTATCTGGAACGGTTTCCTGAAAGACGCTGATCCCATTGGTTTTGAAAATGTCAAAAACGAGGAGTTCCTGACCGCAGTAGTGAGAACCTTCTGGGAACGGTATGGTGGAAAGACCTATGAAGGGCTGAAACCGAAACTTGCTATTTATGCTTCTGGTGTAGAAGAGGCGGCAACGGAGGTTAAGCCAGTTCTGGAGAAAGTCCTATCTGATCTCGGTATTCCTGCATCGAAGATTCTGTTGAATGTCGGCGATGTAAAATACACGAAAAATGATGATATCAGAGATTTTAACAATCTTGATGTTCCAGGATCAGAAGGAAATGAAAAGCAGTTTATTATCCTGGTGGAGAAAGGCAAGGAAGGTTGGAACTGCCGTTCTCTCTTCGGCGTAGCTCTTTTCCGTAGCCCAAAGTCAAAAATATTCGTTCTTCAAGCTACGATGCGCTGCCTCCGTGCAATTACCGACGAACGGTTGACTGCCACTGTGTTTCTCTCCAAGGAGAACTACGACACGCTGGATGATGAACTCCACAAGAACTTTAATATGGAGATCAAAGACATAACGAATCCATCCAACGATGACCGGCACAAATACCAGGTACGGGTGCTTCCGCCTCCGAGGACGATTACGCTCAAGCGGGTATGGCACGAATATACGCTCCACGAAAAGGAATACTCCGAGCCGGTAGATTTCAAACTGGCAGATGCGGACCTTTCCAAGTATGCCAGCATTATGTACGAGCGAGACAGCCTTGCCCGCGATACTACAGTTAAAGAAAAGAACATCGACTATCTTCAGAACAATTTGAAGTTTAGCGAATTTTCTATCGCTGGAGAAGTAGCCCGATATTTGAATATATCCTGTATACTTGCCGCAAGAATCCTTCATGAATCAGTGGATGGAATCGATGCAGTACTTGAAGCAGTCAATCGCTATAATGCTGTTCTGGATGACTATATTATCCCGGCGGTGTTTCATTCCCTTTTTGACATTACTTCAGAATTAAAAACTGAGGATAAGGAATTGGTTCTGCTACGTGAGCCAAAGGATGCAGGATACTACGAATTCTCTGCAAAGGATGACTTGGTTCTTACAAATCACTATCCTGGTTTTACTCCGGAACAAATTAAGAAGAGTTTTCATGCTGATACCTACTGTTTCGATTCTATTCCGGAAAAGGAATGTTTCATGCAGTATATTACAAGCAACAAGGTGGCAGAAGTGTATTTCACAGGCATGTTTACATCGAACCAAGGTGATTTTTCCGTTCACTATTACGATCCTGAATCAGGTAGAATCCGGCAGTATTACCCGGACTTCCTTGCAAGGATGAAGGATGGTTCCTATCAAATCATTGAAGTAAAGGGAGACAATAAAATTGATGATACTGTAGTTAAAGCGAAACAAGTTGCCGCAGAAGAAATGGCTGTCGCAAGCGGTGTACAGTATCTCATGTATGCCGGGAGCCATATTGTTAATTCACATATTTTGGATAACGAACAAGTTCCTTTATAAGCAACATTTTCAATTAGATAGAAGAAGCTAAAGTAGCGTGTCACAAAATCGTATATCAAAGAGGACTTAAACCATGAATGAAGGATTGATAGAAGATTCGTGCAATAAATCTACCGGCACAAAACTAAGAATTCTATACTTATATCAGCACCTTGTTCAACATACTGACGCCGAGCATACATTATCGACCGCTGAGCTGATGAAGATCCTCAAGGAAGACTATTCCTTTAAGGTCTCCCGTAACACGATCAGCGATGATCTTGTCATGCTCCATGACTGTGGCCTTCATATCGAGCACTATGAGTCTACACAGAACAAGTACTACTATGATGGACATGTATATGAGCTGCCGGAGCTCAAGGTGCTGGTCGATGCAATCGCGTCCTCCAAGTTCATCACCCAGAGAAAAAGCGAAGAGCTGATTACCAAACTGCTTACTCTGACCAACTCTCAGAATGCAGCAAAGCTTCGTCGACATATCTATGCTGCAGGGCGTGTGAAATCTGAGAATGAACATGGATATTACATCGTCGATGCAATCAACGAAGCGATCGATACCAAGAGGAAGATCTCGTTCTACTACACCGATTTCGATATCGCAAAGCAGCGCTATGTCACAAACGGCGGCAATCCGTATACGGTCAGTCCGTACACATTGATCTGGGACGGCGATTACTATTACATGCGCGGCTTCTGTGATGAGCGCCAGGAGATGCGGAATTTCCGTCTGGATCGTATCGCAGAGCAGCCAAAGATCCTCAACCAGATCGTAGTAATGCCACCGGAGGACTATACTCCGGCAGACTATAGCAAGCATGTATTCCGGATGTATGATACCGAAGAGCCGGTCAAAGTGCAGCTGTATTGCCATGTATCGGTCATGAAATATCTGATCGATAATTTCGGTACAGACTTTGAATGTGAGCCGGTCGATGCGGAGCATTTTAAAGCAACGGTCAGCGTATGCACCAGCACTACCTTCTATCGCTGGGTATTCGGTTTCAACGGAAAAATAAAAATCGTTGAACCGCAGAACGTAACAATGATATATAAAGAACTGCTGCAAAAGGCACTAGATGAAGCTTAAATAATCATTGGAGGATTGTATATGGCAAGAGATCTTACAACGTCACAGGTTGATAGACAAAACATTCTAAATAATGAAAATGCTGTGACAGAAATTCAAAATCAAACCGGCCTTCAAGGAATAATGTTTGAAGGACGTTTACGTTTCACTAAAGCAATGGTAGCCTCTTTTTTCGAGGTAGATGTTCGGACTATTGAACGCTATGTTAGTGAGAATCTTGAGGAAATTTCTGCGAATGGATACGAAATCATTAAAGGAAAACGACTGAAAGATTTTTTGAATTGTGTTCTGGATCAAGATGTTCCCGACATTAATGTCGGGAACATCAGTAATCGAACTCCTCAAATTGCATTATTTGATTTTAAGGCTTTTTTGAATATTTCGATGCTTTTGGTTGAAAGTGAAAATGCAAAAGTTCTTCGGCAGATCATTTTGGATATTGTTATTGATTTCGTTAATCAAAGGACGGGCGGTTCGACAAAATATATCAACCAACGTGATAGGGATTTTATCAGCGCATTTTTGCAGGAAGAAAACTATAGACGCGAATTCACTGATGCTCTTAGAGACTATGTTTCCATGGGAAATAGCAAATATGCAATTTATACGGATAAAATTTACCAAAGCATTTTTCGAGAAAAAGCCCAAGAATATAAGCAGGTTTTACATTTGTCTAAGAGAGATAGCGTCAGAGATACGATGTATTCTGAGGTCTTAGATCTAATTGCGTCTTACGAATGCGGATTAGCGGCAATGATTAAGGATCAGTCTACGCAGTTGGGAAGAAAACTAAACAACTGGGAATTGTCAGATTTGTTTTTATCCTTTGAGTCATTACCTTTATGGAAGCCCCTGATTCTCAGGGCGCGTACCAAAATGGCTAGTAGAGACATGGCTTTACGCGATGCATTTCATATGCAATTAGAAGAGTATATTAAGCCTCTGGAAGCAGAAGAATACGAGAAATTCTTAGGAGTTGCTGGCGATGAACTCGAATTGCTTATGCACGAGAATCAAGATGTACTGAAAAGATTGAAGGAGCGGAATTGATGGCCGAGATACACTATATTTCAATAGATGAGGCACGGGATATTCATCTTGCAACAATTCGGAATAGTGGCGGCGGCGATTGTGGCGAACTCGATATGGGGAAACTTGAAAGCATATTATGTCATATTCAAAATGATGATTATTATCCCACTTTTTTGGATAAGCTTTTGCATTTGTTTTACTGTTCTTGTAAATTTCACTGCTTTTGCGATGGTAATAAACGAATAGCTATTACTTTAACAGCAATGTTTCTACTAAAAAATGGTTATATGGCAGTTGCTAATACATACTTTCGAGAAATGGAGAATATCAGTTATCATGTAGCAGCTGGATCTATTGATGAAGATTTGCTTCGAAGAATTCTTGCTGCAATACTAACCTGTACGTATGATTCTGATGAAGAACTCAAATTGGATATTTTTAATGCAATATCTGTGGACGATGTTTTTTATTGAGTGGAGTTGTAATATGAAATCTAAGTCGCCTAAGAGCCTGGAACTATATGACATTATGATAAAACGGGGATATCCAGCGGAGTTTTGTGACCAAATAACGAAAAATCTTAATACCGACTGGACAGCCGGACGGATGATAGGTTATTTGTCCCATTACAAAAAGCTGCCGCTTGAGGAAATTGCAGATGAAATGCTTGCAATACTAAGTGACCGCAACAGAATTATGCAGAAACATGAAATGGAAGAAATCAATGCCAGATGGAATGAATATTTGAATGGATAGAGGATAAGGAGTAATACATGGACGGATATAAACCACCTTTTACAATTACAAACAGTATATTATCTCATGTGGCATCTGTATCTGAAAAAGTCGGGCGTATTACTGTAATGAGTAATATGGAAAACAAACCTCATCTAAGGAAAAATAACCGGATCAAATCCATTCATTCGTCTTTAAAGATCGAGGCAAATTCTCTTTCGCTAAGCCAGGTGCGTGATGTTATTAACGGGAAATTGGTTTTTGGAGAGGCAAAAGAAATACAGGAAGTAAAGAATGCATATAATGCCTATGAAAAAATAGCTGAAATAGATCCTTACAGCATAGAAGAATTAAAGAAATTTCATGGTATTATGACAAAATACATCGTAGAGGAATCCGGTGATTTCCGCAGTGGTGAAGAAGGTGTATTTAATGGTGAAGAGTGCATATTCATGGCTCCACCGGCACGCTTTGTTCCACAATTGATGAATGAATTATTTGGCTGGATGAAGAAAGAGAAAGATCAGATGCATCCGCTGATTTTGAGCAGCGTATTTCATTATGAATTCGTATTTATTCATCCTTTTACAGATGGCAATGGCAGGATGGCAAGGCTGTGGCATACAGCTATATTGGCTAAATGGAATCTTATTTTTGAATATATTCCGATAGAAAGCCAAATTGAAAAATTCCAGGATGATTATTATGATGCGATTGCAAAATGCCATGTAGAGGGAGAATCTACGGTATTTATTGAATTCATGCTGACTCAAATAGATAATACTTTAGCGGAACTTTTGAATCAGATGACAGATAGCGCCACGGATGACGCTATTCTTGACGCTGATGGCGCTAATCATGGTGCTGATCATATGGAAGGCAGATTGTTATCAGGCTTGAAACAGAATCCGTATATTACACAGACAGATTTAGCTAAAGAATTATCGTTGTCAAGGAGAACTGTCCAGAGAATCATGAAAGAACTGATGAATGACGGCAAGATAAAGAGAGTAGGTTCGACCAGAACAGGTCATTGGGAAATAAATGATTGATGCAAAGGCATAGCCTTGAAATGGCGAAGTGAGAACTTTTTTCGGCATCGATTGTGTACGCACAAAATGTAAAACTTTCTTTGTGTACATCCATTCCTACGTAAACTGTGTTATAATTCATTTGATGACCTCCCTTTGTATGCGGTAATCCCTGTTACCATTGACTTTGACAATCTTTAGTATACAGACAAATCCACGAACCTACAATGTGGAGGTCATTACATATTGTCTATTCATTCCATTTCCGTCATGTTGGCGATATGAAAAATCATTATGCAATTATTGGAATGGCTCATGTTGCGGAGGATTATCCTTTATATTATGATGCGATGAATGAAAAAGGAGTGGCAATGGCAGGTCTGAATTTTGTCGGAAATGCTGTTTATTCCGAGGTTCAACCAGATGTGGAAAATATTGCACAGTTTGAATTTATTCCATGGATTTTAAGTCAGTGTGCTTTTTTAGCAGAAGTTCGTAAGCTTCTTAATCGAATTAATATTGTTAATACTCCTTTCAGCGAGCAATTGCCATTAGCACAATTACATTGGATTATCGCTGATGAAAATGAATCAATTACTGTAGAGTCTATGTCAGATGGTCTACATATTTACGATAATCCTGTAGGAGTGCTTACGAATAATCCGCCATTTCCACAGCAGATCTATTATTATAATACTTATGAAAATCATCAGATCAGTGCGGTAGATATGCATGCAGAGGATCTGGAAAGTAATAAATTGATTTGTTATCCAGTAATTCAAGGGGAACGAATCAATTATCAAAATAAATAGTATTTTGAATATAGAGCTGACGTAGAAAGAAGAGGTGGAATACATATGAAGCAAGATACCTTAGAAGGAAAAGCAAAAACAAAAAATGGAATAAAACGATTGTGCTTTTCCATAATCTGCATTCTTCTGGAAGTGATTTTTATTATTACTATCGTAACACGCTTGAATGAATATGCAGAAATCATAAATTTATTTACCAGAATTTTAAGTGGAATCTTAGTTTTGAGATTGTATGCGTCAGATAAGACATCTTCTATGAAAATGCCTTGGGTCATTTTAATTCTGATTTTCCCAATTATGGGTGTAGGCCTGTATTTATTGATTGGCTTGAATGGTGGCACGCATAAAATGCGTGAGCGATATGCAGAAATTGATAGCAAATTGTTACCAATGCTTCCAGACAATCAGGAGTGTTTAAGCAGAATAAAAGAAAAGATTCCGAAAGCAGGAAATATTGCAAGTTACATACAAAGAAATTCGTGGTATCCAATCTATCAGAATACGGATATCAAGTATTTTGATGAAGCAGTGAAGGGATTAGAGGCACAGCTTGAAGAACTTGCGAAAGCACAAAAGTTTATCTTCATGGAATATCATGCGATAGAAGATGCTGAAGCTTGGCATAAGATTCAAGATGTTCTGGAAGAGAGAGTAAAAGCCGGTGTGGAAGTCAGGGTATTCTATGATGATATGGGGTCTATAGGTTTTATTAACACAGATTTTGTAAAAAAGATGGAGAGTATAGGAATTCATTGTCGTGTATTCAATCCATTTGTGCCAGGCTTAAATCTATTTTTGAACAATCGTGATCACAGAAAAATAACAGTAATTGATGGAAAAGTTGGATTTACAGGTGGATATAATCTTGCAAATGAATACTTTAATTATACGCATCCGTATGGGCAGTGGAAAGATACCGGTATTCGTTTAGAAGGAGATGCTGTTCAGTCGCTTACAGTGACATTTTTAGAAATGTGGAATGCTGTTAGTGAAAAAGCTACGAATGATACTGATTTTAGTAAATACATTATTCATTACGATTATAAAGCACAGCAAACAGGTTTTGTTCAGCCTTATGCAGACAGTCCTATGGATAATGAGCAGGTCGGAGAAGAAGTTTATATCAGTATGATAAATAAGGCCGAAAATTACTGTTGGTTTATGACACCATATCTAATTATAACAGACGAAATGACACATGCGTTATGTCTGGCTGCTAAGCGAGGGGTAGACGTAAGAATTATCACACCAGGAATTCCTGATAAAAAATTCATTTATAATATAACTCGCTCTTTTTATCATGGATTGGTTAAACATGGAGTGCGAGTTTATGAATGGACACCAGGATTTTGCCATGCGAAAATGAGTATAGTGGATGACTGTATGGCAACCTGTGGAACAATCAATCTGGATTATAGAAGCTTATATCATCATTTTGAAAACGGCTGTTTTATGGCAGATTGTCAGGCAGTTGTGGAAATTAAAAATGATCTGATAAGAACGATGGGAGAATGTCGTGATGTAACAGATCAATATTGTACTGGGCGCAGTGCATATTTGCGACTGGGACAATTATTTATGAGATTATTTGCTGGATTGTTATAAGAATTTAGTGAAACGACCTTTCAAAAAATAGTTGATTTTGAGAGGTCGTTTTTGTTATGTCTGATTGCCGGTACAGGAAATTTACATGGATAAAATTAATTCTGTTGAGGTAAAATTGAGGTTGACTTTGTATTGTATAGACATAAGATGAAAAAAAGTCAGGTGATGTGCGATGGGAAAACGTAAGATATGTAAAATTGTTTTTGTTATACTGTCAATTTTTTTATGTGTGGCTTTTTATGAATTATTTGGAATCTGTATTGCATATAAAAAACAGCCGGAAGTGTCTAATACCATCAAAAAAGAAACACAAAATGATTCGTGGAACGAACGCAGCGAGAATATGGAACGAGCAGTGATCATAGAAAAAAATCCAGAAGCACTTTTACAAAGAGTGCGTTTGATCCGAAATGCAAAAGAAGACATTATTCTTTCTACTTTTGCATTTCAATCAGATGAAAGTGGAAAATTGATCTTAGGAGCACTGCATGATGCGGCAGACAGAGGTGTACATATTCGTCTGTTAGTAG
>OGQE01000892.1_pt1 | contig 31297 bp, 29 predicted proteins | sample 1553131 | NCBI WGS metagenome assembly OGQE01 (sample SAMEA2579929, study PRJEB22360) | human gut metagenome | biome: human gut; feature: human-associated habitat; material: faeces | place: Denmark | collected 2008/2010
GAGAGGACACGCATCTGGACGGTCACTTTAGCGCCCCAAAATAAATTATAGAACCAAAAAATCACTTGGAAGGCAATGCCTTCCAAGTGATCCTACGATTTCAATCAGCCTTCAACCGGTTTATCAGCCAGGTCGATTTCACCGCGTTCAACTTTCTTTGCGCGCTTCCAGAAGAGGATGTTTGCAATGACAGCCACAGCAATACCAGCAGGATAAGCAATGCTGGTCGAAAGGCCAAGGCCTTCCTTAGCCATGAGGATGTACGTGCAGGATACAGCGCTCATGAATGTACCTGGAACCAAAGCAATCACATAGTTGCCCTTGTTAGCCAGGAGGTACATGGCACCAGCCCAGAGAACGAAGACAGCCAAGGTTTGGTTCGTCCAGGAGAAGTATCTCCAAAGGATGGTCACGTCAACCTGGGTCAGGATCCCACCGACAGCAATGATAGGAATGGAAAGTTTCAGACGGCTTGCTACCGTGTGCTGGTCAATCTTGAACCAGTCGCAAATGGTGTAGCGGGCAGAACGGAAAGCCGTATCGGCAGAGGATACAGGGCAAGCAATTACACCGATCATGGCAATGATTGTGCCAACCGTACCCATCAGGCCGGAGCAGATATCATAAACAACACCGCCAGCGCCCTTATAGGTAACAAAAGCCTTGGCAAGGCCCTGCGTACCATCATAGAAGGTCGTACCAGCAGCAGCCCAAATCAGGGCAATGATGCCTTCACAAACCATGGCACCATAGAAAATCTTATGGCATTCACGTTCACTCTTGATGCAGCGAGCCATCAGCGGAGACTGGGTGGAATGGAAGCCAGAGATAGCACCGCAAGCAACGGTGATGAACATGATCGGCCAAATCGGGGTTCCTTTCGGATGCATGTTAGTGAAGCTGATTTCAGGAATGGTATATCCCTTCGCAAAGAGCATGGTCCCAACACCAACAGCCATAAAGATCAAGCAGAAACCAAAGAACGGATAGAGCTTACCGATGACCTTATCAATCGGCAGGAAGGTTGCAATGAAGTAGTAGATCAACAGGACAACCAGCCAGAAGTTGAAGCTCTGGGTCGTGATCTTGGTCAGAAGGCCAGCAGGGCCCGTCGTGAAAGCAACACCGACGAGGATCAGGAGGATAACGGAGAATCCACGCATGATATGTCTCATGGTATCGCCGAGGTACTTCCCTACGATTTCGGAAATGGAGGCACCATCATTTCTTTCAGACAGCAACCCAGAAATAAAGTCGTGGACACCGCCTGCAAAAACCGTACCAAAGGTAATCCAAAGGAACACAGCAGGCCCCCACATAGCACCGGCCAAAGCACCGAAGATCGGGCCCAGTCCAGCGATGTTCAGCAGCTGGATCAAGAAGACACGGCCCGTTCCCATCGGAACATAGTCGACACCATCTTCCAGTCTGTATGCCGGAGTCTTTCTGTCATCGATAGGAGGACGGAAACAACTCTCGACATAGCCGCCGTAAATGAAGTAGCCGAGAATTAAGATTGCAAGACACACAAAAAAGCTAATCATTACATAAACCCCCTTCTGCGAATTTACTTCGCGTTTCTTACCTCTTATTATAGTCCCTTTGTCACACAAATGCTACAATATTTTAAAACTTTCTGAAAAAACTGTCCTTGAGAATGTACTTAATTAGGAATAGTTTTCTATAAAAAGAAATAAATAAAACCGCGGAAAACAACATTTTCCGCGGTTTTATCTTTTTTCGTCATTATTTAATCAATGTCCACTTGCTGCATACCTTGAGGCCTGATTCTTCCGGGACAAGGCCAGTAAGGGTAACAATGTCGAATAGATTACGGTCCTTGATTACAAACTGAGCTGCTTTGCTCTTTTTGATGACATCTGTAAAGTCAACCGTCAGCGTATTGTCACTGTAAGTGCAGACAATGTCATCCTTGCTGATGGTCTTCATATTGAAGACCGCATTGACAAGACTCATGATGAGGCGCGAGCCAAGAAGCTTTACGACAAGCTCACCAATCTTGTTCTCACTGACCGCAAAATCATGGATGCGGAAGCGCCCATAAGAAGCACTGCTCGTAAGGGCAAACGCTTCAATTCCTGCATCGATGGTGATGGTGCCATATTTTCCATGTTCCACGACAAGTTCCAAGAGTCCATCCTTGGCATAGTGGCAGCCGCCGAACCTAAACTCACTGTCCTTCATGGCTTCGCGGATCCCTTTTTCGAGATCTTCATAAGGAACAACAAGGGTCCCAGACCGCAGTTCATCCCAGGTCTGGGCCTCAATCCAGCGCAGGGCCATTTCCTTATAAGGCTGAAGGGCGAGACGGGCCTGCTCTGCTACATCACTTGCCGCATCCATTGCGGAGGCAAGCTTGCCTTTCGGTCCTTCCTTGCTGGACCGGATATCTTCCACCGCAGCCGTAACCTTATCCGTGGCCGTATCGGCAGCATTCTTGATTTTATCAAAAAGCGGACCTGCTTTTTCCTTCATCATATCCTTTGTTTCATCTCCTAAGGGAAGGTTCCTTGTCGGATCTTCCTTAAATTCCTTAAAACGCGCTATCCCTTCCTTGCGAGCGGCTTCAAAGATTTCCTTGATTCGGTCCATATCCTTGGGCTGGCCCGCCTTCAGCCAGGCATCAGCCGCCTTCCCTACACCATAGGTGATAGCAACAGCCATGGGTACCTGAAGCGGTGGGAATGGAATGAGGGTAAAGAGGGTCTGTCCCACAAAAGAAGCACCCAAAGAGCCAATGAGACCGGCAATGGCACCCGTTTCAAGTTCCACACCATACAAATCGCTTAATCTCGTAATCATATAGACTTCATTGGCCATAAGGGCAAGGGAGCCCAAGAAAGGGGTCATGACAATGACGCTGGCCCTTGCAGCACCCCAGCGGCAGATATATTCTGCTTCCTTTTCATAATCCACGGGCTGCTCGGTTTCAATAAGTTCTCCCTTGACGGCCTCCTTTTCCCTTTCTTCCAAGGGGCGGACATCGGTTTCCACCAGATCTTCCTGATCGACAGGGTCTTGGTGAGCCATCTGGTTCTTATCTTCCATCATTAAAAATCCCTCCTGACTGCTTTGCCAAGGAACTGCAGCTAAAAATGAACTTCCAAAGGCAAAAAATGGTCTTTTTATCATTATACCATATCAGTAAGGAAAAAATGTGACAAATAGGGACCTCTTCAAGACAGGCAGGCAAGCATTCCCACTATCCAGACACGACTGGATCTGCTGCCTATTCTTTTGTCAAGACCAATTTGGCAAAAAATCCATGCAGTCCAAAAAGATGAACACGCTTCCTATCTTTTTATTTTTAACGAACATATTTTTGATTTAGCTATTGAAAAACGAAATTTATCATGATATCATACAAACAAATAAACAGTAGTTCAGTTTTATGATGTATGAACGTGAGGTGGAATCATGATGATGAAACAGATGATTGGATCATTATTCGTGCTTTTGATTGGTTTTTTTCCCTTTGGAATCCTGCAGATGAACGCCGCTCCGTCTGCCTTTCTTCATAAACAGCAGGTCACCGTCTACACGGGTGACAGCCTTTGGTCCATCGCAAGCCGCCATACAGAAGACGGCGAAGATGTGCGAAACGTCATTGAACGGATCATTGATGCCAACAAGCTGGACCGCAAAGCAGCCCTTCAGCCAGGTCAGAAATTGATCATCCCTGTCCGAGGGGATAAAGACCAGAAACTGGCTTCAAACCAATAAAAAAGGCGGTCAAGAAAGGAGAAGATCCTTTTTTGGCCGCCTTTTTACGTTCTTTCCAGCTAAATGAATTATGGAACCGCCTCATCCATGATGGGGCCTTCATCTTTCTGCAGCAGACTTTCCTTGATACAAAAAGACAAAGAGACCCCCCAGCGATACACATATATAAAAACACGTAACGCCATCCGATGATGACTGGTTTATTCCTGAAGGCTTGGATCGCGGCGCTCTTCCACAGGTTTTTCAAAACGTTCCTTGACAAAGTCTGTCGCTAGCATCTTGACGTCATCAAGGGTTGCCACACCATGAGTCAGGTTCTTTTCAAGGAATGGCAAGACGCGCTTAATCTGTTCTTCCGTATCAATAATGGTAATGATTACAGGAAGATTGATAGCCTCCGAAACACTGATGAGAAGCCGCCGTTCCCTTCCGCGGACACGGCTTCCGTAGCCTTGGAGGCCGCGGAACACCGTGCAGCCAGCAAGTTTGAGTTTAGCTGCCTTTTCCAGCATGACTTTGTAGAATGGACGATCTCCACAGAAAAAGTCCTCTCCTACAAAAATTGTCAGTTTTTTTAATTCCAGAAATTCAGTTCCCATATTTGTCCCTCCAGCTCCTATGAAATACCCATACAAATAACCCACAACTGCCTTTATTTATCAATTCTATTGTAACAGAATTTGGACGGTCATGCAAAAGAAACGGCAGATAGCGGATCTTTCAGGACAACTTGGTCTTATCGCTTTGTTTCTTTTCTAACGCTTCAAGGGCCTTTTCCCGGCGTCGTTTCCGGAAGTAAACAGAGCCTAAGCCACCTAAGATCCCAATCAGGACAATCCAGCCTGCCGCTTTCATGGGATTGAGATAGGTCACGGAGGCATCAAGATCGGAATCCTCTCCCAAGGGCAGACGCCACATAAGGACCCGGCCATCCTCACTGACGCTCGTTGCATTGGCACTGTCGACGCGGGTCGGCAGCTTCAGGATGAAGCGCAGGTCAAACTGACCCATGATGCTGCGCAGGATCCCCGCCGTACGGGGATCTTTCATCGCCTCACGGGGGCTGAGCTGGACGGTCTTATGAACGCTCACCGTATCAAAAAGAAGCCCTCCATGATAGGTCACAACAGGCGCATGCCGTTCTGCTGGAAGGGCGGGACGCAGGGCCTTATCTTCGGACCCCGATCCAGCAGCCCCGTTATTTTTCACGGCATACTGGGCCGCATGGGACCAAGTTTCAAAGTCATAGGTCCGCAGCAGCTTGGATTCTTTGATGTCCGAAAGCTGGTTGTAATGACGATGGGCGACAAAGCCCTTATATTCACCTTCATCGACTTTTTGGACCGTATAGCCATCTTTTTTGAAGTCCTCTTCAAAAGTCTCTGCCGTTGGCTGCAGGATGGGGAGCGTGACAAGCTTGGCCGTAAGGTCCGCCGCTCCTAAGCGGGAAAGTTCTACCGTAATCTCTCCACGGGCGCATCCTGATAGGAGAAGGGACGCGGCAAGCGCCATAAGGATAAGGAACCGTTTCATCACAGGGCCCTCCCGGCAAACTTGTTTTTCGATAGGATGGCCACGGTCTCATCGCGCAGGACATTCTTGCGCACCTTGCCTAACGCTGTTTTGGGAAGGGATTCGACAAGAAAATACTCCCGCGGCACCTTATAAGGGGCAATGCGACCAATCAGATACTGGCGCAGGGCCTTCTTATCGATGGTCTCCCCTTCCCGAGGAACCACATAAAGACAGATGGCCTGGCCCCGCAGGGCATCAGGAATACCAATGACGGAACACTCCGCCACGCCAGGATAGGCACTTACAACTTCTTCAATTTCCCGCGGGTACACATTTTCACCGCTTGAAATGATCATGTCCTTGACGCGATCGACAAGGAAAATAAATCCATCTTCATCCATGTACCCTACGTCACCGGTATGAAGCCAGCCATCTTTTTCAATGGCCTTAGCCGTCGCATCCGGTAAGTTGAGATAGCCAAGCATGACATTGGGGCCCTTGACAAGAAGTTCTCCCCGTTCGAAATGAGGAACTTCCTCCCCATGGGCATTGATGATCTTTGCCTTGACGTGGGCAATGGTCGGACCAATGGAACCGACCTTTACCTTATGGGGCAGGTTGACGGAGACAACAGGCGAGGCTTCAGAAAGGCCATATCCCTCGAGGACAGGACGGCCGAACTTAAGGGCAAAACCGCGGGCAAGGTCGAGGCCCAGAGGCGCCCCGCCGCTGATGAAATAACGGACAGAATCGACAGAATCAAGATCGCGGCTCTCATGAAGGAGACGATATACGGCTGGCACGCCGGTAAACATCGTTACACCGTACTGCTTTACAAGCCGCATGGCGGCCTTGAACTGATAGACCGCCTGGATAACGATTCGTCCGCCGCAGAGCAGGGGACCGGCCACGCACACGGTCCAGGCAAAACAGTGATACATGGGAAGGACGCACAAGGCCGTATCTTCTGCCGTCAATGGAATCGATTCCATAAAATCACGGGCATTGGCGTAAAGGTTCCCGTGACTGAGCATGGCCCCTTTGGGTTTGCCCGTTGTTCCCGATGTGTAGATGATGGTCGATGGATCGGTTTCCGTAAGGGACACGGGCACAAATTCCTGCTCTGGCGCATGATGGAGCTCATCAAAGGTAATCTGCATCAGAGACGGAGCAGAAAGCTCCTGCAGCGGTTCTGCAAGAGGCAGCGCCTCCTTTACGACAAGAAGCTTCATCGCTGTATCCTTGACGATATAGGCAATCTCCCGCGGCACGAGCTGAAAATTGATGGGAACAATGACGCCGCCAGCCTTGATGACAGCAAAATAGGTGACAATGAATTCCAAACAGTTCTTGCTGACAAGGCCGACACGGTCTCCCTTTTTTACACCTAGGGCTTCGAAATAAGCGGCCCAGCGCTCCACCAGATCCTGAAACTCACCATAGGTAACGCTGCGGTCCTGGTCGATGATGGCTTCCCGCTCCTTAGGATGATGGGCAAAAATATCGTGGAACAACATGGTTCTCCCTCCTTATAGCATAAAGGCAGGCCCCTATCTCCACGCCTTGCGGAAACAGGATGGAATGCTCCCCTCCCTTGCCTAAACACCTAAAAATGAATACAATGATAACGAATGGATTTTAAAAACATTGCAGAAAGAAGTGAATTGTTATGACAGAATTTCGGATTGGTTCCGCTGCTGAAGCAACGGTCATGGTCATGCACACAAACACAGCAAAAGCCATGAAGAGCGGCAGTCTCGATGTCTTTGCTACACCGGCCCTGGTTGCCCTCATGGAACAGGCTGCCTGCAACTTGGTAGAACCCCTCCTCGATGAGGATACGACAAGTGTCGGCATCAGCCTCAACATCTCCCATGACGCGGCAACCGCTGTTGGCCGCCAGGTAACCGCTAAAGCTGTTCTCGTCGGTATTGACGGGCGCAAGCTTTCCTTTAAGCTCACGGCTTCCGATGAACACGGAATCATTGGGCAAGGATCCCATGAACGTTTCCTGGTCAAAAAGGAAAAATTCATGAATAAGCTCAAAACAAGATACGACCGCTGATCAAAGGTTCCGCGTCAAGGTCTCCATAACCATAAGATTGCTGAGGACCCCGACCCCACCAGGAACGGGCGTATAGGCAGCAGCCTTCTTGAGCTTTGCCCCTTCAGAAATATCGCCCACCATTTTCCCATCAAGGGAAGAAAGCCCAATATCGACAAGGACGCAGTTTTCGCGAACCATATCTTCAGTGATGAAGTTTGGCTTGCCGACAGCACTCAAAATCACATCTGCCTGACTGAGAATGTTAGGCAGATTTTTTGTTTTGGAACGGCATACAGTGACTGTCGCATGGCGATCGACGAGCATGAGCGTGAGCGGACGGCCGACCACATCACCGTACCCCACCATGACGACCCGTTTGCCTACAAGGGGAATATGATAATAGTCAAGCAGGGCAATACAAGCCCGCGGCGTGCAGGGACCCCAAGGACTGATGCCCAGATAGAATTCCCCACTGTTCAAGGGATGGAGGCAGTCCATGTCCTTTTTGGGATCAAGGCAGCTCATGAGCGTCATCTGCTTGATTTGGGGCGGTACCGGCATAAGGGGCAGGATCCCCGTCACAGCCGGGTCATCGCTGAGAGCACGAAGGGAGGCCTCAGCCTCCTGTTGAGTCACGCTCTCGGGCAATTCCACATCCCGCGTCCTGACGCCCAGGCTTTCGGCGCATTTCAAAAGACTCCGCTTATAGACATGGGCTGGTGCATTGTTTCCTATGATAAAAGTGGCCAAGGTCGCTTCGCATTCGGAAAATTGGGAGACCAATTTCTCGCGAATTGCGTCAGCCACGGGCTTACCTTCAAGGACAAGCTGTCGTTTCACGTTGATTCATCCTTTCTTCAGGAACAAGGAGAGAAGACCTCTCCCTATAAAAAAGACTGCAACAGTTTCCTCCAAGAAGACTGCTGCAGTCTGATAAGAATCCACTTAATTTTATTCTACTACAAGGAGCACCACTGTGACAACGCTTTACCGGAACCAAACCGTTACAGCATCCCCTTCATTGAGGGTCGTCCCTGGCGGCGGGGATTGCTTGAAGCTGATTCCGCTGCCAATGGGCAGGAGCTGAAGCCCGCCCTTTTGAAGGATCTCCATCGTCTCCCGCAGGGACCAGCCGGCGAGGTTGGGCAGGCGAACTGTCTTTTCCCCACTGGGAGCAAGACTAGGCAGGGTTCCTTCCTTTCCTCCATCCTTTTCCGCAAGGGAATCCATGGTCTTAAGATCAGCCTTATTGCTCGGCTGGACGCCTTGAGCCACAAGGATCTGCTGCAGCGTGTCGCGGAAAATCGGCGCTGAGACCTGTGCCCCATAATAGGCACCCTTTGGAGAGTCAATCATGATGATCATGGCATAGCGAGGATTATCACTAGGCACAAAGCCTACAAAAGAAGCAATATAGACACCGGGGATATACCCGCCTTTAGGAGAAAGCTTTTCTGCGGTTCCCGTCTTGCCTACAATCTTGTAGCCTTTGATCTGGGCCGATTTGCCGCCCCCTTCAGAAACAACCTTCTCCATCATGGCCCGCATCTGGGAAGCAACTTCCGGCGTAATGACCTGCCGGTCTACTTGGGTCTTATTTTCCTTGATGACCTTACCATCAGGTCCGGTCACTTTCTTTACGACATAAGGGCGGACGAGGTTCCCCCCGTTTGCAATGGCGCAGATGGCCCGCAGCATCTGAAGCGGTGTGACGGCAATCCCCTGACCGATTCCCATGGTGGCAACGTCAGAGGGGACCATGTCCTTCGGATTATAAAGGATTCCCACTTCTTCGCCCGGTACATCCGTTCCCGTAGCCTCGCCAAAGCCAAAGCGCTTGGCATACTCGGTTTCCTTTTCTCCGCCGAGCTTGAGTCCTAGAGAAGCCATGCCCGTATTGACGGAGAACTTGATGATATCCTCGAACTTGATATTGCCCAATCCACGGCCGTCCCAGTTACGGATGCGCCGGCCGCCAACGTCGATGGATCCTTCATCATGGAAGGGTGTATCCGGCGTAATGATCTTTTCCATAAGACCGGCCGAACCCATAATGGGTTTAAAGATAGATCCAGGCTCATAAATGATTCCTACACCGCGGTTCATATAGGCCTCGCTGGAGGCGTCGGCAAAGTGATTGGGATCAAAGGTCGGCCGGCTTGCCATCCCCAGGATTTCTCCCGTATTGGGATCCATAAGGATTGCCGCGGCGCTTGCCGCCTTTGTCTTTTTGATGGCGTCGTCAAGTCCGCGCTCCAAGATGAACTGCATGCGCGCATCAATGGTCAGCTGTACAGTATTCTTCCGCTGGATCTGGACCTCATTCAAACCGGAGGGTCCAATGAGGTTGCCCTTGGCATCCGTGTAATTGGTCTGCTTTTCCTTGACGCCGCGCAGATAAGTATCCATAGAAGCTTCCACGCCCTCAAGTCCTTTATCATCGATTCCAACAAATCCAATGACTTGCGCTGCAAGGTTATCTTTGGGATAATACCGTTTACTTTCCTCAATAAAATGGAATCCAGGGATCTTTTCTTCGTCCAACACCTCAGAGACTTCCTTAGCAACATGGGGATCCAAGGTCCGTTTCACCCAAAAGAACATATGCTGCTTATCGGTAAAAAGCTCCATGAGCTTTGAAGCAGGCATCTGCAGGATAGGGGAAAGGCGGTTGGCAGCGACTTGACGCACATCGCGAACCGGCATCTGGCCCTTTGGCCAACGGTCAGGATCATCAACCAGTTCCTGAGGATTGACGGCAAGTGACCGGGAAACAACACTTACGGCCAGTTCTTCCCCATTACGGTCTACAATGCTCCCACGGGGGACAATTTCAAGGTTTTCCCCACTGATTTGATTCAAGGCCCAGTGGGCAAGAAAATCCTTTTGGACGAACTGCAGGTTCACAAGCTGCAGGATAATGGCACCGACAAATAAGACCATAGCAAGGCACAAGACGCGGCTGCGCCGCTGGCCGCGCTTCAAAGCACCGCGATCCCTTTCCAAGGTTAGGATCCGGCGACTGTGTTCATGCGCGGCAGACGCTGAAAAAGCGTGGTCATTATCCAGGGACTGCCGGTTCCTTCGTCCCGATGGACGGTTCCACTGAGGAAAGGAAGGACCCTCAGTCGCCTTTTTTTGTTTCTTTCTGCGGAAAAAATTGAAAAATGAAAGCTTCATTTTTTCCACCTGTCTTTCTGATAGCGCGGTGTTCCCACAAAGGGAGGCCGCTGTGAATGGCGGAGGGGCAGGGTCGGCGGGGCTTCCTTTTCTTCCCGACGCACTTCGTCATGATAGACAGAGAAAACAAGCCCCATAGCAAGGAGTGTCGTGACAAGACTCGTTCCCCCATAACTAATAAAAGATAGCGGCACCCCAATGACGGGCAGGATTCCGCAGACCATAGCCATATTGGCAAAGGCCTGTCCAACGATAAGGAAATTGACGCCCATGACAAGGAGAAACCCTTGATGGTCGCGCGTCCGGCGTGCAACCGTATAGATTACATATCCAAGCATGAGAAAAAGGACAATGAGGACGAACGCGCCCAAAAAACCGTGTTCCTGACAGAATACGGAAAAAGCAAAGTCCGTGTGGGCTTCAGGAAGATAAAAATATTTTCCCAGCCCCTGGCCAGGCCCAAGACCGCCAAATCCACCACTGCCAATGGCCACCTTGGACTGGACCATTTGGTAGCCGAGACCTTGGGGATCTCGGAAGGGGTCAAGCCATACATAAATGCGATTCAGCCGGTAGGGAGCAATGACAACACCGACTACGGCCCCCACCGCACCGATAAGGATTGTCCCGATGACCATGAGGGTCGGCAGTCCGGCAAGAATATAGAGAAAAAAGGCAATGGCAATCAAAATAGCACTGGTTCCCATATCAGGCTGCTTGAAAACAAGGAGGCCGATGATCACCACAGCAAAGGAAAAATGATTCACAAGAGAGGGTTTCTTCCCCTGTTCCATGACCTTCCCGAGGTAAGCGGCACCTAAAAGGATGATGGCAAGCTTTGCCAATTCCGAAGGCTGGAAACTGACAGGGCCAAGGGACAGCCAGCGTTGGGCGCCTTTAGCCGTATGACCGGCCAGATCGACGGCAACGAGCAAAACGATATTGATAAAAGCAATCGCCATTTCCGCCCTCCGTCCCAGGAGTTGATGATAGTCCATTTTCCAGCCCAACCATCCCATTAAAATCAGGCCGATGACTCCAAAAAGAAGATATCTTGCGATATAGCCGCTAAAATACCCTTTTCCATAGCCCATCATAGCAAAACTGGCACTATAGACATTGAGGGCGCCGGCAATCATCAGAGCCATGACGAGGATCACCATCGCGATTTTAGGATTTTTGAAGATGCATTTCTCCTTCATCATCCGATTCCTTTCCCACTAAAAAACAACTTCGCAGAAATTGATATTCTTTCCCAAGGCACTGAAGCGCTGTTCGTACTCTGTCTGTGCTTCGTTGAGGATCTCCGTGTGGTGGAGATCCCTGCTTACGGTGAGAAGGGGAAGGCCAAATTCCTTGAATTCTTCCAAGGAAAACTCAAAAAGCGCATCGTTATCGGTCTTGAACCGCAGATGCCCCGCGGGTTTTAGGATTGTCTTATAAAGAGCAAGGAAACTGCGGTAAGTAAGGCGTCGTTTTGCATGACGAGCCTTGGGCCAGGGATCGCTGAAGTTGAGGTAGAGCCCTTCCACTTCCCCTTTTTCGAACCAGTCAAGCAGATGGGCCGCATCAGCCCGCAGAATACGGGCATTATCAATTTCCTGATCCCGCAGTTTTTTCACAGCATAGTAACAGACATCCCGCTGGGTTTCAATGCCAAGGTAGGCATTTTCGGGATGAAGCTGGGCCATTTGGCTGATAAACTGCCCCTTGCCACAGCCAATTTCAAGGTAAAGGGGTTTATCGCCCAGAAGGGCGCGCCATTTTCCCTTGTATGCCTCGAGACCGTCCTCGAGCAGTTCTTTTCCTTTATAGTCTTCCAAGGCCTGGGATATCCAGGGCTTTTTTCGTAAACGCATGGGTCTGGGCTCCTCCTTAGGGTGATCTGCTCCTGGCTTTTTGCAGCCTTTTACGAGGCATTCACAAAAAGCACGAAAAGATGCGTTTTGTCGATGGCAAAGCGCACCTTTCCCGGGACAGATGCGTCCCTATAATGTCCTTGATTTATTTTTTGGGACCTAGGTCGTATTTTTTCAAGTAGCGGTAAAGTGTCACGCGGCTGACTCCGAGCATAATGGCCAGTTTGCTGATGTTGCCACCGGCCTGTTTCCAGCTTGCAACAAAGGCATCCTTATCATGCTTCCAGGATTTTTCAATGCGGTGTTCCCCAGGCAGCTTGATATGGCTGGCGTCGATGACACTGCCTGCCGTATGGAAGAAGGCCTGTTCAATGACTCCCTGGAGCTGCTTGATATTGCCGGGCCAGTGGCAGCTGTTGAGGAGTTCCATGGCCTCGTGGGAAAGCGTCTTTGTCGGCATGCTGTGACGGGCCGCCATTTCCGTAAGGATATGGTTGGCAATGACTTCCACATCTTCCACCCGCTCCCGCAGGGGCGGTACCCGGACGACGGTGCCAATGACCAGTTCATAGAGGCTCTTGGAAAAGAGGCCTTTATCGGTCAGACGTTTCAAGTTGGAGTCACAGGCCGCAATGATGCGGACATTGAATTTCCGGCGAACGCCTGTCTCCTTGTTGAGAACACCGTTTTTCAAAGCATCAGCCAAGACATCGCCCAGCTTCGTCGGGAATTTTTCCACTTCATCAAGGAAAAGCGTTCCCCCATTGGCCAGTTCCAAACTGCCGGCTGCCAGATGGCCCGTACCATCGGTCTTGCCAAAAAATTCTTCTTCCAGTTCCTCTTCCGGTCCTTCGTGACCGCGCACCGTAATGAGCGGAGCCGCAGCCCGTGGACTTGCCTGATGGATACCGTGGGCAAGACGCTGCTTGCCCGTACCCGGTTCGCCTTGGAGCAGGATGTTATTATCCCCGCGGGCGACGCGGGCGGCCTTATGCTGCAGGGCCTGGAACTCGCTGGAATTACCGACCATACTGTAAAGGCTGTAGCGGGAACTGTATCCCGTGGCGTGGGCAATGGTGGTCTTCAAATCCTCGATGGACATGGTGATGACGACGACACTGTCGACACGGCCGCTGTTATAGACGGGCAGGACGCTCGTCACATCTTCATAGGTACGGTCCTGGGTAATCCACGTGATTTCCTTACGGATCGTCTTCTTGCCATCAAAACCTTTTTGTACAGGAATATGTTCATAGTTCAGGAAGACATCTTCCATACGGGCCCCCTCATCCATGCGCAGACGGGCCCGGTCATTGGCGTAGCGCAGGGAGCCATCCCGGTTGACCCAGAAAATAGCTGCAGGGATGTCTTCGGAGATGATGTTGCAGACCTTCCAGTATTCAATCATCTTGAGGTAATTTTCAACGGAATACTTCATGGTCATGAGCAAGCTGAGCAGGATGTCATAAGGCAGGTCATTCTGGTCCAGGCTGAACATGGACAAAAAGTATCGATTCTGTCCATCCACACTGATGGGGGCGGAGCAGGCATCACCGGAATGGCATTCGCGGACCCACATTTCCGGTCCGAACATCAAGAAGGGAACATTGTGGCTGCGGGCCACAGAAAGGCTCGACGTACCACAGTCCTCTTCGAGCACACGCATGCCCTGAATATCATCAATGCTCCGCTGGAAGAACGGCAGGGCATAGTTTTTGAGGACATACCCCTTTTCATCAACGATGATCATGGACAGGTTATGGGAGTTAAAATACTGCTTATTCTGTTCAAAAAGTCCATCCACATAAGTCAGGACATCTTTATGCAGCTCCAACTGCCGGGCCAATTCATTGGCCGAAAGGCGCACCCCATTAGCCGGCATGGTCTCATGGTTCTGTTTACGGGCATCGCAGCGACGCCACGACTCAGCGACCCACGGATGGACATTGGGATCGATGATGCCCTCTTCAATGAACTTATTATAATAACTCGTCAATTTTTCCTTATTGCGTCGTTCCCTAATCATGAACTTCCTCCCTCAACTTGTTAACGATAAGACCGATCCCCAGAAACAAGGACCCGTTTGGCACCGTAATAACGGGACCGCCAATACGGCTCGGAAAGGCTGCACAGACGGACCCCTTTCGACGAAGTCGCACTCCAGAAAAGCCCATTGCCCGCATAGATTCCTACGTGGGAAGCCCCCGGTTCATAGGTCGTAAAGAACACCAGGTCGCCGGGCTTTAGCTGCCGCATGGTCACGAAAAGACCTTTTTCATACTGAAGGTCTGCCGTTCTCGGCAAGTCAGCCTTATGTTTCTTGAAGACGTACTGGACAAACCCCGAACAGTCAAAGGCACGCGGCGTTGTCCCGCCAAAACTGTAAGGGACTCCCTTATATTTGGAAGCGGTCCTTACCACATCTTTGCCCTTGACGCCATGGATTCCCTCTTTTTCAAAAGCAGCTTCATTGATGCGGAAATAGGTCTTATCATCCACCTTCCCTGTAACGGGCAACTTATGGGTCTTTTGGAAGATCCGCACCTGCTTTTCCAGGTCCCGGGAATATTTTCCCGTCAGCGGTGTCTTAAGGCCAAGGGTGTTCAGCTTGGTTTGGACGGTCTTGACCTTCCATCCCTTATCCCCGACTTTGAGGGGGGCATTCTTCTTTGCCGCAAAGCCCAGCGACACCGGCAGGGCAATCATAGCAACGAGAAATGCCGTTAACAGTCTTCGCATTTTCATTTATAGACGCCTCTTTCCTAAAAGCTAGCTGAAAGGGGGAGCTCTCCCCGATGGTAAAAAGGCCAACTGCCTCTTGAAATCTCCTTAATACTCCATATTAGTATAAACTTCCCAATCCGTCAATTTCGAAAGCTTTCCAATGGAAACATCCAGTTCCTGAAGCAAGCGGTCCCGGTCCTTGGGCAGCGTGCCCTTGAGGGGAACATAATTGGAAATATGATTGCTCCTAAAAAGACAGTGCCGATTCGGCGGCAGCTCAATATGGCTGAGGAAGGTCCTCACTTCTTCGGCCAAGCCACAAGGCGAAAGCAGCTCAAATTTGCCTTCTTCAAACTCCCTTAACATCTGCGTTCCTTTATATAGACGCAGCGTCAGGACACTCAGCATGTCAGGCTGAATCTGGGATACTGCATATGCGGTCTTAAGGGCATGACGTGCAGACCCCGCCGCGCCGCCGAGACCAGCAATGACCATCATGGACAGCTTCATGCCGCTTCGTACGACTTTCTGCCCGGCCGCGATGGATTCTTCGGCGGTTACCCCCTTTTGAATCTGCTGCAGGAGCTGCGAGTCCCCTGTTTCAAGGCCAAAATAAAGCATCTTGAGTCCAGCTTCTCGGAGACGCAGCAGCTCCTCATCGCTCTTGCGGAGGATATCCTTTGGCCCCGCGTAGCTTGTGACGCGCTGGAGATTGGGAAAGGTCCCGTACAGGCGGGCCAAAAGAGCAAGGAGCTTTTCCGTCGGAAGGACAAAGGCATCTCCGTCAGCAAGGAAGATGCGCCGTACTTCATCGCCGGCATAGTGGGCGGCCATGGCAATCTGCCGGTCCACAGCCTCGTCCGTATAGACTGAGAAGGGAACGTCCTTATACATGGCACAAAACGTGCAGCGATTGTGGGCACATCCCCGAGTGACACGAAGGATGAAACTGTTTGCTTCACTGGGGGGCCGGAAAACCGGCGTCTCATAATCATCAAAGTACAGTCCAAACATGAAGATTTCCTTTCTCACACAAAAACTCTTCCAATAAATATAGTCAGTATATTCAAAGCATTATCGCAATTCTTACAGCTGTACAAGTCCACCTGTATCGTGTTCATTATTATAAACTATTTTACACTTTTTTACATTACGTTTTGTAAACTTTTTGAGAAAAATTTTCCATTATAAGGGATATCTTATCCACAGGAGACTTCCTCCTTCTACTTGTAATTTACTTCTTAACCATATATAATTTTGTTTTGAAGTTGAACATGAAAGGTTAGAGGTGAACTACATGTCTACACAAGAAGCAACTTTTATGGGTGGTGTCCATGTACCTCCCAGCAAGTCCTTGACTGACAAAGTGGCCATCGAAAGATGTCCCGCACCTGACATGGTCTACATTCCTCTCTCCCAGCATATCGGCGCACCGGCCAAGCCGGTCGTCAAGGCAGGAGATAAGGTAACCCTAGGTCAGGTCATCGGTGAGGCAGGCGGTTTCGTCAGTACCAACATCCATGCCAGCGTCAGCGGCACGGTCCTGCGCATTGAAAATCGTTACATGCCCCAAGGGACAATTTCCCAGTGCGTCGTCATCAAGAACGACAAACTCGATACGCCCTGCGAAACCATCAAGGAACGCAGCGACGAGGAAATCACGCCGGATGTCATCCGCACGGCCTTGCGGGAAGGCGGTTCTGCCGGTCTTGGCGGGGCAACGTTCCCGACAGCGGTCAAGTACGCGCCTCCGAAGGAAGGGGCCCGTCCTATTGACACGATCCTGTTAAACGGCATCGAATGCGAGCCTTTCATTACGGGTGACCATCGCATCATGCTCGAATGGGCTGATGAAATGATCCAAGGCCTGAAATATTTCATGATGGCCTCCGGTGCCCAGAAAGGCATCATCGGCATCGAAGACAACAAACCCGATGCCATCGCCCTTGTTAAGGAAAAAGTCGCTTCCGAACCGAATATCGAAGTCTGCGTCTGTGCAGAAAAGTATCCGGAAGGTTCCGAAAAACACCTGATTTACGCGGCCACCGGTCGTACGGTTCCTGACCGTGGACTGCCTGCCGATGTCGGCGTCATCGTCGACAATGTCGGGACTGCGGTTGCCTGCTACCGTATGGTGAAAAAGAACATTCCTCTATATGAACGCGTCACGACCATCAGCGGTGACGGCGTCAATAAACCGGGCAACTACATCTGCCGCCTGGGCACGCTCTACAGCGATGCCGTGGAACTGGCTGCCGGCGGACTCAAAGGCACTCCGGGCAAGTTCATTTCCGGCGGGATGATGATGGGCTTTTCCACGCCGAGCCTCGATTACCCCATTGCTAAATGGTCCGGTGCAGTCCTTATCTTCAATTCCGAATCTCCTTTTGCTCAATATGTCGAACCCAGCCCCTGCGTCCATTGCGCTCGCTGCGTCGACGCCTGCCCCATGAAGCTGGAACCGACGGAAATCGTTCAAGCCGTCAAACGCCAGAACTGGGAAGAAGCAGAACGGTTCTCCTGCCATGCCTGCGTCGAATGTGGATCCTGCGCCTTTGTCTGCCCTGCCCACATTCCTCTGGTCCAGTACATCCGCATGGGCAAACAGTTCATCAGGGGAAAAGGCCATGGCGGTCACAACCCGTTCTATAAACTGGATAAATAATTACGCGAAAGGACTGGATATTGATTATGGAACCTATTAAAGAGCCTACGCCATTGGTTCTTGTCACCTCCTCCCCGCATATGCACTGCGGGCTGACCATTGGCAAGTCCATGAGAGAAGTCATGTTGGCCCTTGTACCGGCTATCATCGCTTCTGTTTATTACTTCCGCATGAGCGCCGCCATTGTCATGGTGACTTGTGTTGTTTCTGCCATTGTCTTTGAAACCATCTGCAATAAAGTCATGCACAAGCCTAACACCGTACAGGACGGCAGTGCAGCCCTGACGGGCCTGCTCCTTGCGATGTGCCTGCCAGCCTCCATGCCGCCCCTGTTTGCGGCCATGGGCAGCATGTTCGCCATTGTTGTCGGCAAGGCTGTCTTCGGCGGTCTGGGCTGCAACATCTTCAACCCGGCCCACATCGGCCGTGCCATCCTACTGGCGTCCTTCCCGCAGCAGATGACAAACTGGGTTCTTCCGGCTACAGCAGCTGCTTCCGACGCAGTCAGCACAGCCACCCCGCTTGCTGTCATGCGGGCTACGGAAAAGATCTGGCAGGCCGGCGGTGCCGCCAGTGCGGCCAAGCTTCCTGACCTCATGAACCTTTTCTGGGGCAATGTCGGCGGCTCCCTCGGTGAAACCTGTGTACCGGCCCTCGTACTTGGCGGTCTTTACCTCATCTACAAGAAACTCATTGATTGGCGTATCCCTGTCTTCTATCTCGTCACCGTGGCCATCCTGACAGGTGTGTACGGTGCCGTTATGGGCTATCCCAGCACCTTCCCCCTGTATCATCTGTTTGCCGGCGGTCTCATGATTGGTGCCTTCTTCATGGCAACTGACTGGGTCACGAGCCCGATTACCAAAAAAGGCAAGATCATCTATGCCATTGGCCTGGGTGTCCTGACCTCCCTGATCCGTCTGCGTGGCAGCTACACCGAAGGCGTCTGCTATTCCATCCTGATGATGAACATGGTCACCCCGATGATTGACCGGTTCGTCCGGAACGTATCCTTCGGAGGAGGTCTCAAAAAATGAGTAATTTCTTCGTAAAACTGACATCCACCCTTCTCATCACCTGCGCTGCCAGTGTTGCCCTCGTTGCCGGCGCTCATGAAGGGACCAAGGAAATCATTGCCAAAAAGCATGAAGCTGATACAAAAGCAGCTTACAAGCAGGTCCTCCCTGACCTGGGCGACCTCCAGAAGGAAAAGGCCCCGGGAGACCTCATCAGCGATATCCAAAAATCCAGTAAAGGCGGCAAAGCCAACGGTTATATCTACACTGTCGATCCCAGCGGGTACGGCGGCAAGATCAAACTCATGGTCGGCATCGACGCCGAGAAAGGGACCATTACGGGCATCAAGGTCCTGAGCCATTCGGAAACCCCGGGTCTGGGTGCCCGCAGCACCGAACCGGAATGGCAGGCTCAGTTCAAAGGAAAATCCCTGAAAAATGACCTTGTTGTCACCAAACAAGATCCCACGAAGGACAATGACATCCGTGCCATCACGGCTGCCACCATCACTTCGAGAGCGGTCGTTACAGGCGTTAACGCGGCACGCGACCACTACATGAAGAATTTTGCTAACGGAAAGGGCTGATCGGCATGCTGTCAGATTTGACAAAAGGTATCATTAAAGAAAACCCGCTGTTTGTCCAGCTCCTGGGTGTTTGTCCCTCCCTGGCAACAAGCGGATCTTTGGAGAATGCGGTCGGTATGGGCTGTGCTTTTACCTTCGTCCTGTTCTTCTCCAACATCATCATTTCCCTGATCCGGAAACTCATTCCCGATCAGGTCCATATCCCGGCTTACATCGTCGTCATCGCATCCCTCGTAACCATCCTGGAAATGCTGATGAACGCCTTTGTTCCGGCCCTGTATGAATCTCTGGGTGTCTTCGTTCCCCTGATTGTAGTTAACTGCATCGTTTTGGGCCGTGCAGAAGCTTTTGCCTGCAAACACGGCGTTGTTTCCTCCGCCCTTGATGCCATTGGTATGGGCATTGGCTTTACTTTCGCCCTGAGCCTCATTGCCCTCTTCCGTGAACTCATCGGTTCCGGCAAACTCTTTGGTCATGTCGTGCTTGGCAGTGCCTACACCCCGGTCCTCATCTTCATCCTGCCGGCAGGTGCCTTCCTGACCATGGGCTTCGTCTTTGCTATGGTTAACTACTTCCGTCAGAAAGGAGATGCTCGTTAATGGGAGACAGTATCTTTGGAATCTTATTCAGTTCCATCTTCGTCAGCAACATCATCTTATCCCGGTTCCTGGGCATGTGCTCCTTCTTGGGCGTTTCCAAGAACTTCAATAACTCCCTTGGCATGGGGGCAGCCGTAACCTTTGTTATGCTTCTTGCTACCATGCTTTCCTATGCCCTGTACCACCTCATCCTGGTCCCCTTCGATCTGACCTACTTGAAGACCCTTGTCTTCATCCTGTCCATCGCGACCTTGGTCCAGCTCGTTGAAATGTTCATGAAAAAGACGATGCCCGCCCTTCATAAGGCCATGGGGATCTACCTGCCCCTGATCACCACGAACTGTGCCATCCTGGGTATCGCCCTTATCAACGTTGAATCCAACTATAACTTCCTGCAGTCTGTTGCCAACTCCATCGGCACGTCCCTGGGTTACACCATGGCCATCCTGCTCTTCTCCTGCATCCGCGAAAAGCTCAATGAGGATATGATCCCCAGCTGCTTGAGAAACCTGCCGATTGCCTTGATTACGGCCGCCTGCATGTCCATCGCCATGATGGGAATGAGCGGTATTCATTGAGTTAGGAGCTGAAAGATATGGAAACTGCTGTTATTATCATTGCCATCCTAGGCGGCGTCTTCGGTGCCATCCTTGCCATCGCCGGCAAGAAACTGGCCGTTGAAGAAGATCCCCGCAAGGATGAAATCCTGGCCCTCCTGCCGGGCGCCAACTGCGGCGGCTGCGGCTATGCTGGCTGTGCTGCCATGGCAGATGCCATCGTCGCCGGCCAAGAAGAAGGCGCCATGAAATGTGCAGCCTGTGCTGCCGAAAACAAAAAGGCCATCAAAGCGGTGATGGGCCTTGCAGCTGACGACGACGAAAATGCCGTCCGCATGATTCCCCGTCTCCACTGCAATGGGTGCAAAGAAAACCGCCCGGCCAAATACAAACGGGAAGGCGTCAAGAACTGCTTCCTCGCCGCGGCTACCGCTGGCGGCCCTGGCCAGTGCAACTTTGGCTGCTTTGGCTGTGGCGCCTGCGTTGATGCCTGCAGCTTCGGCGCCCTGGCCATGGGAGAAAATGGCCTGCCCCAGTTCGACTATGATAAATGCGTTGGCTGCGGTGCCTGTGCCTCCACGTGCCCGCAGTTCCTCATTGAAATGATGAAGGCTTCGAACAAGGTTCTGGTCCAGTGCAACAACCGTGAAAAAGGCAAAGCCGCTATGACTGACTGCGGCGTTTCCTGCATCAGCTGCGGACTGTGCGCAAAGAACTGCCCGAAACAAGCCATCACCATGGAAGACGGTGTCAATGGCAGCATCCCTGTCATCGATTACGATAAATGCGTTGGCTGCGGACTGTGCGTACAAAAATGCCCGCGCAAGTGCCTGGTCAAGATCACACCGCTTGAAGCTCCCCAGCCTTCTGCAAAAAGACCGGATCCGGTGGGCTGTGTTGCCTGCCAGACGGCAGAAAACCTCAACCAAGAAGCCCAGCAGTAAGCTAGGCGCCATTTCAAAAAGAATGGATCTATGATGAGAAAAATATGGATGATTCTTTTAAGCAGCCTGTTTCTTCAAGGCTGCTTTTTTCAAGACCAAAACAGCACCATCCATCATGAAGATACACGCTTCATGATGGATACCATCGTCACCATTGAAACAACGGGGAAAAGTGAGGACACCCTCAAAAGTACAACCGACAAGGCCTTTGCCGCCTTCCAAGAGATTGCTGATGAAACGGATTCCTACGCACCCCATGGTCCTAAGGACCTTTATGCCATCAATGAAAAGGCAGGGACGGGGCCCCAAAAAGCGGCCCCCCACCTCCTTGCCATCCTAAAAAGCGCAGCTAGCCATCCCCATCAGGAACTTTCCCTCACCTTAGGACCTGTCATCAAGATCTGGAACGACAATCGAGAGAAAAAGACCGTGCCTTCCAGAGCTGAAATTGCTGACGCTCTCACCCTCACCAAAGGTTCCCGCGTCAGGATCGACGAAACAACGGGCACCCTTACCCTCATGCCGGGGACCCAGATCGACCTGGGAGCTGTGGCAAAGGGCTACGCCGTGGAAGAAGCGGCCAAGGTCCTCCAGAAGGAAGGCGGCTTCCAAACCGCCCTCATCAACGCCGGCGGCAACATCAAGGTCCTTGGGGAAAAGCCTGATCACAAACCTTGGCGCATCGGCATCCAGGACCCGAAGGATCCGGAAAAGGTCCTGGGAACCCTTTCGGTTCCTCCCGGTACAGCCATTGCAACAAGCGGCGACTATCAGCGCTATTACGAAGTAAGCGGCGTCCGCTACCATCACATCCTCAATCCGCAGACGGGCTGGCCCAGCCGCAATGCCCATTCCGTTACAGTCGTTACCCAATCGGCCTTTTGGGCAGATTTTTATTCCACCCTGCTCTTTGTCATGACACCTAAGGACGCCATGACCCTTGTTGAAAACAATCCGTCCCTTGAAATGGTCTATCAGGACCTGGACGGAACGCTCCACATTTCCAGCGGACTCAAGGACCTTTTCGTCCAAGGTCAATAAAGGAGGTTTTCATGCGCAAAAATGATGGACGGCTCATTGCCGTCATGGCTCTTGCAGCCGTACTCAGCTTCCTCTTCATCAATATGACCCAGAAGGGAACCCATAAAGAACTGGTCATCCAAAAGGATCGGGCCGTCATCAAGCGCGTGGATCTGGGAAAAGTTACGGCTGATACGAAACTGACCATTGATGTGGATGACGGACAGATGGTCATCGTCTATAATAAGGATGGAGCTTGGGTCGAATCATCACCCTGCCCCGATAAAATCTGCATTAAGGAAGGCCGGATCCAGAAACCGGGAGAGACCATTGCCTGCGTCCCGGAAAAGGTGCTTCTGACCCTCCAAAGTGCTGCAAAGGAGCGTGAACATGATGCCATCCTCCGCTAAGGGGTTCAGCGCCCACGACCTGACCCAGCTTGGGATCCTTTTGGCAGCCGCCATTGCCCTGCGATTTGCCGAATCAACCGTAGCCTACCTGCTGCCTTTGCCGGGAGCCCATTTGGGCCTTGCCAATGCCGTGACCATCATCGTCCTCTACCTCTACGGAACGAAACGGACGGCCCTTTTTCTTGCAGCGAGGATCCTTTTGACAGGCCTCCTTTTTACCGGCCTTTTTTCCCCAGGCTTCAGCATTGGACTTGCCGGTGCTGTCCTGAGTTTTCTTTTCATGGCCCTTGCCGTCCAGAAGGATTGGTTTTCCAGCGTCGGCGTTGGCGTCCTCGGTGCCTTCACCCATAACTGCGGTCAAATCCTTGCGGCCATGGTGCTCATGCAGAGCACAGCCCTTGTGAGCTACCTGCCCTTTCTCATCGGCATTGGAATTCCCACAGGTATCTTTACGGGACTTGTTGCGGGCATTTTCCTGAAACGGGTCCCAGCCAACGAATGCCTGCGTAAATAAGGAGGTCTTTTGGATGGAAGAACTGGACATACTCCAAAGAAAAATGGAAGATTGTACAGCCTGTCCCCTGCGCGGTGACTGTATTGCTCCGGTTGGCTGGTTTGGGGATCCCCACAGTCCCCTCGTCATTGTCGGCGAAGGACCAGGCGGCGTCGAGGATGACTATGGCTGTCCCCTTATCGGCCCCAGCGGACAGCTCCTGGATAAGGCGCTCTGGTCCGTCAAAATCACACGGGACCATGTCCTTACAACAAACGTCATTAAGTGCCGGCCTAGGAACAACCGGACACCAACGCCGGAAGAAGCCGCTTTCTGCGCCCATCGCATCCTTGACGAGGAGCTGCGCCTTATTGCGCCCAAAGTCATCATTGCCTTGGGCGGCGTAGCCCTCAAATACTTCAAAGGTCCCGAGGCCCGCATCACCAAGGAACGAGGCCAATGGTTCCGGACAAACCAAGGCTTTGACGCCATTGCCACCTTCCATCCCTCCTATCTCCTGCGCCTATCGGGAAAAGCCCAGATTGACGCCAAGTGGCAAGTCTTCCATGACCTTGAAGCGGCAAAAGCCAAAGTCCTTGAATCCGTTCCCGATTATCCCTTTTGTTCCGACCATCCGGTCAATCTCTTTGCCCGCTTCCGCAAGCGGGAATAAGTCCGAGAAGGATGGGAAGTCATCATTGATTTCCTGTCCTTCTCTTTTTATTTTCACTTTTGTCCCTACGTCAAGACCTTTTTTGTAAAAAAAGAAAACAAGCCCCATATTTTTCCCATTAATTTGACAGTTCATTGAAGTGTGTTAAGATAGAACTGACACGAATAGAAAGCATCAGGCTAAGCCATCCAGAAAGAATGATACCAAGTCAGGCAGACTTACCAAGGAGGAATAATTTATGACCCAATTTGAAGGTTTTACCAATTTATACCAAGTTTCGAAGACCCTTCGTTTTGAACTGATTCCCCAAGGAAAAACACTCAAACATATCCAGGAGCAAGGGTTCATTGAGGAGGATAAAGCTCGCAATGACCATTACAAAGAGTTAAAACCAATCATTGACCGCATCTATAAGACTTATGCTGATCAATGTCTCCAACTGGTACAGCTTGACTGGGAGAATCTATCTGCAGCCATAGACTCCTATCGTAAGGAAAAAACCGAAGAAACACGAAATGCGCTGATTGAGGAGCAAGCAACATATAGAAATGCGATTCATGACTACTTTATAGGTCGGACGGATAATCTGACAGATGCCATAAATAAGCGCCATGCTGAAATCTATAAAGGACTTTTTAAAGCTGAACTTTTCAATGGAAAAGTTTTAAAGCAATTAGGGACCGTAACCACGACAGAACATGAAAATGCTCTACTCCGTTCGTTTGACAAATTTACGACCTATTTTTCCGGCTTTTATGAAAACCGAAAAAATGTCTTTAGCGCTGAAGATATCAGCACGGCAATTCCCCATCGAATCGTCCAGGACAATTTCCCTAAATTTAAGGAAAACTGCCATATTTTTACAAGATTGATAACCGCAGTTCCTTCTTTGCGGGAGCATTTTGAAAATGTCAAAAAGGCCATTGGAATCTTTGTTAGTACGTCTATTGAAGAAGTCTTTTCCTTTCCCTTTTATAATCAACTTCTAACCCAAACGCAAATTGATCTTTATAATCAACTTCTCGGCGGCATATCTAGGGAAGCAGGCACAGAAAAAATCAAGGGACTTAATGAAGTTCTCAATCTGGCTATCCAAAAAAATGATGAAACAGCCCATATAATCGCGTCCCTGCCGCATCGTTTTATTCCTCTTTTTAAACAAATTCTTTCCGATCGAAATACGTTATCCTTTATTTTGGAAGAATTCAAAAGCGATGAGGAAGTCATCCAATCCTTCTGCAAATATAAAACCCTCTTGAGAAACGAAAATGTACTGGAGACTGCAGAAGCCCTTTTCAATGAATTAAATTCCATTGATTTGACTCATATCTTTATTTCCCATAAAAAGTTAGAAACCATCTCTTCAGCGCTTTGTGACCATTGGGATACCTTGCGCAATGCACTTTACGAAAGACGGATTTCTGAACTCACTGGCAAAATAACAAAAAGTGCCAAAGAAAAAGTTCAAAGGTCATTAAAACATGAGGATATAAATCTCCAAGAAATTATTTCTGCTGCAGGAAAAGAACTATCAGAAGCATTCAAACAAAAAACAAGTGAAATTCTTTCCCATGCCCATGCTGCACTTGACCAGCCTCTTCCCACAACATTAAAAAAACAGGAAGAAAAAGAAATCCTCAAATCACAGCTCGATTCGCTTTTAGGCCTTTATCATCTTCTTGATTGGTTTGCTGTCGATGAAAGCAATGAAGTCGACCCAGAATTCTCAGCACGGCTGACAGGCATTAAACTAGAAATGGAACCAAGCCTTTCGTTTTATAATAAAGCAAGAAATTATGCGACAAAAAAGCCCTATTCGGTGGAAAAATTTAAATTGAATTTTCAAATGCCAACCCTTGCCTCTGGTTGGGATGTCAATAAAGAAAAAAATAATGGAGCTATTTTATTCGTAAAAAATGGTCTCTATTACCTTGGTATCATGCCTAAACAGAAGGGGCGCTATAAAGCCCTGTCTTTTGAGCCGACAGAAAAAACATCAGAAGGATTCGATAAGATGTACTATGACTACTTCCCAGATGCCGCAAAAATGATTCCTAAGTGTTCCACTCAGCTAAAGGCTGTAACCGCTCATTTTCAAACTCATACCACCCCCATTCTTCTCTCAAATAATTTCATTGAACCTCTTGAAATCACAAAAGAAATTTATGACCTGAACAATCCTGAAAAGGAGCCTAAAAAGTTTCAAACGGCTTATGCAAAGAAGACAGGCGATCAAAAAGGCTATAGAGAAGCGCTTTGCAAATGGATTGACTTTACGCGGGATTTTCTCTCTAAATATACGAAAACAACTTCAATCGATTTATCTTCACTCCGACCTTCTTCGCAATATAAAGATTTAGGGGAATATTACGCCGAACTGAATCCGCTTCTCTACCATATCTCCTTCCAACGAATTGCTGAAAAGGAAATCATGGTTGCTGTAGAAACGGGAAAATTGTATCTGTTCCAAATCTACAATAAGGATTTTGCGAAGGGCCATCACGGGAAACCAAATCTCCACACCCTGTATTGGACAGGTCTCTTCAGTCCTGAAAACCTTGCGAAAACCAGCATCAAACTTAATGGTCAAGCAGAATTGTTCTATCGACCTAAAAGCCGCATGAAGCGGGTGGCCCATCGTCTTGGGGAAAAAATGCTGAACAAAAAACTAAAGGACCAGAAGACACCGATTCCAGATACCCTCTACCAAGAACTGTACGATTATGTCAACCACCGGCTAAGCCATGATCTTTCCGATGAAGCAAGGGCCCTGCTTCCAAATGTTATCACCAAAGAAGTCTCCCATGAAATTATAAAGGATCGGCGGTTTACTTCCGATAAATTTTTCTTCCATGTTCCCATTACACTGAATTATCAAGCAGCCAATAGTCCCAGTAAATTCAACCAGCGTGTCAATGCCTACCTTAAGGAGCATCCGGAAACGCCCATCATTGGTATCGATCGTGGAGAACGCAATCTAATCTATATTACCGTCATTGACAGTACTGGGAAAATTTTAGAGCAGCGTTCCCTGAATACCATCCAGCAATTTGACTACCAAAAAAAATTGGACAACAGGGAAAAAGAGCGTGTTGCCGCCCGTCAAGCCTGGTCCGTCGTCGGAACGATCAAAGACCTTAAACAAGGCTACTTGTCACAGGTCATCCATGAAATTGTAGACCTGATGATTCATTACCAAGCTATTGTCGTCCTTGAAAACCTCAACTTCGGATTTAAATCAAAACGGACAGGCATTGCCGAAAAAGCAGTCTACCAACAATTTGAAAAGATGCTAATAGATAAACTCAACTGTTTGGTTCTCAAAGATTATCCTGCTGAGAAAGTAGGAGGCGTCTTAAACCCGTATCAACTTACAGATCAGTTCACGAGCTTTGCAAAAATGGGCACGCAAAGCGGCTTCCTTTTCTATGTACCGGCCCCTTATACCTCAAAGATTGATCCCCTGACTGGTTTTGTCGATCCCTTTGTATGGAAGACCATTAAAAATCATGAAAGTCGGAAGCATTTCCTAGAAGGATTTGATTTCCTGCATTATGATGTCAAAACAGGTGATTTTATCCTCCATTTTAAAATGAATCGGAATCTCTCTTTCCAGAGAGGGCTTCCTGGCTTCATGCCAGCTTGGGATATTGTTTTCGAAAAGAATGAAACCCAATTTGATGCAAAAGGGACGCCCTTCATTGCAGGAAAACGAATTGTTCCTGTAATCGAAAATCATCGTTTTACGGGTCGTTACAGAGACCTCTATCCCGCTAATGAACTCATTGCCCTTCTGGAAGAAAAAGGCATTGTCTTTAGAGACGGAAGTAATATATTACCCAAACTTTTAGAAAATGATGATTCTCATGCAATTGATACGATGGTCGCCTTGATTCGCAGTGTACTCCAAATGAGAAACAGCAATGCCGCAACGGGGGAAGACTACATCAACTCTCCCGTTAGGGATCTGAACGGGGTGTGTTTCGACAGTCGATTCCAAAATCCAGAATGGCCAATGGATGCGGATGCCAACGGAGCTTATCATATTGCCTTAAAAGGGCAGCTTCTTCTGAACCACCTCAAAGAAAGCAAAGATCTGAAATTACAAAACGGCATCAGCAACCAAGATTGGCTGGCCTATATTCAGGAACTGAGAAACTGACAGATGGAAGACGATTGGATTCAAATCTCCCAATTGAATGATTTTATCTTTTGTCCGGCGTCCATATATTTTCACAATCTCTATGGACGCCAGGCAGTCCTGACTTATCAGAGTCCTGACCAGCTCAAAGGAACTGCCGCACATTCTGCAATCGATCAGCGCCGATATAGTACCCATAAAAATATCTTACAATCACTGTTCGTTGAATCCTCAACATATGGACTGATTGGAAAAATAGATTTATTTGACAGCTCGACAAAAACTCTGATTGAACGCAAAAAACAAATTAAGACCATCTATGATGGCTATATTTTTCAAATTTATGGTCAATATTTCTGCATGATAGAAATGGGATTCCAAGTAGACCATCTACAACTCTATAGTTTGGATGATCATCGAAAATATGACATTTCCTTACCGAAGGACGATCAACCTATGTTTCAAAAATTTGAACAACTACTTAAGGAAATGCGCCAATTTTCACTGTCTTCCTTTAAGCAACAAAATCAAAAGAAATGTCTCCACTGCATTTACGAGCCAGCCTGTGACAGGTCCCTATTATGATGACAATTAACGATTTTTGCGCAAAGCAAATTGCCTTTATTTTTTTAGGGCAAGGAGAAAAGCTTTCATTTCGCAATGATAACCTTCTTATTCTCGATAAAGACAAAAAAATAAAATACCAAATTACGTGTTATCGCATCTTTGCCCTTTTCATAGTAGGACACTTCGTCCTAACAAGCGGATTGATTCAACGCTCCCATAAATTTGGATTTCCGATTTACCTCATGACAAATTCCCTAAAACTTTATGAATCCTTTGGTGGACAGATGGATGGAAATGTACTTTTAAGGAAAGCGCAATACGAATACGAGGGACTTTCCATTGGAAAACATATCTTGTCTAACAAAATTCTTGTACAAAGATCCGTCCTTAATCTGCAAAGAAAAAAAGATGCTTCCTTACTAAATGCTATTCACCTATTGGCTGACTATAATCAACGAATTCATGATTATGAAGGGCCCTTGGATGGATTATTAGGATACGAAGGAGCGGCAGCGCGCCTTTATTTCAAGCATGAGTTCAACAATATTTCTTGGACAGCAAGACATCCCCGTATCAAGCCAGATTATATCAATGCCACTCTTGATATAGGGTATACCATTCTTTTTAACTTTATTGACGCTCTCCTTCGTCTCTACGGATTTGATACCTATTGCGGTGTCCTTCATCGCCAGTTTTATATGCGAAAATCCCTGGTCTGTGACATCATGGAACCTTTTCGGCCTATCATTGATTACCAAATTCGTAAAGCAATCAATCTCAATCAATGTAAAGAAACTGATTTCACTGAAGTCAACCGCCAGTACCTATTACAGTGGAAAAAGAATAAGGATTACGTCGCATTTCTACTTAAAGCAATTTTAGACTATAAACGTGACATTTTCTTGTATATCCAGCAATATTACAGGGCTTTTATGAAACACAAAAACCCTGACGAGTTTCCCCTCTTTATAATAAAATCATGATTATCCTAAGCTATGATATTTCAGATGATAAACTGCGGGCACGTTTTGCCAAATATATTCTAAAGTTTGGTCATCGCATCCAATATTCAGTTTATGAAATTGATAATAGTAAGCACATATTAGATAATATAATTTGCGAAATTCAGAACCATTTCATGAAAAAGTTTGATCAATCGGACAGTATCCTCATCTTAGAATTGACTTCATCGTGCAAAGTAATTAAAATGGGATATGCAGCTAATGAAGACTCTGATATGGTCATTGTCTAACCTGCAAACCTCCAACTTACTATTGCTAAGGAGTATATATTTTGTATAAAAGGTCTTTTTTCAGCATATTTTTTCAATATATGGTCTTACTTGGCGCCAAAAATGCATTCATATGCAGAAAGGGGTCAAAAGACCTTTTTAATTTCTACTCTTGTAGATTTACAGGCTCTTTCTTGCCTCTCAAGTCAAAAGACCTTTTTAATTTCTACTCTTGTAGATAAAACACATTTAACATCAAGAAGATTGTCAAAAGACCTTTTTAATTTCTACTCTTGTAGATTCGCCTACCTCGACGGCAAGGTCCGAGGTCAAAAGACCTTTTTAATTTCTACTCTTGTAGATCCATCCAAGCGTTGTTAATCATATCTTTGTCAAAAGACCTTTTTAATTTCTACTCTTGTAGATTCTTACTGCAAGTTTGAAAGTCGTTGAGGTCAAAAGACCTTTTTAATTTCTACTCTTGTAGATGCAGGTTGGTATCCGAATAGGTCATTGTCAAAAGACCTTTTTAATTTCTACTCTTGTAGATCTCACATGGCTGATATCGATGCTGACGTCAAAAGACCTTTTTAATTTCTACTCTTGTAGATATCGATACTATGTCAAAAAAGGTGATTGTCAAAAGACCTTTTTAATTTCTACTCTTGTAGATTAGTTGTACTGAATCTCAATGAAATCTTGTCAAAAGACCTTTTTAATTTCTACTCTTGTAGATTCAAAAAACTTGTTTAGATGCGCTATGTCAAAAGACCTTTTTAATTTCTACTCTTGTAGATAGCGATACCAAGGGATGATGCGCATGGTGTCAAAAGACCTTTTTAATTTCTACTCTTGTAGATTCCTGCGCTTGAGTTAACAGTTCATCGTCAAAAGACCTTTTTAATTTCTACTCTTGTAGATCAAACGTTCGTCGTGAGGCTGAATTTGTCAAAAGACCTTTTTAATTTCTACTCTTGTAAACGATAGCCATTGCTCCAATGCAATGCCAAAACATTTTTTGTTTTTGACTCTTTTGGATTTGAATTTTCCTTTTCCTATCACGCCTTTATCTATTCAACAAAACCCTTTCGTTCTTCCTGTAGCGGAAGGGCCTTTTTCGGTTCTTTGTCAAATTTTGGGGTGCTAAAGTGTCTATGCACTTCTGGAGAGGACATGCACTGAATACAGTGCGTGTCCTTTTTCGTTGCGTGTGTTAATGTACAAGATCCTATTACGAAAGCGCTCAAAATTGCGCAGACCAAATGAGACACGTTTTAACACCTTGATTTTATTGTTGCAGCCTTCAGTAAAGCCGTTGGAGTAAG
>OGQE01000910.1_pt1 | contig 30925 bp, 36 predicted proteins | sample 1553131 | NCBI WGS metagenome assembly OGQE01 (sample SAMEA2579929, study PRJEB22360) | human gut metagenome | biome: human gut; feature: human-associated habitat; material: faeces | place: Denmark | collected 2008/2010
CCTCTACTAACAGAGTCAGAGTCTGCTGTGCTGCCATTACACCAATCCGCATCATCTGCTTGTTCGCTCTGGTTCTCAACAGCGAACAAATTTATTATAGCAAATCTTTACGGAAATGCAAGCATTTTTTTACATTTTTTTAAAGAAAGTCATTTCAAGTACTTCTTCTTCTTTTTTCTGACATTTTTCTAGCAAAATTCTTTTATCATCTGATCATACTCCAGCCAGTCATAGCCCTGTCTCTTATACAGCTTCCAGGCTCTTTCATTCTCTTTTTCCACTTCCAGACGGAATCTTGTCACACCCTCTTCTTTGTGCTCTTCCATATATCTGAAATACTCACTTCCAAGTCCTTTGGAACGATACTCTTCTAATATATAGAGTTCTTCCAGCCAGTACACCATCCCGCCTGCTTCCTGCGAAAAGGTCTTGGCGATCAGTCCATAGCCTGCGACCTTGCCTTCCCATTCCAGGATAAACAGTTCCGCATAGGTATCACTTTTCAGACATTCTTCAAATGTTTTTTCCAGATAAGAATCCGGAACCGGATGATCCACTGCTGGCATCCGGTAAAAATCATGCGCCATTTTTATGTAGATTTCTTTGTCTTCTGCTTTTATTTTTCTGATCATTTTCCAGTTCTCCTTTTAATATCCTCACGAAAAGAGGTCACTCCCTGTTCGCTTAGAAAGTGATCCCTTTTCCCATTCTTATACTCTGCATAATATCATGCACTGCTTTTATTTTCAATACCTCCTGCCCGAAGGCTGGGTTTTCCGGAAATCTTATAAAAATCGTACAAATGGATTCTCATATCTGGCAATATTTCCCAGCTTCTCCTCAATCCTCAAAAGCTGATTATACTTCGCGATCCGTTCTGATCTGCACGGTGCTCCGGTTTTGATCTGTCCCGTGTTAAATGCCACCGCAAGGTCTGCAATAAACGGATCCTCTGTCTCTCCTGACCGGTGGGATACAATTGCCTGATAACCAGCCTTCTGCGCCATCTGGATCGCATCGATGGCTTCCGTCAGAGTCCCGATCTGATTCACCTTGATCAAAATTGCATTAGCGATCTCCTTTAAAATGCCGGCGTTCAGCCGTTTCACATTCGTCACAAACAGGTCATCCCCGACAAGCTGCATATCCAGTCCCAGTCTCGTCGTCAGAAGCTCCCAACCTTCCCAGTCTTCTTCATCAAGCGGATCTTCAATAGAAATAATTGGAAATTCTCCTGCAAGCTCCTCATAGTAATCAATCATCTCTTCCGTCGATCGCGCCACACGATGTCCGTGCATCTTCGCCTCTCCCGGAAATACATACTCTTTTCTCTCTTTATCATACAGCTCACTCGCCGCAGCATCCAGTGCGATCACAATCTGCTCTTTCGGTTTATAACCTGCCTTTTCAATCGCACGCATGATCATGTGTAGTGCTTCTTTCGCATCCGGCAGATTGGGTGCAAATCCACCTTCATCCCCGACTGCGGTCGGATAATCGTACTTTTCCAGAATTGCCCGAAGCATCTTATAGATCTCGGCACACATCTGAAGTCCTTCTTCAAAGCAGACTGCTCCGACCGGCATGATCATAAATTCCTGGAGATCAATGGAATTATCCGCATGCCGTCCCCCATTTAGGATATTCATCATCGGAACCGGCATCTGCTTTGCATTTACACCGCCAAGATACTGATACAACGGAATCTCCAGCGCATCTGCTGCTGCCCTTGCTGCTGCAAGAGACACTCCAAGCATTGCATTTGCTCCCAGATTGATCTTATTGTCTGTCCCGTCAAGCTCCAGAAGCACCCGGTCGAGCTTCGCCTGCTCCAGCACGTTCATTCCCAGAATTTCCCGGATGATCCGGTCATTCACATGCTCCACGGCGCGTCTGACACCAAGTCCCTGATAGCGGTGTTTTCCGTCTCTTAACTCAATTGCTTCATATTTTCCTGTCGATGCCCCGGAAGGAACCATCGCCCTTCCTGTAAAATGGCTCCCTGCAAGTACCTCTACTTCTACAGTCGGGTTCCCGCGCGAGTCCAGAATTTCCCGCGCAATAATATCTGTAACCGGTATATATTGTTCCATAATCCATCCTCCTTTTTTGTCTTTTAGTATGTCCTTTCGGGCGCTGAATCATGCACGAAAATCCCCGTATCTTCGTATCATCGTATACATTACGAAAATGCTCTAAAACGGTTGACTTCATACATTTTCGGCGTTACAATACCAACGGAAATCGGGTGATATTTTTCAGTATTTCATCCGTTTTCTAAAACTTTATGAATCAATCGGGGAATATAAAATGAGAGAAAAAATCGAAAATTTTATTGCAATGAGCGGAGCAACTCTGCTGATCGCAGTAGGGACTTATTTTTTTAAGTTTCCAAACAACTTCACATTTGGCGGAATCACCGGTCTTGCCGTACTGATTGCCAAAACCGGACTTATTTCTGCTGCCGACTTTTCATTCGTTGCCAACATGTCACTTCTGATTCTTGGCGCAGTGATCCTCGGTAAAAAATTCGTTGCAAAGACAGCCTACTGCAGTGTCCTGCTTTCTGTTGCGCTTTCTTTATTTGAACGAATCTTTCCAATGAACCAGCCATTTACCAATCAGCCTATGCTTGAGGTAATGTTTGCAATTGCACTCCCGGCACTCGGTTCTGCAATCCTCTTCAATATCGGATCTTCCAGTGGAGGTACAGATATTATTGCCATGATCCTGAAGAAATTTACAAGTGTTGACATCGGACGTGCACTGGTTTGCTCCGACATTGCAATCACCGTTGCAGGTTTCTTTATCTTCGACGTAAAAACAGGACTTTATTCCTGTTTCGGACTGATCATCCGTTCCTTCCTTGTAGACAGCTTTATTGAAAGTCTGAACCTTTCCAAATATTTCAACGTTGTCTGCAGTAATCCGGAACCGATCTGCGATTATATCGTCCACTCACTCGGTCGAGGCGCCACAATCTGTGAAGCACACGGAGCCTTTACCGGTGAACAGAAATACATTATTTTTACAGCGCTGAACCGTCAGCAGGCAATCAAACTCCGTAACTTTATCAAGGAAAATGATCCTTCTTCCTTTATTCTGATTTCCAACACCAGCGAGATTATCGGAAAAGGATTCCATAGCATTTAAAAGATTGTTATTTTTAAGACATTTTCCATACTCTGTATGCTATGCACCTTACCCCAGATATGCTATAATAATATAAGCAACCAGAATAAAGAGGAGTAATCATATGGAGACACAACTTAACCTGATTCCGGCTTCTGAGCATCCGACTGCACTGGAATCACAGTGGCTAAATGCGATTAGTCCGGCTGATTTTATCAATAATAATAAGAACTTTGATGTTCTGATGATGAAGTATCGCTGTGCGATCCGCGAGATCCAGACAAAGCTTGAAGTCCTTGATGATGAGTTTTCAGCAGTAAACAAACGCAATCCAATCTCATCTATCAAATCCCGTGTAAAAAGTCCTGCCAGCATCTATGAAAAGCTGCGCAGACGTGACTTGCCATTTACAGAGGAAAGTATTGTCAGGAATTTGGACGATGTCGCCGGAATCCGGGTGATCTGCCCGTTTATCAGTGACATTTATGCAATTGCCAACCTGATCACTTCACAGGATGACATTACCGTTCTTAAAATCAAAGACTACATAAAAGCGCCAAAGTCAAACGGTTATCGAAGCTATCATATGATCGTTGAGATCCCGGTTTTCTTTACAGAAGGGAAAGCTCCAATGCGCGCCGAAATCCAGATCCGCACGATCGGAATGGATTTTTGGGCAAGTGTAGATCATCAGCTTCGTTACAAAAAAACAATCGGTGCTGACAAAGATATCGAGGCTATCGAAGCCGAACTTTTAAAATGTGCACAAACTGTAAGCGAGACTGACTGCCACATGGAAGAGATCAAAGACATGATCGGCGACTTTGAAAAAATCTAACCGGATAAAATTAAATATTCAAAAAGAGGAAGGTATTCCATTCATCCGGAACCCTTCCTCTTTTATTTGCACCTGCTTTATCCTCTCTTTGTAAAAAGGATATCGTGATTGATCTGCGTGTAGAATGCTTTCTGCATATCCTGTTCTTCTCTTCCCATCAGCCACATCAGCTTTGTGATCACTGCTTCCAGCGTCATATCATAGGCTTCGATCATATTGAAATCCTGCTTAACTTTTTTCCCGACTTCATAGACCGTCATATTACTTCCCTCATTGGCAACCTGTGTTGTCATCACGACAAATTTTCCCTTACCTGACCATTTTTCCATCTCCTGATAGAATTCCTGAACAAGCGTCTGCGGAATACCACCTACACCAAAGCTTTCAATTACCAGACAGTCATAGTGTTCAAACAGATAGGACAGAATATCCGGCTTCATTCCCGGGATTAGCTTTAATACATATACACTGTCTTTCATATCATAATAAAACTTAACTGCATGGCGGCACGGGATCTCCGGAATATACCGGACCAGGATACCATCCTGAATAACTGCAAGATACGGAAAATTGATACTCGAAAATGCATTGTAACTCTTTGCATGCTCTTTCTTTGCACGTGTCCCGACAATTACCTTTCCGTCAAATACAAGGTTGACCCCCTGGGAATCATCATCCGCCGCATAAATAAAGCTGTCCAGCAGATTTGTCTTCGCATCTGTCACATCCATATTGATTGGCTTCTGCGCGCCTGTAACAACAATCGGCTTGGCTGAATTCTGTATCATATAAGAAAGTGCCGCCGCTGTATATGCAAGCGTATCCGTGCCGTGGCAGATTACAAACCCATCATAATATGCATAATTGTCTTCCACTGCTTTTACCATCATTTTCCAGTGTTCCGGTGTTACATTCGTGCTGTCAAGATTACACACCTGCTTTGTCTGAACCTCACATACATTTTTTACAGCCGGAATATAAGATAAAATATCCTCCGGTGTCAGTCCCGGTGCCAGTCCATCCTTTGTCTGACGGGATGCGATCGTCCCACCTGTACCTAACATCAAAATCTTCTTCATCTTTGATTTTCCTCTCTTCTACCTCATTATTATCCAAAATTTTTGTCAATCAGACTACAGTATTCTGCAAATGCTTCCGTCTCTGCAAATGCTTCCCGTAATGCTTCTCTGACGCCTTTATAATACCATCCGATCGTTGCTTTGTCTTTCATTCGGAATCTGTTCCACAATTCCTCTCCACATACAGGATAATCCCGATCAATATCCCGCATATTCGACAGCTTGTCCGCAAGTCCGATCATCTGAACCTCAATTGGTGCTGTCTTAAGCCTTTCTATGGTTGCACTTTTTCTTTCCATCCAGGTCTTGGATTTATCTTCGCTTTCCTGTGATACGATTCCCGCAACTCTTGCTGAAAACATCTCTTTTAACACATTTGCATCCACACCCTCACAGTCCTCGATCGTATCATGCAGGATTGCTGCACTGATGATCTCCTCATCCTGTGTCATCGTGGATACTATCTTTCCTACTTCCATCGGATGTACAATATACGGTCTGTCGGTCCCCTTCCGATACTGACCTTCATGTACCTTGGTGGCAAAATCAATGGCTTTCTGTACCATGTTTTTCCTCCTCGCATCTGTATGACATTTTTTCAATATTTATCATAACACCAGCGTCTTTAAATCACAAGAAAATCAGTGTATAATATTGTCTGATTATGTAGAAAAAAATAACTGTAAAGTAATTCTTATAAATAGCAAAAGGAGTTTTTATAAATGAACAGAAAACAGATTCTTGTCACCGGCGCTTCCCGTGGAATCGGAAAAGCCTGCGCTATCCACTTTGCAAAAGAGGGATGGCATGTATTTTTAAACTGCCGCAAATCCATCAGTGAATTGCAGGCTACTGCTGATTTTATCACAAAGGAAACCTCCGGTTCCTGCGAAATCCTCCCAGGAGATGTAGGTGTTCCATCCGAAGTCGGACGTATCTTTGACCAGATTGAAATGTCCGGCTCCGGTCTTGACGTACTCATCAACAATGCCGGAATCGCATGGATGGGACTTCTGACGGATATGAGCATTGAAGAATGGAACCGAATGATTTCCACTAATCTTTCTTCCGCATTTTACTGCTGCCGCGCAGCACTTCCTTACATGATCCATCAGAAAGCGGGACGTATCATCAATATTTCTTCGATGTGGGGAACTGTCGGTGCTTCCTGTGAAGTCGCTTATTCTGCCACCAAATCCGGTCTGAACGGTCTTACCCGCGCACTTGCAAAGGAACTTGCGCCAAGCAATATCCAGGTCAATGCGATCGCCTGTGGTGTCATCGATACCGTAATGAATGATCTTCTGGATGCGGAAGAAAAAGCTGCCCTCGCAGAAGAAATCCCTGCCGGACGTTTCGGGACACCAGAAGAAGTCGCGCTTCTCGCATGGCAGCTTGCAAATGCCCCTGCCTATCTTACCGGGCAGATACTGGGTATGGACGGAGGATATATCTAACTCCTACTCCCAGATCTTGTCCCACTTCGCATAAAGTGTAATACTGGATGCCGGGTATCTTTCGGATTCCCGGTTTTCCAGAAGCTTTGTCTGCTCCGTATATTTCTCATTCAGCTCATCTTCAAGTGTCCCATACTGCTCCTGTTTTGCAAGCTCTGCCAGTTCTTTTTCCTGCACAACTCCAGCATCAGTCCACGCATACCATCCTTCAAATCGATATCCGTCTTTCACTGCCGTTGGCATACATCCTTCACTTAACCGAAGGCTCTGCCCATACACAGTATAGTCTGCCGCAAATTTTCTTTTGTTCTTCCCTTTATTCTGCCCGGCTTCAAGCTCTTCACCATTTCCCCTTGTCGCAAACAGCCTTCTTCCGCCTGCTGTTGCCGTACCGTAATTCTCGATCTCACCACCTGCAGCGTCATAATAAATAACCGTATAAGGTGCCCAGACATATGCCGTACCAAACTTTTCTGTCTCTGGCCCTGTCCCATTTCTGTCAAACCGGAATCCGTAATGGTATTCTTTTCCTTCATAAAAATAAGTGAAAAATCCTGGTATTCCTGCCGGGATCCCAACCTCCTGATTTACCGACTTGTGAAAATCAAACCGGATCAGCTCTGCTCCATCCGGTGTCTCCCCATCATCTGCGTAAACCGATATTCCTGCACTATTGCACGCCCAGACAATCACTCCACCAAACATCACCAGCAGCAAATACCGAACTATCATCGTCCAGATACTTCCAATCCGTTCCATACATGTCCCTCCTCATCCCAAAAGCTAAATTACCCATGTATATTTATATGCAGGCAGAATTTTATATATTCCCTCAAACAGAATCATCCACTATCCCTGAACGAAAAATTTCAAAAAAATAAACTGATCAGATTCCATCGCACAAAAATGAATCTGATCAGTTTATTTTTTTACAATTTGATGTCGCAGCTTATCGATCTCACCCCTACTTAAAATCCAGTTCCACCGGACAGTGGTCAGATCCAAATACATTTGTCAGAATCTTCGCATCTTCCAACCTGCTTTCCAGTGCTTTTGATGTACAGAAGTAATCGATACGCCAACCTGCATTCTTTTCTCTTGCCTTAAACCGGTAGGACCACCAGGAGTAAATTCCTTCTTTATCCGGATAGAAATAGCGGTAAGTATCAATGAATCCCGCATCCAGAAGTGCTGAGAATTTTGCTCGCTCTTCATCTGTAAATCCGGCATTCTTCCGGTTGGTCTTTGGATTCTTCAGATCAATTTCTTTGTGTGCCACATTCAAATCTCCACAGAAGATCACCGGTTTTGTCTCTTCCAGCTTCTTAAGATAAGCAAGAAACGCATCTTCCCAGGTCATACGGTAGTCAAGTCTTGCCAGTTCGCTCTGGGAGTTCGGTGTATACACGGTAATAAAATAAAAATCCTCAAATTCCAGTGTAATCACGCGCCCTTCCTGATCATGTTCTTCTATCCCAAGTCCGTAAGTAACCGATAACGGCTCTTTCTTTGTAAAAATTGCAGTCCCTGAGTATCCTTTTTTCACAGCCGAGTTCCAGTACTGGTGATATTCCGGCAGATCAAGTACAAGCTGCCCTTCCTGCATCTTTGTCTCCTGCAGACAGAAAATATCCGCATCTGCCTCTTTAAAAAAATCCATAAATCCTTTCTGCACACATGCACGGATTCCATTTACATTCCATGAAATAAACTTCATCTCTTCTCTTTCCTCCATTTCTTTGGTTTTTATTTTTCGCCGATCTTCTGTACCGCTTTTTTAAGCTCCGCTTCTGTATAAAAAACACGGCCTAAAAACAGTCCCTTCGCCGGTGCCGGAAAACCAGATTTCTTCCGATCTTTCGCTTTCAGAATCTCCGGTATCTCTTCCGCTTTTATTTTCCCGATTCCCACATCCAGAAGCGTTCCGGTAAGTATCCGGACCATATGATATAAAAATCCATCTCCGATCCACGATAACGTAAGTGTATCCTTTTCATACACGATCCCGACCGCATAAATCGTCCGTACCGTATCTTTGTCCTCTTTCAAATCCGTAAAGGCGGAAAAATCGTGGGTTCCCATCAGATACTCTGCTGCTTGTTCCATCGCGGCGATATCGACCGGATGTGGAAAATGAAACCGGTATTTCCGATGAAATACTTCCATCTTGTCACGCAGATCGATCTGATACTCATAGCATTTCCCGACTGCACTCTTTCTTGCATGAAAATCCCGTTTTTCTCTGCTGATATCCAGCACTCTGATATCTTCCGGGAGAAGTGCATTTAACTGCTTCTTAAAACTGTCCATATCAATTTCTTGTTCCAGATACAGACTGCACTCCTGCCCTAATGCATGCACACCACTATCCGTTCTTCCTGAACCACTGACCACCGTCTTTTTCCCTGCAATTTCTGAAATCCGCCGTTCCAGAATTCCCTGTACAGTAAGTTCCGTATTCTCCTGTCTCTGCCATCCACGATACGCCGTTCCATCATAGGCAACTGTTATCCGGTAAGTATTCATCCTTTTATAAAAGGGGCGAAAACTTTATAAGTCCTCGTCCCTGTCACCTTTCTGTTATCTGTTTTTCCGGTAAATGATCAGAAGTCCTTTCAGGAGCAGATCGTCATCCAGTATGACCTCTCTCTTGCAGTACGGAACAATCTTCTTGGAAAGTCCACCTGTTGCGATTGCAGTCATCGGCTGTCCAATCGCTTCCTCAATCCGGTCAATAATTCCATCGATTGCCGCTGCACTGGAATAGAGAACACCACTCTTCATACATTCGATCGTATTCTTTCCGACAATCCGCTTCGGGGCTTCCAGACCGATTCCCTGAAGCTGGGATGCATTTTCCGTCAGGGCGTTCAGTGAAATATTCACTCCCGGATAGATCATGCCTCCGATATAATTTTTCTTTTCATCGATCACACTGACTGTTGTCGCCGTTCCCAGATCGAAAATCATCATCGGTGCTTTGTATTCTGCAATTCCAGCAACTGCATTTGCCACCAGATCACTTCCGAGCTGTGCCGGATTATCCATCAGGATATTGAGTCCGTTCTTCACGCCAGGTCCGATGACCAGTGTCTCTTTTTTCAGAATCTTTTCTGCCGCCTCTTTTACGACATATGTAATCTGCGGAACTACCGAGCTGATGATCGCTCCTTCCAGCTTCTCCGGTTTGATTCCGTGAATATCCAGAACCATCTTGATATCAATCGCATATTCCAGTTCCATCTTTGTCTTGATCGTGGAAAGTCTTTCGATAAAATAGGTTTTGTTGTCATCCACACATCCAAGTACAATATTTGTATTTCCTATATCAATCGCAAGTATCATTTTTTACACTCCTAATCTTTCCTGTACCCCTTTTTTCATCAGCGTCTTTCCAAGTACCAGTGTGATCACCGCTGCAACAATCGCCTCCGGAATCCCATTGATTCCGATAATGCTCAGAATAAATCCATATACCGCCTTTACGGTAACACCATTGGCTGCCGCATAATCATTTCTGAAAAATACAAAAATAAGATTCATGACAAGAAGCGTATTGGTCAGTGCTCCGGAAAGTCCTGCCGCAATCAGTCCAACAGAGGATACTCCATTGTTCTTTGAAAGCTTCTTAACCAGACGGTAAACATAAAACGGTACTACACCGATCAAAATACGTGGCACAAAACAGATGATCAGACTTCCGATCCCTCCACTGTATTCACCCAAACTGTAAAATGGGGTAAATACGAATGATGTCAATGTCGGATTTATCGTATTATTGATAAAACTTGTAAGACCAAACACGCCTCCAAGCGCTGCGCCCCTCTTCGGTCCAAGCATCAGAGATCCCATGATCACCGGGATATGGATAATCGTCGCCCTTGTAAATCCCAATGGGATATATCCGATAAACGGGGTGAATGCCAGCACTACAATAAGTGCTGCAAAGATTGCCATCTGTACGAGTCCTTTTGTTTTGGACATGGATGTAGTACGTTCATTGCCTTGATTCATTTTTCTTTTCCTCCTGTTACTATTCTCTTTACGAGATACAATACATTTTGGCTTTTTTATTTATTCATACACTCCAGAATCTTGTCAAGAATACAAGCTGCTGTCTCTTCCTTGCTGATCATTGGAAGTGCAGTCTCATCTTCCTTCGTGATCAGCGTCATCTGATTTGTATCGCCCTGAAATCCTGCTCCGGCAACTTTAAGATTATTTGCCGCGATCATATCCAGCTTCTTCTTTTCAAGCTTCTTTCTGGAATTTTCAACCATATTCTCGGTTTCCATCGAAAATCCACACAGGAACTGTCCGTCTTTTCTGTGCTCTCCGAGATATTTCAGAATATCGTCCGTCTTTTCCAGTTCCAGACTCATCTCACTGTCCGATTTTTTCACCTTTTCATCCGCAATATGCTTTGGCCGGTAATCTGCAACCGCTGCTGCTTTACACACAATGTCTGCATCTGCTGCCTCTTCCTTTACCGCCTCGAACATTTCCTTTGCAGTCGTGACCGGAACAATCTTCACAAACATCGGCTTTTTGATCTCTGTCGGTCCGGTGACAAGCGTAACATCCGCTCCTCTTGCCACAGCAACGCGTGCAAGAGCATATCCCATCTTACCGGATGAGTGATTCGTAATGTAGCGCACCGGGTCGATTGCTTCTCTTGTCGGTCCTGCTGTGACAAGAATTTTCTTTCCGGTCAGATCTTTCTCATAAGCAGTATCCCGGTAAATATATTCATACAAAGTCTCCGCTTCCGGCATCTTCCCGGCTCCGTTATCTCCGCATGCCAGATGTCCACTTGCCGGCTGGATCACTTCATATCCATAATGCTCCAGAAGTTTTAAATTATCCTGTACGACCGGATTCTCATACATTCTTGTATTCATCGCCGGTGCAAGGATCTTCTTACATTCGGCACATGCCATCACAGTCGTAGTCAGCATATCATCTGCAATCCCGTGTGCCAGCTTGCCGATCACATTTGCCGTGGCAGGTGCGATCATCACAATATCTGCCCATTTTGCCAGTGTCACATGCTCCACACTGTACTCAAAATTGCGGTCAAATGTATCGATCAGGCACTTATGCTGTGTCAGCGTCTCAAATACCAGCGGATTGATAAAATTCGTTGCATTCTGTGTCATCACAACTTTCACATCGTATCCTGTCTTTACCAGCATACTTGCCAGTGTTGCAATCTTGTACGCCGCGATACCGCCGGTCACACAGAGCAATACTGTCTTTTTCCGTTCCATTTGTCTTTCCCCTTTTATTCTAATATTTTCTTCAGTTCATCCATGAAAGTATTCACGTCTTTAAATTCCCTGTATACCGATGCAAAACGTACATAAGCAACCGGATCCAGCTTTTTCAGGCTTTCCATAACAATCTCACCGATCTGGCTGCTCGGAATTTCTTTCTCTTCCCGGCTGAAAATCGCTGTCTCGATCGAGTCGATCGTTGCCTGAATATCTGCTGCCGCTACCGGACGTTTATAGCACGCCCGGAGTACTCCGCCTTCCAGCTTAGTACGGTCATACTGCTCACGGTTGTTGTCCTTCTTGATCACGATCAGCGGTATGGTCTCCACCTTCTCATAGGTTGTAAAACGCTTGTTGCACGCATCACAGGATCTTCTCCTTCTGATCGTCGTTCCGTCATCTGCCGGTCTTGAGTCGATGACTCTTGTATCAATGTTACCACAATATGGGCACTTCATCTTTTTTCCTCCTGCCTGGTTCTTGATTGATTCTACTGCCGAATCACGCACATTTTTAATGTCTATAGTATAAATCCTGTATACAGGGTTGTCAACAAATTCACACTTTATCAAAAAGCTATATAAGCCGGCTTTCCACTAGCTTCCATGCCTGTACGATCAGTGCTGCATGGTCACAGGCGATCCGGTCCGATTCTTTTACCTTATAATAAGTCTCTCTTACCAGTCCACTTCTTTCCTTTTTTTCAACGATCGCCGAAATTGTAAGCTCTGCTTCTTTATTTTCCAATGCCAGTCGATAAATGGTTCTCTTCCAATCTCCATCCTCCTTCACCGATTCTGTCTGACAATGAAGCTGCATCCACCTTGCATCCGCCGCATCGTCACCAGCCTGCACCTTTACCTGCCCTTCATCCACAACCGAAAGATATGCCGATGTAATAATCCGTGCCCTCGGATCACGGGTCGCATTCCCATAGACTGCAAACTGCTCCATCGGAAGATCCGCCACGCCGGTCTCTTCGGTCAGTTCTCTTCTTGCCGTATCTTCCAGATTCTCATGAAGTTCAATAAACCCACCCGGCAGCGCCCACCAGCCAATGCTCGGATGATTCCGCCTTTTAACCATCAGAACTTTCCATTCTCCGTCCACTACCTTTCTTTTGCAGGAGAATATAACTGCATCCGTTGTCACACAAGGATTCTTATATTTATAAGGATCATACTCTTCCAGAAAATTTTCCAGCGTCTGTCCCTTTTCATTTTCGTTTCCGTTTCCCCGGAATGGCTCGATTTCTTTAAAAAATGCTGTCATTTTTCTTCTCTCCTTTGTCTTTTTACTTGTTCTCATTTATTTCACTAAGCAGTCTGTACTCTTCTTCCTCTTTTACTATTCTTATTTACACGGCTTCAGACATTTGTCCTCTTTAATTTCCACAAGAATAATATCCTCTCCAATCCTGCGAATACACTCAAACGGAATAATATACTCCGCATCATACCCAAGAAATCCACAGATTCTTCCCGGTCCCGGTACGATCAATGCTTCCACACACCTTGAACAGATATTGATCTGCAGATCTGCAACAAACCCGAGCCGCTTGCAGTCACATATGTTGATGACCTCACGCTCTTTTAATCCGCAAAATCGAATCCGTTCCTCTTTCATACTGCACCATCCATCGGACTTCTTATTATATTATATGAACATCTCCCCTTGTTGTCAGCATGTTTTCTAAAAATCCCCGTCCTTGTGCCATTTAGCTTCTGCCCACCAATAATTCCTTTTTATACTGTGCATTTTTGCCAACTAATGATTGCAATTTCCATAAAAAAATACTATAATTTTTATATATTTTTTATCGCTGTTGTCTGCGTTATATGTTTTTCATACGCAGACAATTCAAATTCTGAGAAACAGAGGGATGTAATATGAAGAAAAAAGTTGTTGTTGCATTAGGACACCGCGCACTCGGAACCACACTTCCAGAGCAGAAGGTTGCCGTTAAAAAAACTGCAGTTTCCATTGCAGATCTTGTTGAAGAAGGATACCAGGTAGTAATCACACACAGTAATGGACCTCAGGTTGGTATGATCCATACTGCTATGAACGAATTCAGCACCAATCATCCGGATTATACCGCTTCTCCGATGTCAGTCTGCTCTGCTATGTCGCAGGGTTACATCGGATACGACCTGCAGAATGCGATTCGCGAAGAACTGATCGGACGCGGCATCTATCGCAGCGTATGCACCGTTATCACACAGGTAACTGTTGATCCATATGACGAAGCATTCTATACACCAACCAAGATTGTCGGACGTATCATGAACGCAGAAGACGCTGCCGCTGAACGTAAAAAGGGCAATTATGTAGTAGAAGTTCCTGGTCAGGGCTTCCGCCGTGTCGTTGCTTCTCCAAACCCGGTTGATATCGTAGAAGTTGATGCCATCCGCACCCTTACCGATGCAGGACATATCGTAATCGCCTGCGGTGGTGGCGGAATCCCGGTACTCCAGCAGAACAATCATCTTAAAGGTGCCAGCGGAGTCATCGAAAAAGATCTTACTGCCGGCAAGCTCGCTGAACAGATTGATGCTGATGAACTCATCATCCTGACCAGTGTAGAAAAGGTATGCTTAAACCACGGAAAAGAAGATGAAGAAGAACTCGATACTATCTCCGTAGAACAGGCTAAGCAGTACATGGATGAAGGACACTTCGGAATCTACAATATGCTTCCAAAATTCCAGGCATCCGTAGGATTCATAGAAAAGAAAGAGGGAAGAAGTGCTCTGATTACTTCTTTTGATACTCTGAAAGATGCTCTGAAGGGTAAAACCGGAACTGTTATTGAATAAATGTACAAAAGGGACGACATAAAGGACTCCGTTTTCTGTGGGTAGAAATGGTGAAGAGTCCGTAGAGAAAAAATGCACCAGTAATTTGGATACCGGGCTGATTCGCGGAATAATCCTGATGATTATTCCACTCAGCAGCCCTCTGGATTTCGTGCTTGTAGCACGAAACCAGATCCGAATTACTGGTGCATTTTTTCTAACGGACTCTAGCACCGTTTCTAATCACAGAAAACGGAGCTCTTTATGTCTGTGCGCTGGCAAACTTTTAATTTTAAGAAGCTCCTCACCAAGTATCCTATTATTCCTACCGCCTGTCATCTCCTCCACTCGCACCCACCCCATAACGGGGGCAGCCTCCAGGCGTCCCCCCGTGGAATACAGCAAGGCAGGGACAAGTAGATTCTGTTTTTTTATGTTAGAAAGCGGCGATTAGAGTCCGTTGTAAAAAGGCAGCCGGTAATTTGGATCTGGTTTCGTGTTTCATACACGAAATCCAGAGGACTGCTGAGCCGAATAATCATCAAGATTATTCAGCGAATCAGTCCGGTATCCAAAATTACCGGCTGCCTTTTTACCTACGGACTCTTCGCCACTTTCTCCTCATAAAAAAACAGAATCTACTTGTTCCGGCCTGTATGTCATCCACCAAACGCTTACCCCTGAACCTGTAACAGCTTCGCTTTCAGTTCAGCTTCGATGCGCTGCATTTCCACCTCTGCCTGCTGACGTTTCTGGCGGCCTTCCTGTTGGATCTGCATGACTTCATCGAAGGTTGCGATCAGCGATTCATTGGTTGCTTTTAAGGTTTCAATATCTACGATTCCACGCTCGGATTCTTTGGCAGTCTCTACAGTAGCAATCTTCAGCTTTTCTGCGTTCTTGCGCAGGAGTTCATTGGTCATATCGTTGACCTCTCTCTGGGCTGCGGCTGCCTGTGCGGAATGTTCTACACCAAGGGCGAGTACCATCTGGCTTTTCCAGAGTGGGATCGTATTGACGAGTGTAGACTGGATTTTTTCTGCCATCATTGTGTCGTTTCCCTGTACCAGACGGATCTGTGGTGCGGTCTGCATGGCGATTGTCTTGGTCAGTTCCAGATCATGCAGTTTTTTCTCAAAACGTTCACATCTGGAATCCAGATCTTTTGCTGCCTGTGCATCCTCGGCAAGTCCACTTGCCATCGCTTTATTCTTCAGTTCCTGTAGCTCGCCGTTTCTTGTCTCGGCAAGCTTCTGCTTTCCGGCAAGCACATACATGGCCAATTCTTTATAATATGTCAGGTTCACTTCATACATCTTGTCCAGAAGCGCAATGTCTTTCATAAGCTGCACTTCGTGAGATTCCAGTGCTTTGACAATATTGTTTACATTGGTTTCTGCTTTTGCATATTTGGCTTTCATTGCCTGGATCTTGTTTCCGCCTTTTTTGAAGATTCCGAGGAATCCTTTTTCCTCTTCCTCATCAAATCCTTTCAGTTCTGTCACCACATCACTTAACAGTGTGCCAACCTCTCCAAGATCTTTTGTTTTTACATTTTCCAGTGCTTTTTCTGAAAAATCTGCAATCTTCTTCTGGGTTCCGGCTCCGTACTGAAGAATCATGTTCGAATTGGCGAGATCAATTTTTTCTGCAAATGCACTGACCATATTCTTTTCTTCCGGTGTCAGGACGATCTCCGGTGTTTCCGGTTCTGTCTCCTGATAAATCTGCGGAGTCTCTTTTTTTTCTTCCTGGAACGGATCCAGCGTCAGCTCCGGTGTCACATTAAATTCTTCAAAATCGTTCATACTTTTCTTCCTCCTGCGACTTTATTTTTTCATTCCGTCCTCTTTCAGACCTTCCTGTGCAAGCATGGTATTCAATACGGAAATATCCGATGAGACATCCCACATGGTATCCTGAAACAGGTCATCCAAAAGCTTCTCAAACGCCGTATTTAAAGTATCGAGCGTTGCCTCAATCTCACGTTTTGCAGTCTGGATATTTTCTCCATCAACCGGCTGTCTGTCAAGCTGTTCATATGCTTCCAGAAGCTTGATCGTCGTCGGAAGATAATATTCCATCAGCTTACGGATATCCGAAACTGACTGTGGATTTTCTTCCACCCGGTCGAAGATCCGGTCTACCAGCATCTCCATCCGGCTGATCTTTGCGGAAATCTCTTCTCCCGGAATGGCTTCATTACACTCGTGGATCTTTCTGATAAAAGCATCCCCCTGGTCAATGATCTTCTGCACCTCTGGTGCCAGCTTTTCATTCTTTGCTTCTTTTTCTTTTGTATTTTCCTGTGTCTTCTCTTCTTTCTTTACCGGCTCTTCCGCTTTCGACTGCTGTCTGCGGGTTTCGATCTGTAAATATTCTTCATAAGCACGGTTTGACAGGATCAGGCATTTCTTCTCACCATCCATGTGCCCCTGACGGAACCAGCCTTTAGAAATCATTCTTTCCAGATCCTTTGTCACAAATTTTATGGATTTTCCGGAATTGCTTCCGATCTCCGAAATATTGCAATACTCTCTGCCTGCAATCCTGCGGCTGTAGTTCTTGAATCTTCCAACCTGTTTCAGAAGCTTAATGCCCCATCCTGTGATCATGCCACTTGCTGCCGTAAACAGTCCAAATACCGCACGCATGATCCATAAAGCCCCCGGACTTTCCGGCAAAGAAGCAATACAAGATGCAAGGAACAGAATCAGAAATATAAGTGCTATGCTTCCGCCTGTTGCGATCATGACAATTCCGCCTGCCTTTGTTCCCGTCGTCGATCCATACAAGACAGGTGACTGCTGTGCATTGCTGTATCCATACCGGCTGCCCTGTGATTCCGCCTTATAGTCCTGCATATCCGGATTCCATGCTCTTCCATTTCCATCCGTTCCGCTCCACCTGTAAGTTCCAAACGGAGGTACACCTCCTCCAGGCGTTCTTCCCCATCTGTCAGCCCCGCCCATCTGTCCATATCTTCCACGCGGTCCTCCCGGACCTCTTCCCATATTTCTCGTTGCCTGATCAAACGCATTTCCAAAAGAACGCATGCTCTGTTCCGCGCCATTTACCGCACCGTTCACTGCCCGGTTGATCGTATCTGTGATCGTCTGGTTCAGCTTTCGGTAATCCTGCGAGTCTACAGCATCCTGCACGGTTCGTCTGATCTCTTCTCCAAATCTTTCCCAATCCTGCATTTTCAGCTTCTCCTTTATTTTGAAAACTTGATCCTGTCATCAATTCCGTGCGAAAGAACATAATCAAAAACGGTCTTTGGCACCAGATCATCCCACTTTTCATCTGCCAGGATCCTCTGCCGGATCTGGGAACCTGATACCCCTTTTTCCTCTTTGGTCCTTCTCCAGAGAACTTCCACCGGAATTCCAAGCTTCTCAAAACGCTTCTCATTGTTCGCAGTCCATTCATCACAGATACTCATAAAGCAGACCGCACCCTCCGGCAGATACTGCCCCAGATATTCCACTCTGTCAATCGGAAATGGGATGATCTCAAACTCTTCTCTCGGCACTCCGAAACTGAGCAACGTATCACGAAGCATCTCATAACGCTCAATATAAGTCAGAGGATTAGCGCTCCGTCTTATCCGGTAATTGTCTTCCTCACCCCCTGATACGTGCAGATCATCCGACATAGTGATTCCTATATAAAGCCTTTTGCAGCGCATCTTTGCCGCCAGAATATATTCCACATGTTTGAGATGCAGAATCTGAAATCTTCCATATACCAGCCCTTTTTCTATCATTTATACGTCCCTTGCTTTCTGTAATTTTATCTTTTCAATGATGTTGAGGCCAAAAGGTATTTTGACCCCTTTGATACCAGATTGCTACGTGCTTTGCACTCTCGCAATCCTTTTCAATTAGTCTATCTGTATTCTACTACATAACGGTCGTTCTTAGCAAGAAATACCTCTGTATACGACAAAAAGATGACTTTCGTCACCTTTTTGTCTTTTTCTTCTATTCAACGATTTTATAATATTCTTTTGCTGTTATCACAAATACGATCACATAAAAGACGGCAAAGATTCCCACGGTTCCGGCAGTGCATCCGAAGAACAGCTTTGTATTTTTCAGATAAAATACGGCTAAAAGCTTTGTGATCACCGGAAATGCAACTGCCATATGGATGATCGCCATCACAAGCGGCAGGAAGAATACCATCAGAACCTGGCTGCGTATTGAACTTTTGACCTCGCGTTTGCTCATCCCTACCTTCTGCATGATCTGATAGCGTTCTCTGTCATCAAAGCCTTCGGAAATCTGTTTGTAATAACTGATCAGCACCGTTGCCATCAGGAACAGGCTTCCAAGATACATTCCAATAAAAAACACACCGCCATACAGACCAAAGAAAGTCTCTTTTTCAAGATATCTTCCCTGTACACCAGTATGTTCAAATTCACTTTCTGCCTGTGCTTTCAGCTCTTTGACAGCTTTCAGCTTCTGATCTTCGCTGCCCCTTAAATTGAATGACTCCCTCCATTTTACCGGTTTGTCCTCTGCCTCGAGCTGGTATTTTTCCAGATAATCTTTCATAAACTCTTTTTCATCACTGACGATCATATAATATACATTTTCTGTATTAGAATCACTCTTCTTTCCAAAAGGTGCAGTATCCAGTTCCTTCTTGACCATCCATGTTTCCTCATCAATCCTGATCGTATCCTTTCCGTAATTTTCCCCATTTGTAAAAAGAATAGCTTCCTTATCCCCAAGCTCCATCCTTTCGCCGGTCAGCTGATTATAATCTGCCAACCTAATCACATCAAAAAACACTAAATCAGATGACGAATTATCCTTTATCATAGCAGAAGTATATTCTTCTCCGTTTTTTATCTTAACAAGCTCTGCCATATGCCAGCTCTTCTCATCTGTGATCTCTACCTGATTATCCCGGCAGATCTTTTCCACCATGTCATGCAGCTTCTGATTTTCCACATCATCAGATACCGAATTTGTGATATACACTTCCTGCGGATACCTTGTTCTTAAGACATCCTCCTTTCCGATGTACAAAGATACGGTAGACGAAATGGTCACCAGAACCATAGTACTGAGCACACAGATATTTGACAACCCGACTGCATTCTGCTTCATCCGGTAAAGCATGCCGGATACGGATATAAAATGCTTTGTTTTATAATAGAAATTTTTGTTTTTCCGAAGCAGCTTTAAAAAAGCTATACTCCCTGCTGTAAAAAGTGCATAGGTTCCGATAATGACACAGATTACTGCGACAAAGAAAAGTTGAAGCGCCTTAAGTGGTTCTTTTGTCGTAATCGCAATGTAATAACCGATTCCAAGGAAAATGATGCCAGCCACAGTCAGAAACCATTTGGTTTTCGGCTCCCGCTCACCCTGACTCCCCGCATGCAGAAGCTCGATCGGATTGGCAAGCCGGATCTGCAAAAGATTATAGATCAGAGTCAATGCAAAGATCAGCGTGAAAAAGAGAACGGTATTTCCGGCAATCTCCCATGACATCCGAAATGCCAGTTTATCGTCATAATGAATCATTCTTTTCAGAAGTGCATACATCAGCTTTGCAAGCGCAGTTCCGAAAAAGATTCCACCCAGAATACTGACCGCACCGGTTACAACCGTCTCGATCACCAGCATTTTCGCAAGCTGCGGTTTCCCCATTCCGAGAATGTGATACACTCCGATTTCTCTTTTCCTTCTTTTGATCAGAAAACTGTTGGTGTAAAATAGAAAGATCAGTGCAAATATTTCAATTACATGAACACTCAGACTTAAAATGATCTGTAATGCTTCCTGGTTCATTGGCGAATTTGCCGCCAGATTTGCCATCATATAATACATCATCACCGTTAAAATGGCCGTCAATACATAGGGAATATATGACTTCCGGTTATTTTTCAGATTGGAAATGGCAAGTTTTGTGTAAATCGATCTATTCACGGTGCTCACCTCCTGTTGTGAGAACCGTCAAGGTATCGGTGATCTTCTGGTACATCTCGTCACTGGTCAGATTGCCACGGTAAAGCTGATGGAAAACTTCCCCATCCTTGATGAAGAGGACTCTCTTTGCCGTGCTCGCTGCTTTGACACTGTGCGTTACCATGACAATCGTCTGCCCGTTATCGTTGATTGCATTAAAGAGTCCCAGAAGTTCATCCGTCGATCTGGAATCCAGCGCACCGGTCGGTTCATCGGCAAGGATCAGCTGCGGTTGTGTGATTAGAGCACGTGCAACGGCTGCTCTCTGCTTCTGTCCACCGGATACTTCATATGGATATTTGTTCAGAAGCTTACTGATCCCCAACTGCTCTGCGATCGGCGCGATCCGACTCTCCATTTCCGTGTATTTCTTTCCAGACAGAACCAGCGGAAGGAAAATATTATCCTTCAGGGTCAGTGTATCCAAAAGGTTGAAATCCTGAAAGACGAATCCAAGATTCTGCCGCCGGAATGCTGCCATCTCTTTTTCCCGGATCTTGCCAAGATCATTCCCTTTTAAGTAAACCTTTCCACCAGTCGGCTTATCAAGTGCAGCCAGGATATTCAGAAGTGTAGTTTTGCCGCTTCCGCTTTCTCCCATAATTGCTACATATTCGCCTGCTTCTACGGAAAAGCTGACGTTATGCAGCGCCTCTACCTGGTTTCCTCCGAAACGGGTTGTGTATATCTTTTTTACGTTCTTTACGTCAAGTAATGCCATGGTTTTTATGACCTGCCCTTCTTTTTTATTTGATAAAGTCATTATAAAAAAGTAAGGGATTTCCTTCCATCGAAGTAAATGACAATTTGTGTGGGGTTTCTTACATTTTTGTAAGGATCGGGTTGGAAAAGACTCATTTGGTGAAAGAGACGCCGCCAGAAAAAATAAATATTCCAAATTCCTTTGTGCAAACCATTCCGATGAACCACTTAGGACGGGAATCATGTTCGGCAATGGCCTCCATGATTCCTGTGTTTCATCTCCATTGCACAAACATGGAATTTTCCATATTTATTTTTTCTGGCGGCTGTTTTGTTCAAATGGATAAACTTTTTGCAACTGATAGATCCTTACCCAAAAGTAAATCATAGTTCTGTTCCGTTGTTGGAAGTTTTTTCGTTTTTGTACCGATAGACTCCATTACTCTATTCGTCTAGATTCACGGTCAAAATTTAAGTATACTTTTGTTCCTTTTTCTGGTTTTGATTCAATCCAGATAGTATGATGGAGACGATCTATGATTGTCTTACAGAGATATAATCCTATTCCAGTGGACTTTTTATTTGCTCTTCCATTATATCCGGTGAATCCTTTTTCGAAGATTCTTGGGAGGTCCTCTTCGGCGATTCCGATTCCATCGTCAGCAATTACCAGAGTTTTGTCTTCTGTGTAGATTGATATTTCTCCGCCTCTTGCGTATTTAACTGCATTGGAGAAAATTTGTTCGATGACGAAGGTCAGCCACTTTTCGTCGGTCAGGATCTTCTGATCCTGGATTTCAAGGTGAAGTCTTGTTCTGGTCATGATGAACATCTGGGAATATTTGCGGACTGCCTGGCGGACGATTTCTTCCAGGCTGCAGATCCGGAAGGCGTAATCGGAGGTTGCGGAACCCATTCTGAGATAGGTGAGTACCATATCCACATATTGTTCAATCCGGAACACCTCCATTTTCATGCTTCGGGTAAGTTCCTGTGCTTTCGGGCTTTCCTGTACTTCTTCCAGTTCTTCCCCGCTCTGGATCAGGACACCGAGTGCTGCAATTGGAGTCTTGATCTGATGAACCCACATGCTGTAATAATCAGACAGCTCCTGTTTTTCAATCTGCACAGAGGATTCCAGCTCTTTTTTCTCTTCGTAAAGCTGCCGGATCAATTCCTGGTACATTTCGCTTTCCCGGCTTTCTGCCTCCGGAAATCCTCCTGCCTCTGTCCGGATTTTTCCCTGATTTTCTTCCAGTATTCTTTGTCTTTTTTCATATCGTATGAAAACAAGTGTAAACCAAATCACATTCCATAAAATCACCAGAAGGAACGCATATCCTGCAATCTCCACCGGAATTTTATAGATCCAGAAGATGACTGCAAAGAGAATGCCTGAAACAAGAACCGCTATTCTCTCCGGTCTTTTTTCTTTCCAAAATGCCCTTAAAATCTCTGTCATACCAGCATGTACCCAATTCCTTTCTTTGTCCGGATCACATCATGCATTCCGGCTTCCTCCAGCTTTTTCCGAAGTCTCGCCACATTTACTGTAAGTGTATTATCATCGATGAATTCGTCACTTTCCCAGAGTCTGGTCATGATCGCATCTCTGGTCACAAATTTTCCTGCGCTCTCAAAAAACATCTGACAGATCTTGAACTCATTCTTGGTGAGTTCAATCTTCTGCCCGGCTATTGTAAGTGATGCATCTCCCAGATTCAGCAGCATTTCTCCATGCTCAATGATATTTGCCGTTCCCTGAAGTGCATATGCTCTTCTAAGCACCGCCTGCACCTTTGCTGTCACTACGTTCAGATCAAACGGCTTCTCGATAAACTCATCTCCGCCCATGTTCATTGCCATCACGATATTCATGTTGTCATTCATCGATGACAGAAAGATGATCGGCACATTGGACAGCTTCCGGATCTCCTGGCACCAGTAGAATCCGTTGTAAAACGGAAGCCCGATATCCAGGATTACAAGCTGTGGATCTGTCTTTTTAAATTCTTCCATTACATTTTTGAAATCACGTACACATACTGTCTTATAATTCCACTTTTTCAAATGCGATGCCAGCCGCTCTGCGATCGTGTTATCGTCTTCAACAATCAGTATTTTATACATTTATTCCTAACTCCTAAACTCTCTTCTGGAAGTTTCCGTACACCTTAACCCCTTCATCTACCGTAGTAAATGCTTCCGGATCCAGTAAATACACCATGTTCAGGATATCTTCTACTTCAAATTTATTCACGATCGTCACCAGAACATAATTGTGTTCACTCGTAAATGCACCTTCACCATTCCACTGCGTAACACCACGTCCGGTTTCTTTCATGATTGCCTCTGCGATTCCCTTCTTCTTCGTGAAAATCAGCATTCTCACATTGATGTTCTGAAAATGCATCCTGTCCAGAGTTACCGTGTAGAAGAACAGGTAGACGACCGAATAAATCACCGTTGAGATATCAAAAACTAAAAGATAAATGGCATACAGTATCAGATTGAAGATGGTTCCCAGTTTTCCAACAGACATTCCCGCATATTTTTTCGCCATCCAGATACCGATAACCTCGATTCCACCACCGCTTCCTTTTGCCGTCAGCATGATTCCGATTCCGGCTCCGGTTACAACACCACCGATGATGATTCCAATGACCGGATCAGCGATCACTGCTGTTGCCGGAGTTGGTACGATTGAAGTAAATAAACTGATTCCTACCGTTCCAAGGATTGTATTTATAAAAAATGTCTTTCCGATTTTAAACCATGCAATAAATAAAATCGGAATGTTGAGCAGTAAATAAATGATACCATACAGGTTCAGACCTGCAATTTCCTTAATCCCGATCTGTCCTGCTCCATAACTTAACAGCTGTGCAAGACCGACTGCTCCCCCGCTGTATAAATTCATAGGGATAATAAATACATTCAGACCAACTGCGTAGATCAGACAGCCCACTATGATCCAGACAACCTGCATTCCCCTCTTCTGTGGCAAAAAATTGTTCATACTTTTTCTTTCCTCCTTGCTTCCGTTTTGATACCAGATATTTCATAACTTTTCCATACAGTATATCACGCCGGCATCTGAATTTGTAGACTAAAGTACAAATCGGCTTATAATTTTCTGTTAGATATTTTAATCATTTTTCAAATAACAAAAGATGCCGCTCTGTTATCTTTTCTGATAACTTTGCAGCATCTTCTTACCTCATAAAATTATTTCTTCAAATACTCAGAAAGAACTTTTACAATAAATTTATGGTCATCTTCATGATATAAATTAGAAACAGTATAACCATGTGTAAATGCTTCATCCTGTGCTCCCTTTGCCATTTCCGAAAAAGCATTATCAATATCCGGTATCACAAGTCCAAGTGTCCTTGTGCTTGCTTCTTTTAATCCCTTCGCCAATCCTTGATTTTTGTTTTGTCAATATTCTAATCAGCCTACACTTACTTTTACTCCGCCTTCACAGCCCAGCGCATCTTCGTAGATCTTGCACGCCCATTCTGTGCACACTCTTCTGCCGAAGGCCGGACTACATCTTTGGCATATTCGGAATAAACTCCCTCGCGATATCCTGCTTTTAAAGCTTTCTTCACCAGTTTGTCTTCTCCTGAATGGAACGTCAGGATCGCTACTCTTCCCCCCGGTTTCAAAGCGCCCGGCAGTTTTTCCATAAATTCATAGAGTACTTCAAATTCATGATTCACGTCAATTCGAAGTGCCTGGAAAGTCCGCTGACAGGTCTTCCTGATGATATCTTTTTTCTCCTTATTTTCCGGAAGGAAAGACAAGGTCTGTTCGATCACCTGACGCAGCTTTGTCGTAGTATCAATCCGGTGTCCTTTCCGGATTTCTTCGGTGATTGCCTTTGCCAGTTCTTCACAGTACGGCTCATCCGAATTTTCATATAACATCCCGGCAAGTTCTTCTCTTGAAATTGTATCCAGTCTCTCGGCTGCACTGATCCCTTTTTCCTGATTCAGGCGAAGATCCAGAGGTCCGTCCACTTTAAAAGAAAATCCTCTCTTCGGGTTGTCAATCTGCATGGAAGACACACCCAGATCTGCCAGAATAAAGTCAAAGCCCCCAACTTCCTTTGCAATCTCATCAATAGTACAGAAATTCTGAAGGCGGATCGTTAAAATATCCTCTCCAAATCCTTGTTCTTCCAGACGTTTCTTTGTCTTTGCAGATTCTTCTGGATCTACATCTGTCGCATAGATGTGCCCTTTGCCTTCCAAACATTGCAGCATTGCTTTTGTATGTCCGCCATAACCAAGTGTTGCATCAAATCCCACCTCTCCCGGCTGGATTTTCAGAAAATCCAGAATTTCCTGCACCATGATTGAAATGTGCATTCCGGCAGGTGTATTTCCTTTCTGAATGACATGTGCAATGGTATCCTGATATTTTTCCGGCTGTAATTCTTTGTATTTTTCTTCAAATTTTCGTGGATATTTTCCTTTATACCTTGCACGGCGCTTGTGGACGCCCTGCTCAGTGTTCTTTTCCTGTTCTGACATAAGTTGTCTCCTTACTTGTTGATTTATTTTTGGCTTTTCGAATATCTATTCATTGACTTCTTTGGAACTTTCCCACTATCCAGTCAATACTGCCCACTTCATCCATTGACTCAATTCCAACTTTCAATTTTCTCAATCATCCATTATAAAAAAATCCGCTATACGAAGCATCTGTCGCTACTGCAAATTCTGCAATAGCAACTCCTCTCCAGTATAGCGGATTTTTTATAGAATTTCTATCTTTTCGCAATTTTTATCTCTTTTTATAGAGAACTAATTCCGGATTTTCTCCTTCGGCTTCATAGGTACAGATCAGAATAATTTCCTTCATCAACTGTTTCTTGAATGTTTCAAATTCCCCATGATCACCAAGTATAATGGTCTCATAAATTAAGACACTTTTTCGGACATTTTTTAATGAATCTGATATACTAAAATCAGTATGAAAGAGAGGATTCATCAGTATGTCCAGACAAAGAAGAAACTTTAGTGCCAAATTTAAATCAGACCTAGTAATCGAGCTGCTTAAGGGCGAGAAAGATCTCAACACCCTTGCAACCGAGAATAACATCCAACCAAATCTGCTCCGCAATTGGAAGAAAGAATTCCTTAACAATGCCTCTGCAGTATTCGATGACAAGCGTCAGGAAAACCTCAAAGACAAGCTTGCTGAAGAACGCAAGGAAAAGGCGGAGTATGCGAAAAAGGTTGGTCAGTTAACCATGCAGGTTGACTGGCTCAAAAAAAAATCTGAAGAAATTTGTGGACCTGACTACGAGAGTAAGTTTAGTCCAAAACCTTTTGACGACTAAGGAAATTCCGGCTTCTGTTGGCGCCAGGTTGCTTGACATCAACCGTACAAGCATTTATTACAAGGGTGCCCCTATTTCAGATGAGGAACTGGCCTGCAAAGAGATCATGGATCATCTCCATACAGATAATCCCACTTGGGGCGCAAGACAAATGTCTGCACAGTTAAAAACCCGTGGTTACCAGGTTGGACGCCGCAAGGCAAGACGCTACATGAATGAGATGGATATTTACCCGATTTATCCAAAGATGAATCTTTCCAAGCGAATGCAGCAGGCGAAAGTATGTCCATATCTTCTTCGTAATGCGGTCATAGACAAACCAAATCAGGCATGGTCTATTGACATTACATATATTCCGATCAAGCGCGGATTTCTGTATCTGACAGCCGTGATCGACTGGTATAGCCGTTGTATTGTCGGCTGGGAAGTGGATGACACACTTGATACCAGAATGGTTATCAGTGCCCTGAAAAAAGCTTTCAAAGTGGCAAAACCTCAGATCTTGAATTCAGATCAGGGTTGTCAGTTTACAAGTCAGCAATACATTGACTTTGTAAAGGAAAACGGTATCCGCCAGAGTATGGATGGAAAAAGCCGCTGGGCAGACAACATCATGATTGAGCGCTGGTTCCGCAGCTTCAAGTATGAGGAAGCCTATCTGACACAGTACAACAACATCAGGGAAGCAAGGGCTGCTATCAGACAGTATATCCACACCTACAACTTTGAGCGACGCCATTCTGCACTTGATTACCAAACACCGGCTGAATGCTACTATCCGGCAATGTTGATGCCATATGTAGCTTAGCATATATTGGATCTGGGGAGTGCTCCACTGTTCTCTCCATGTTCCTTGTAACTTGTCCACCATATCAGTTCATTATAAAAATCTTAGATTTTTGTCTTGACAACTGAGCCACTATAGACAGAATGCCAGTATCTGTTGCTTGATCTTTTTCAATGCGAGTTTGTGATCCTGCCGCATCCGGATATATTCTTTCACCTGTTCATCCTGTTCCGTTGGGATATGTACCGGGCTGTAATCATGATGTGCAAGGCATCGTGCGATCAGGGCAGCATCTCGTTTGTCTGTTTTTACTTTTTTCTTGCCCGTCGGTTTTGACATAGTTGTTGGAGCAAGAATGATACACTTCACGTTATGGCTGGTAAGCTGGTGGTATAACGTGAATCCAAGACAGCCGGCTTCATAACCGCATATAAACATAACATCGTCTCCGTAATGGAAACGCATTGCTTCCAGATAGTTGAGAACTTTACTGTAATGTGCGTCAACTTTCTGGGGATATTCAGCCTGCTCTTTCTCATTTGTATAGCAGCAGAGCGAAAAACTTTCTTTGTGTACATCCATTCCTACGTAAACTGTGTTATAATTCATTCGATGACCTCCATTTGTATGCGGTAATCCCTGTTACCATTGATGTTTCCAATTCATAGTATACAGGTAAATCCACGAACCTACAAATCGGAGGTCATTACATATTGTCTAACACAGTATTGATCAATAATCAATCCCTCATATTTTCAACAAATAAAATGACTCATTTCTAAATTTGTAACACATCAATATTTTCCATACAAGTTGATTCTATTAATATCAAATACTTGAATTTTTTCATTTTGGATTTCAACACTATTATACAACCAGCTAGTATCAATTCGATACCAGCTGCCGAAATTTTACAGATTCTATCTAAAGTTCAGAATGAACCTTCATTTCATATCTTTCGCTTTTTCTATATACACTTTCCATTCATTAGTCTCTTCAATCATAAGTGATTCACAACGATTCACAAACTCACTTACTCTCGTCTTTTCATCTGCATATCTACCTGCCTTCATTGCAAAATATCGCATTTCAATCCATAACGAATTACAGGTCGCTCTATATTTTGTCCATTTCTCATATGCCTGCGTAACATTTACATAACTTTCACTTACGGTGATTATCCCTGCTAAGACTGACACAGTAATTGTACTAGCACTTATTTCTGACCCCAATGATATTATCGGAATTAGTGCAGATGCAATTATTCTAGTAAAGCAACAGATATAAAATCGTTTCTTATATTTTTCACACCTAGAAAAATAGTACTTTGAAATATTATTAATGCGTTCAACATATTCATCTATATTCATTTCATCTTTTTCCGTTCCAAAAAAGAAATTATCATTTTGATTTTTCATGAATATCACCTTTCAATTTTATATAAAACTTGATAAATGACTCTACTTAGATAATCTTTGTTTTACCAACTCCTGAGTCTCAAAAAACTCTTCTCCGTATATGGCCTTATAATCCATTCTACTTCTAAGTGTAACACTAATATCTATAAAATCATATAGTATATTGATTCTTTGTTGTGCTGAATAATTATTAACTATCCCCGGATATACTGCACCCTCTGTCAATTTTTGGAATATATCATCAGGTACAAAATGAACATGATTTAAGCATGTTTCATCCTGCTGAGATATTTCTACTAAAAAGCGATATGTAGAACACAATTGACTCATTCCTGTTGCTCCGACTTCACTATGAAATACAATAGGCTTCGGAAAAACTACATACTTTATACTATTAACTTTCTTCATAACAAGAATTTCCCGTCGTTTTCTACATTCTTTAATTGCAAATACATATTGACCCTCTATTTCATTTTTCAAAATACGCTCTGCATAATCCTCTCCCCGCACAATAGACTGAAACGGTGTTGCATTGATCCCTGTTTTAAACCATGTGGCATTAACACCTACCTTATTTGCAACATATTCTATAAACTTAAAATCGGGTTCGGTATGCCCAATGTAATAACATTTCAATTCATTAACTGACGAAAATCCTAACCATTCTGCTAAAAAATCTATATTTATTTTCCGATTATATGTTTTTTCTTGATTAATAAGCGTAATAATATAATCTAATCGCTTTGCAAAGTCTGTATTATATAATTCGTTCTCAAAAACCGATACCATTGGCTCAGAATTGAGCAATTCATCTATAGTCTCTTCTTTTTCCGCAATAGTTTTTTTCTGATTAATTTCGTCTAAGAATTCTTTGTACAAAGTATTATGCGATATCATTTTATTGCCCCAAAAATTACCAAACACTCTTTGATACGATAATTCTATCCCTTTTTTCATCAAATCATATATAATCCCACTCACTATTGTACTTGTAATAAATTCCATTCCATATCTCCATTTTCATATTTAATCTTGTTACTTATTTTTTATCATACTACATTTCATATTTTTCTCACATATCATAATAAAATGCTGATATAGACACCCGTTCTATATCAGCATTTTCTGTACTATTTATTTTCTTTCATAGCTTCTAAAACTTCATCTATCGTTTTCCCCGACTGCATAACAGCCTGATACAATTCTTCCTTTTTTGATCCTTCAGGTTTTCTTCCAGTTCTCTCTTTTCTTTAAGCTTTTAATTTTCTCTGTATACATTTCAATTTCTTCATTTACCTTTTCTAACTTTTCCTCTAAACTAAGTGTCTTTCTTGGTCTTCCCATAACTAAGCCTCCATAAATATTTTTCTTTTATCATACCACTAATTTTATTGCATTTCTATACATGTCTTATAATCGTCGTACCAAAAGACGAAATATTCTTTGGAATTCGATAAGAGTGATTATAGGCCCGCCAAAAAAGTACAAATTCCAGACTCATCTTTGCAAATCTTGTTATTGCAATCCAGGACGATTTTACTGGCATAGTTCTTTTCTGAATCGTCGCAGACTCGTAGAACATAAATCAGATGAAAATTTGACTCCCACCACTGATCCAAATTTCTTACTCGCCATCCATAGAGGCGGGAGTCATTATTCCATCTAATATATATAGCAAAATAACTACAATTTTTACTATGTATATTTATCCGAGTGTAAATTTTCCTCTAGATTTTTAAAGCCAAGTGTGCTATATTAGACTAATAAGAGACAATTTTGAAACACTTTTGAGACAGTCACTAATGACTGATAGAATAAATTCTTATAGTGGGCACGAATAAAGTCACCTGTCCATCTATTTTTGCCTAATCCACCTAGTACTTTCTAGTCCATGATTTCATCTTAATGCCACCTCTTATGACGCATAAAATGGCAAAAAAACACAAAAATCCCTGTTTTAGAAATTTTGAATAGTAGGAGACAAAATATTCCACTGCGTTCTCAGGGAACATCTCCTTGAACTCTCCGTACAACTGAGCTGCTAACGTCTTATTATGAGCGATGACAAGTGTCGGCTTCTGTAATTGCTGAATCA
>OGQE01000932.1_pt1 | contig 30554 bp, 30 predicted proteins | sample 1553131 | NCBI WGS metagenome assembly OGQE01 (sample SAMEA2579929, study PRJEB22360) | human gut metagenome | biome: human gut; feature: human-associated habitat; material: faeces | place: Denmark | collected 2008/2010
GGCGCGAGGTAACATCCCTGTAAAACGCGCCCTCAGCCCACATCCATGTGGGCTGCCCCGGCCTTCAGGGAACGCCTCGGCGATTTTGACGCCACCAACACCGGTGCGGTTTGTAATTAAAGCGCAAGAATATCTTTAAATGAAAATGAATACCCTACCGATCCTTATGCATAACATTTCCTTTTAATTGCAACTTTACTCGTCCTTCCGCTTTCAGTAGTGTGTCATCGCGCATTTCGAATCTTCTTTGCAAGGACTGGGTTTTCATGTTTTCTGGGCTGTTAATCATTCTGGTTCCCCTGATTGTGGGTTACCTCATTCCGCTTCGCCAAAAAGCTGCATTAAGAGTTATTAATCAGCTATTAAGTTGGATGGTTTACCTTATTCTCTTTTTTATGGGTATCAGTCTGGCGTTTCTCGATAACCTCGCCAGTAACTTGTTGGCAATTCTGCATTATTCTGCCGTCAGTATTACCGTTATTTTACTGTGTAATATTGCCGCCCTGATGTGGCTGGAGCGCGGCCTGCCATGGCGCAACCACCATCAGCAAGAAAAACTCCCGTCGCGTATTGCGATGGCGCTAGAGTCGCTAAAACTGTGCGGCGTAGTAGTGATTGGTTTTGCCATTGGTCTGAGTGGACTGGCTTTCTTACAACACGCGACCGAAGCCAGTGAATACACCTTAATTCTGCTGCTTTTCCTCGTCGGTATTCAGTTGCGCAATAATGGCATGACCTTAAAGCAGATTGTCCTTAATCGCCGGGGAATGATTGTCGCCGTGGTGGTGGTTGCCAGTTCATTAATTGGTGGTTTAATTAACGCCTTTATTCTTGATCTTCCCATCAATACCGCGCTGGCAATGGCCTCCGGTTTCGGCTGGTATTCTCTTTCCGGTATTTTATTGACCGAATCTTTTGGTCCGGTAATCGGGAGCGCGGCGTTTTTTAATGATCTGGCCCGTGAGCTGATTGCTATTATGTTAATCCCTGGGCTGATTCGCCGTAGCCGCTCTACTGCACTGGGCTTATGCGGTGCGACGTCGATGGATTTCACCCTGCCCGTTCTTCAACGTACAGGCGGGCTGGATATGGTCCCGGCGGCGATTGTTCACGGTTTTATTCTTAGTCTGTTAGTGCCGATTCTCATCGCCTTTTTCTCTGCATAATACCTCTCTGGCGGTAGATCTCTGCCGCCAAAATTGCGCTAAATCAATCTCCCTTAAAGTTGCATTAAAAATCTCTTTTATCCCCGCGTTAAGCGTCTTAACCTTAAACATGTATATTAAATATAACTTTAAAAGGTGTGATCATGTTTTGTGTGCAATGTGAACAAACTATCCGTACTCCGGCAGGAAACGGCTGCTCATACGCGCAGGGGATGTGTGGTAAAACGGCGGAAACCTCTGACCTTCAGGATTTACTCATCGCGGGGCTACAAGGGCTTTCGGCCTGGGCAGTGAAAGCACGTGAATACGGCATCATCAACCACGATGTAGACAGCTTTGCGCCACGTGCCTTTTTCTCAACCCTGACCAACGTTAACTTCGATTCTCCGCGTATTGTCGGCTACGCTCGTGAAGCGATTGCCCTGCGCGAGGCGCTGAAAGCACAATGCCTGGCTGTAGATGCCAACGCCCGCGTCGATAACCCGATGGCTGACCTGCAACTGGTGAGCGACGATCTCGGCGAGCTGCAACGTCAGGCAGCAGAATTTACCCCTAACAAAGATAAAGCGGCGATTGGCGAAAACATTCTCGGCCTGCGTCTGCTGTGCCTGTATGGCCTGAAAGGTGCGGCGGCCTATATGGAACACGCGCATGTTCTCGGTCAATACGACAACGATATTTATGCCCAGTACCATAAAATCATGGCGTGGCTGGGGACCTGGCCTGCCGATATGAACGCGCTTCTTGAGTGTTCAATGGAAATCGGCCAGATGAATTTCAAAGTGATGAGCATTCTGGATGCAGGCGAAACCGGTAAATACGGTCACCCGACGCCAACCCAGGTCAATGTCAAAGCGACGGCGGGTAAATGCATTCTGATTTCCGGTCACGATCTCAAAGATCTCTACAACCTGCTGGAACAGACCGAAGGCACGGGCGTTAATGTCTACACCCACGGCGAAATGCTGCCTGCGCATGGTTACCCGGAGTTGCGTAAATTCAAGCATCTGGTCGGTAACTACGGCAGCGGCTGGCAGAATCAGCAAGTGGAGTTCGCTCGTTTCCCAGGCCCCATCGTGATGACCTCGAACTGCATCATCGACCCAACCGTAGGCGCTTATGACGATCGTATCTGGACCCGCAGCATCGTTGGCTGGCCGGGTGTGCGCCATCTGGATGGCGAAGATTTCTCTGCGGTCATTGCCCAGGCGCAACAGATGGCGGGCTTCCCGTACAGCGAAATTCCGCACCTGATCACCGTGGGCTTTGGTCGCCAGACACTGCTTGGCGCAGCCGATACGCTGATTGATCTGGTGAGCCGTGAAAAACTGCGTCATATCTTCCTGCTTGGCGGCTGTGACGGCGCACGCGGCGAGCGTCACTACTTCACCGATTTCGCCACCAGCGTGCCGGATGACTGCCTGATCCTGACCCTCGCTTGCGGTAAATATCGCTTTAATAAACTTGAGTTTGGCGATATCGAAGGTCTGCCGCGTCTGGTAGATGCTGGTCAGTGTAACGATGCTTACTCAGCAATTATTCTGGCGGTAACGCTGGCAGAGAAACTGGGCTGCGGAGTCAACGATCTGCCGCTGTCGCTGGTGCTCTCCTGGTTTGAACAGAAAGCGATTGTCATTCTGCTGACGCTGCTTTCTCTGGGTGTGAAAAATATCGTCACCGGCCCGACTGCACCTGGTTTCCTGACACCAGACCTGCTGGCGGTGCTGAACGAGAAATTCGGCCTGCGTTCTATCACCACTGTTGAAGAAGACATGAAGCAACTGTTGAGCGCGTAAGGAGTTTGTCGATGACGATGCCAACGAATCAATGCCCGTGGCGGATGCAGGTTCATCACATTACGCAAGAAACGCCGGATGTGTGGACGATTTCCCTGATTTGCCACGATTACTACCCGTATCGCGCCGGGCAATATGCGCTGGTCAGCGTGCGAAACTCAGCAGAAACGCTGCGTGCTTACACCATTTCCTCCACGCCAGGCGTGAGTGAATACATCACCCTGACTGTGCGGCGGATTGATGACGGTGTCGGCTCCCGGTGGCTGACGCGCGATGTAAAACGCGGTGATTATCTCTGGCTTTCGGACGCGATGGGGGAATTTACCTGCGACGATAAAGCAGAAGATAAATTCCTGTTGCTGGCGGCAGGCTGCGGCGTCACGCCGATTATGTCGATGCGTCGCTGGCTGGCGAAGAACCGTCCACAGGCCGATGTGCAGGTGATCTACAACGTGCGTACGCCGCAGGATGTGATTTTCGCCGATGAGTGGCGTAACTATCCGGTAACGCTGGTGGCGGAAAATAACGTTACCGAAGGCTTTATCGCTGGTCGTCTCACTCGCGAACTGCTGGCAGGTGTCCCTGATTTAGCCTCACGTACCGTGATGACCTGTGGCCCTGCTCCATATATGGATTGGGTAGAGCAGGAAGTGAAAACGCTCGGCGTGACGCGTTTCTTTAAAGAGAAATTCTTCACCCCAGTAGCGGAAGCGGCGACCAGCGGTCTGAAATTCACCAAACTGCAACCGGCACGAGAATTTTACGCTCCGGTTGGCACCACGCTACTGGAGGCGCTGGAAAGCAATAACGTTCCGGTTGTCGCCGCCTGCCGTGCGGGTGTTTGCGGCTGCTGTAAGACGAAAGTGATTTCCGGTGAATATACGGTGAGCAGCACAATGACACTGACCGACGCCGAAATCGCTGAAGGTTACGTACTGGCCTGCTCCTGCCATCCGCAGGGGGATTTGGTTCTCGCATAATCGCCTGATGCCCGATGATATTCCTTTCATCGGGCTATTTAACCGTTAGTGCCTCCTTTTTCTCCCATCCCTTCCCCCTCCGTCAGATGAACTAAACTTGTTACCGTTATCACATTCAGGAGATGGAGAACCATGAAACAAACGGTTGCAGCTTATATCGCCAAAACACTCGAATCGGCAGGCGTGAAACGCATCTGGGGAGTCACGGGCGACTCTCTGAACGGTCTTAGTGACAGTCTTAATCGCATGGGCACCATCGAGTGGATGTCCACCCGGCATGAAGAAGTGGCGGCATTTGCCGCTGGCGCTGAAGCACAACTTAGCGGAGAACTGGCGGTCTGTGCCGGATCGTGCGGTCCCGGCAACCTGCACTTAATCAACGGCCTGTTCGATTGCCACCGCAATCACGTTCCGGTACTGGCGATTGCCGCTCATATTCCCTCCAGCGAAATTGGCAGCGGCTATTTCCAGGAAACCCACCCACAAGAGCTATTCCGCGAATGTAGTCACTATTGCGAGCTGGTTTCCAGCCCAGAGCAGATCCCACAAGTGCTGGCAATTGCTATGCGCAAAGCGGTGCTTAACCGTGGCGTTTCCGTTGTTGTGTTACCGGGCGATGTGGCGTTAAAACCTGCGCCAGAAGGGGCAACTACCCACTGGTATCATGCGCCACAGCCGGTAGTAACACCGGAAGAAGAAGAGTTACGCAAACTGGCGCAGCTGCTGCGTTATTCCAGCAATATCGCCCTGATGTGTGGCAGCGGCTGTGCGGGGGCGCATAAAGAGTTAGTTGAGTTTGCCGGGAAAATTAAAGCGCCTATAGTCCATGCCCTGCGCGGTAAAGAACATGTCGAATACGATAATCCATATGATGTTGGAATGACGGGATTAATCGGCTTTTCGTCAGGTTTCCATACCATGATGAACGCCGATACGTTAGTGCTGCTCGGTACTCAGTTTCCCTACCGTGTGTTCTACCCGACCGATGCCAAAATTATTCAGATTGATATCAACCCAGCCAGCATCGGCGCGCATAGCAAGGTAGATATGGCGCTGGTCGGCGATATCAAATCAACCCTGCGCGCATTGCTGCCACTGGTGGAAGAAAAAACCGAACGCAAGTTTCTGGATAAGGCGCTGGAAGATTACCGCGACGCCCGCAAAGGGCTGGACGATTTAGCTAAACCGAGCGAGAAAGCCATTCACCCGCAATATCTGGCGCAGCAAATTAGTCATTTTGCCGCCGATGACGCTATTTTCACCTGTGACGTTGGTACGCCAACGGTGTGGGCGGCACGTTATCTAAAAATGAACGGCAAGCGTCGCCTGTTAGGTTCGTTTAACCATGGTTCGATGGCTAACGCCATGCCGCAGGCGCTGGGCGCGCAGGCAACCGAGCCAGAACGCCAGGTGGTCGCCATGTGCGGCGATGGCGGTTTTAGCATGTTGATGGGCGATTTCCTCTCGGTAGTGCAGATGAAGCTGCCAGTGAAAATTATCGTCTTTAATAACAGCGTGCTGGGCTTTGTGGCGATGGAGATGAAAGCTGGTGGCTATTTGACTGACGGCACCGAACTACACGACACCAACTTTGCCCGAATTGCCGAAGCCTGCGGCATTACGGGTATTCGTGTAGAAAAAGCGTCTGAAATCGATGAAGCTCTGCAACGCGCCTTCTCCATCGACGGTCCGGTGTTGGTGGATGTGGTTGTCGCCAAAGAAGAATTAGCCATTCCACCGCAGATCAAACTCGAACAGGCCAAAGGTTTCAGCCTGTATATGCTGCGCGCAATCATCAGCGGGCGCGGTGATGAAGTGATCGAACTGGCGAAAACGAACTGGCTAAGGTAAAAAGGGTGGCATTTCCCGTCATAATAAGGACATGCCATGATTGATTTACGCAGTGATACCGTTACCCGACCGAGCCGCGCCATGCTCGAAGCGATGATGGCCGCCCCGGTTGGGGACGACGTTTACGGAGACGACCCTACCGTTAATGCTCTGCAGGACTATGCAGCAGAGCTTTCTGGTAAAGAAGCCGCCATTTTTCTGCCTACCGGCACTCAGGCCAACCTGGTCGCTCTGCTCAGTCACTGCGAACGCGGCGAAGAGTATATCGTCGGTCAGGCCGCGCATAACTATCTGTTTGAAGCCGGTGGCGCAGCAGTGCTGGGCAGTATTCAGCCGCAACCCATCGACGCAGCTGCCGACGGTACGCTACCGCTGGATAAAGTGGCGATGAAAATCAAACCTGACGATATCCATTTCGCCCGCACCAAATTACTCAGTCTGGAAAACACCCACAACGGCAAAGTGCTGCCGCGTGAATACCTGAAAGAAGCATGGGAATTTACCCGCGAGCGCAATCTGGCGCTGCATGTTGACGGTGCGCGCATCTTTAATGCCGTGGTGGCTTACGGCTGCGAACTGAAAGAGATCACGCAATATTGTGACTCGTTCACCATTTGCCTGTCAAAAGGTCTTGGGACGCCAGTCGGTTCATTACTCGTCGGTAATCGTGATTACATTAAACGTGCCATTCGCTGGCGGAAAATGACAGGTGGCGGGATGCGTCAGTCCGGCATTCTGGCTGCCGCCGGGATGTATGCCCTGAAAAATAACGTCGCACGTTTGCAGGAAGACCACGATAACGCCGCCTGGATGGCGGAGCAGTTGCGTGAAGCAGGCGCGGATGTGATGCGTCAGGACACCAATATGCTGTTTGTTCGCGTCGGGGAAGAAAATGCTGCCGCGTTAGGCGAATACATGAAAGCGAGAAACGTGCTGATTAACGCCTCGCCGATTGTCCGCCTGGTGACCCATCTTGACGTCTCGCGTGAACAACTGGCGGAAGTTGCCGCCCACTGGCATGCGTTCCTGGCGCGTTAAGGAGAGAGACGTGCCGCAACGCATTTTAGTTCTCGGTGCCAGTGGCTACATTGGTCAGCATCTGGTGCGCACGCTCAGCCAGCAAGGGCATCAGATCCTGGCGGCGGCACGTCACGTCGACAGACTTGCAAAACTGCAACTGGCAAACGTCAGTTGCCATAAAGTCGATCTCAGCTGGCCGGATAACCTTCCGGCCCTGTTGCAGGATATCGATACGGCCTATTTTCTGGTACATAGCATGGGCGAAGGCGGCAATTTTATCGTTCAGGAGCGCCAGGTGGCTCTCAACGTCCGCGATGCGCTACGCGAAGTACCGGTAAAGCAAGTCATCTTTCTCAGTTCCTTACAGGCACCGCCTCATGAACAATCTGATCATCTGCGTGCTCGTCAGGCCACGGCGGATATTTTACGTGAAGCGGGTGTCCCGGTGACCGAACTACGTGCCGGAATTATCGTTGGCGCGGGTTCAGCGGCATTCGAAGTCATGCGCGATATGGTTTACAACCTGCCAGTATTAACGCCGCCACGCTGGGTACGTTCACACACCACGCCCATCGCGCTGGAAAACTTGCTGCACTATCTGGTGGCGCTGTTAGATCATCCGGCCTGCGAACATCGCATCTTCGAAGCCGCCGGACCAGAAGTGCTCAGTTATCAGCAACAGTTTGAACATTTTATGGCGGTGAGCGGTAAGCGCCGCTGGTTGCTCCCCATCCCCCTCCCCACCCGCTGGATTTCGGTGTGGTTTCTTAATGTGATTACTTCCGTACCGCCCACCACCGCCAGGGCGTTGATTCAGGGGCTGAAACACGATCTGCTGGCGGATGACACCGCGTTACGTGCACTCATTCCACAACCGCTGATCGCTTTCGATGACGCGGTACGTAGCACGTTGAAAGAGGAAGAAAAACTGGTCAACTCCAGCGACTGGGGATATGACGCGCAGGCTTTTGCTCGCTGGCGACCAGAATACGGTTATTTTGCCAAACAGGCGGGGTTTACCGTTAAAACGTCCGCCAGCCTTACGGCTTTATGGCGGGTAGTGAACCAAATCGGCGGTAAAGAGCGTTATTTCTTTGGCAATATTTTGTGGCAGACACGGGCGTTGATGGACCTTGCGATCGGTCATAAGCTGGCGAAAGGCCGCCCGGAGCGCGAATATTTACAGACCGGCGATGCGGTGGATAGCTGGAAAGTGATTGTCGTTGAACCGGAAAAACAACTTACGTTGTTATTTGGCATGAAAGCGCCGGGGCTGGGACGACTGTGTTTTACCCTGGAAGATAAAGGCGACTATCGTACTATTGATGTCCGTGCTTTCTGGCATCCGCACGGTATGCCGGGGCTGTTTTACTGGTTATTGATGATCCCCGCGCATCTGTTTATTTTTCGCGGAATGGCAAAACGAATCGCCAGACTGGCAGAACAAAGCACAGATTAATCGACAAAACCTGCGTTATTCTTTCATGTTTCCCATTGCATCAAGGGGGAAATCACGGAAGAATGCGCACGTCATTTTCTCAACAACAGTGGATTGATATGAAGGTACTGGTTACCGGCGCCACCAGCGGCTTAGGTCGAAACGCGGTAGAGTTTTTATGCCAGAAAGGCATCAGCGTGCGAGCGACCGGTCGCAACGAGGCAATGGGTAAATTGCTGGAAAAAATGGGCGCAGAGTTTGTTCCGGCGGATCTGACCGAGCTGGTCTCATCACAAGCTAAAGTGATGCTCGCGGGCATTGATACGCTGTGGCACTGCTCCAGCTTTACCTCGCCCTGGGGGACACAACAGGCTTTCGATCTGGCTAACGTTCGCGCCACTCGCCGCCTGGGTGAATGGGCTGTCGCCTGGGGTGTGCGTAACTTTATTCATATCTCTTCTCCCTCCCTGTACTTCGATTATCACCACCATCGCGATATTAAAGAAGATTTTCGCCCTCACCGCTTCGCCAACGAGTTTGCCCGCAGCAAAGCAGCCAGTGAAGAAGTGATCAATATGCTTTCGCAGGCGAATCCACAAACGCGCTTTACTATTCTGCGCCCACAAAGTCTGTTCGGACCGCACGATAAAGTCTTTATCCCCCGTCTGGCGCATATGATGCACCACTACGGCAGTATTCTGTTACCGCATGGCGGCAGTGCGCTGGTCGATATGACCTACTATGAAAATGCCGTGCACGCCATGTGGCTGGCAAGCCAGGAAGCGTGCGATAAGCTACCTTCCGGGCGTGTGTACAACATCACCAACGGCGAACATCGCACACTGCGCAGCATCGTGCAGAAGCTGATCGACGAGTTGAATATTGACTGTCGTATTCGTTCCGTCCCCTACCCAATGCTGGATATGATCGCCCGCAGCATGGAGCGTTTAGGTCGCAAGTCAGCTAAAGAGCCGCCGCTAACCCACTACGGCGTCTCCAAGTTGAATTTTGACTTTACGCTGGATATTACGCGCGCGCAGGAAGAGCTAGGTTATCAGCCAGTCCTTACCCTGGATGAAGGTATCGAGAAAACTGCCGCCTGGCTACGCGACCACGGAAAACTGCCGCGCTAATCCTGCCCGTATTTCTCCAGCAACGCTTCGGCAATCGCCTGAGTTTCTGCATCCGCTTCGCCGTTGTATAACGTCGGGCGGAAATGCATCTGGAACGCCATAATCACGCGCCGCTGCTCGCGCGGTGTCATATCAGGTTTAACGTCATAACCGTAGCGCGCCAAAAGCTCCAGTAATGATGCGGTATCTACCAGTGTGTGCGGCGCGCGCCCGGCAAGGTAAAAGTTCACCCGCTGCGCATCCGGCCAGGCACCAATCCCCTGCTGCGCCAGTTGTTGCCAGGGGAATAACGGCCCCGGATCGTCTTTGCGCTGCGGCGCAATATCCGCATGCGCCACTACGTTTTCCGGCTTGATGTGATAACGGGCAATAATATCTTTCGCCAGCGGAATAAGCGCCTGAATCTGTGCCTGTTCAAACGGGGCAAAATATTTCACTCCGGATGATTTTTGCCAGCCACGGTTTTCCAGCTCAATGCCAATAGAGGTGTCGTTAAGACGCGTTGCCCCGCGCCAGGCGCTAATCCCCGCATGCCAGGCCAGTTCCTGTTCCGGCACCAGTTGCCAGATGCGCGGTTTACCGTTGTATCGCGGTGGCACAGCAGGGACCAGATAATGCGAGCTGACCTGCTTATCGGTCAGTGTCGCCAGCGAGCTATCAAAATCATCTGCGGTGTAGTGGATCACCAGCACTTTAATGCGCGGATACGCCGCCTGCGCCTGGCGTCGGGTATCAAGCTGATATCCCTCTTTCTCGACAATGCCTTTTTCGCCGGCACACCCTGCCAGTAACAGAGCGGCGGCGACCAGCCAGAAGACTCTTCTCATCGACGCGTTTTCACCGCCGTACCGCTGACGCTAACCATCAGCATACTGCCATTTTGCCCGACCGTTTCGTAGTCGATATCAATACCGACTACGGCATCAGCCCCCAGCGCCCGCGCCTGGGAGCCGAGCTCCTCAAAGGCGATCTCCCGCGCTTTACGCAATTCTTTTTCATAAGCCCCGGAGCGTCCGCCAACGATATCGCGGATACCGGCAAAGAAATCACGGAAAATATTCGCGCCTAAAATCGCTTCGCCAGTCACCACACCGCAATATTCAACGATGGTCTGGCCTTCCAGAGTTGGGGTTGTAGAAAATTGCATGATCGATCTCCTTGTTTGCTAAGCCTTCGATCTTCAAAGCATTATCGGACTGATACGCTATTATTGAAAGGATATCATTATTATCGTAGAACGCTTTCAAGGTGTTCGCTTATAAGGAAATCATCATGCGCTATAGCAAATTGACCATGCTTATCCCTTGCGCACTGCTACTCAGTGCCTGTACCACCGTCACGCCAGCTTATAAAGATAACGGCCCCCGCACCGGTTCCTGTGTCCAGGGGGGGCCTGATAGCGTGGCTCAACAATTCTATGACTACCGCATTCAACATCGCAGCAATGACATTACCGCCCTGCGCCCCTATTTGAGTGACAAACTGGCAACCCTACTTAGCGATGCCAGCCGCGATAATAGTCATCGTGAATTGTTAAGCAGCGATCCGTTCTCCAGTCGAACCACCTTGCCAGACAGCGCCCACGTAGCCAGTGCATCGACTATCCCTAATCGTGATGCCCGTAACATTCCATTGCGCGTGGATCTCAAGCAGGGTGACCAGGGCTGGCAGGATGAAGTGTTAATGATTCAGGAAGGCCAGTGTTGGGTCATCGACGATGTGCGCTACTTAGGCGGTAGCGTTCATGCCACAGCGGGTACGCTCCGTCAGTCCATCGAGAATCGCTAACGTCTTGATCAACCAATAAACCCCGTAAATTGTCCGGCATTTCGTGAGGAATGCCGACATTTATGCTCGCCGACCACCGCCCCCGTTATTTTGTGCTATGTTTATTGAATAATGCGCTTTGCTTTTAACTTTTAAAGCAGAAATATTGCATAATTATTCTGTCAAAGGTACTATCTTCGACCTCAATAGCTATCAGACTGCCAGTATACGAGTGTCAATGAGTATTCAATTAAACGGCATTAATTGCTTCTACGGCGCGCATCAGGCGCTGTTCGATATCACGCTGGATTGCCCACAGGGCGAAACGCTGGTGTTACTTGGCCCCAGCGGCGCGGGTAAAAGCTCGCTGCTGCGTGTACTCAATCTGCTTGAGATGCCGCGCTCCGGTACGCTCAACATTGCAGGCAACCATTTCGATTTCACCAAAACACCCTCTGACAAAGCGATTCGCGATTTGCGTCGTAACGTTGGCATGGTGTTTCAGCAATACAACCTGTGGCCGCATCTGACCGTGCAGCAAAACCTGATTGAAGCGCCCTGCCGTGTACTGGGGTTGAGCAAAGATCAGGCGCTGGCCCGTGCGGAAAAACTGCTGGAACGTCTGCGTCTCAAACCTTATAGCGATCGTTACCCGCTGCATCTTTCTGGTGGTCAGCAGCAGCGTGTTGCTATTGCCCGTGCGTTGATGATGGAACCGCAGGTACTGCTGTTCGATGAACCGACCGCCGCACTGGACCCCGAAATTACGGCACAAATCGTCAGCATCATTCGTGAGCTGGCAGAAACGAATATTACCCAGGTGATCGTCACCCACGAAGTTGAAGTGGCGCGTAAAACCGCCAGCCGAGTGGTGTATATGGAAAACGGTCATATCGTAGAACAAGGCGACGCGAGCTGCTTTACCGAGCCGCAAACCGAAGCATTTAAAAACTATCTCTCTCACTAAGATTCGGGATAACAACAATGAAAAAAGTTCTGATTGCCGCGTTAATTGCAGGTTTTAGTCTTTCCGCCACAGCAGCCGAAACCATTCGTTTTGCCACCGAAGCCTCCTATCCTCCGTTTGAATCGATTGATGCAAACAACCAGATCGTTGGTTTTGATGTCGACCTGGCGCAGGCATTGTGTAAAGAGATTGATGCAACCTGCACTTTCTCTAACCAGGCGTTTGACAGCCTGATCCCAAGCCTGAAATTCCGTCGCGTAGAAGCAGTGATGGCGGGCATGGATATCACTCCGGAGCGTGAAAAGCAGGTGCTGTTTACCACGCCGTACTATGACAACTCTGCCCTGTTTGTGGGTCAGCAAGGCAAATACACCAGTGTTGATCAGCTGAAAGGCAAAAAAGTTGGCGTTCAGAACGGGACGACACACCAGAAGTTCATTATGGATAAGCATCCGGAAATCACTACCGTGCCATATGACAGTTACCAGAACGCAAAACTGGATCTGCAAAACGGTCGTATCGACAGCGTATTTGGTGACACCGCAGTGGTAACCGAATGGCTGAAAGATAACCCAAAACTGGCGGCAGTGGGCGATAAAGTGACCGATAAAGATTACTTCGGTACTGGCCTCGGCATCGCAGTACGCCAGGGCAACACTGAACTGCAGCAGAAACTCAACACTGCGCTGGAAAAAGTGAAGAAAGATGGCACTTACGAAACCATCTACAACAAATGGTTCCAGAAGTAATTCCTGATGAATGAATTTTTTCCTTTAGCAAGCGCCGCCGGGATGACCGTCGGCCTTGCCGTTTGTGCATTGATTGTCGGGCTGGCGCTGGCGATGTTCTTTGCGGTATGGGAGTCTGCGAAATGGCGTCCTGTCGCGTGGGCAGGTTCAGCGCTGGTAACCATTCTGCGTGGCCTGCCAGAAATTCTGGTGGTGCTGTTTATCTATTTTGGCTCCTCGCAGCTGCTGCTGACGCTTTCGGATGGCTTCACTATCAATCTTGGGTTCGTGCAGATCCCGGTGCAGATGGACATTGAGAACTTCGACGTTAGCCCGTTCCTTTGTGGTGTCATCGCTCTGTCACTGCTGTATGCCGCCTATGCCTCGCAAACGCTGCGCGGCGCGTTGAAAGCGGTGCCGGTGGGCCAGTGGGAATCTGGTCAGGCGCTGGGGCTGTCGAAATCGGCTATCTTTTTCCGTCTGGTGATGCCGCAGATGTGGCGTCATGCGCTGCCGGGTCTCGGTAACCAGTGGCTGGTGCTGCTGAAAGATACCGCGCTGGTCAGTTTGATTAGTGTGAATGATTTAATGCTGCAAACCAAAACCATCGCTACCCGTACCCAGGAACCGTTTACCTGGTACATTGTGGCGGCGGCAATTTACCTGGTGATCACCCTGCTCAGTCAGTACATTCTCAAACGCATTGACCTGCGCGCGACACGTTTTGAGCGGAGGCCCAGCTAATGTTTGAGTATTTACCCGAACTGATGAAAGGGCTGCACACCAGCCTGACGCTAACCGTTGCCTCGCTGATTGTGGCACTGATTCTGGCGTTGATTTTTACCATCATCCTGACGCTGAAAACGCCGATGCTGGTGTGGCTGGTGCGGGGGTATATCACACTGTTTACCGGTACGCCGCTGCTGGTGCAGATCTTCCTGATTTATTACGGGCCGGGCCAGTTCCCGACGTTGCAGGAGTATCCGGCACTGTGGCATTTGTTGTCAGAACCGTGGTTATGTGCGCTGATTGCGTTGTCGCTGAACAGTGCGGCGTATACCACGCAGCTGTTTTACGGTGCAATTCGTGCGATCCCGGAAGGTCAGTGGCAGTCCTGTAGCGCCCTGGGAATGAGCAAAAAAGATACGCTGGCGATCCTGCTGCCGTATGCCTTTAAACGCTCGCTCTCTTCTTATTCCAACGAAGTGGTGCTGGTGTTCAAAAGTACCTCTCTGGCTTACACCATTACGCTGATGGAAGTGATGGGATACAGCCAGTTGTTGTACGGACGCACCTACGATGTCATGGTGTTCGGCGCGGCAGGGATTATTTATCTGGTCGTTAACGGCCTGCTGACGCTGATGATGCGTCTGATCGAGCGCAAAGCACTGGCGTTTGAGCGAAGGAATTAATTTGGCTGCGTGCTGATGCCGGATGCGGCGCGGACGCCTTATCCGGCCTACATAGTGCATAAATTCTTATAATGAAGACGGACAACTCACTAAGTTGTCCGTCTTTTTTTATTTCATTTAAATTATTTAATCATATTTATTGCATATAAATTCACTTGATGGCATTGTTATCCCATGCCGCAGACACGGCCAAAAATCATAAGATTGACAGACGGGAGTTCCATCATGAAAAAGTTAGTTCTTGCCGCTTTACTTGCTTCTTTTACTTTCGGTGCTTCTGCCGCAGAGAAAATCAATTTTGGCGTTTCAGCCACCTATCCACCCTTTGAATCTATAGGTGCTAATAATGAGATTGTCGGCTTTGATATCGACCTGGCAAAAGCCTTGTGCAAACAAATGCAGGCAGAATGTACTTTTACTAATCACGCGTTCGACAGCCTGATCCCGTCACTGAAATTCAGAAAATATGACGCCGTAATCTCCGGAATGGATATCACGCCGGAGCGTAGCAAACAGGTATCGTTTACCACGCCCTACTACGAAAACTCAGCCGTCGTGATTGCCAAAAAAGATACCTACAAAACGTTTGCCGATCTGAAAGGCAAACGTATTGGGATGGAAAACGGCACCACGCACCAGAAATATATTCAGGATCAGCACCCGGAAGTGAAAACTGTCTCCTATGACAGTTATCAGAATGCCTTTATCGATCTGAAAAATGGCCGTATTGATGGCGTATTTGGTGACACCGCAGTGGTAAACGAATGGCTGAAAACCAATCCGCAACTGGGCGTTGCTACTGAAAAAGTGACCGATCCGCAATACTTCGGCACCGGCCTGGGTATCGCTGTACGTCCGGATAACAAAGCTCTACTGGAAAAACTGAATAACGCGCTGGCAGCAATTAAAGCTGACGGTACATATCAGAAAATCAATGACCAGTGGTTCCCACAGTAAGATTCAGAAAGCCGCACCTGCGGCTTTTTTATTGCTTCACCAGCAGCGTCAGCACTTCATAGTGCGCGGTGTGCGGGAACATATCAAAAAGCTGTACCCGTTCGATGCGATAACCAGGCAGTTCGCGGATATCTTTCGCCATAGTTTGGGCGTTACAGCTGGAGTAGATAATAAAACGCGGTGCCATCGTTGAGAGATAATCACACAGCGGTTTACCGATGCCGCGGCGCGGCGGGTTAACCAGTACCAGCTCCGGCACTTCCCCCTGGGCGGAGGCAAACTGCGTAGAGTCCAGCGCCTGAAATTGCAAACGCGTTAAGCCCAGTTCAGCGGCTGACTGCTTTGCACAGGCAATGGCCTCTGGCGCAATTTCGATCCCGGTTAACTGCATGTCAGGCGTCGCGCAGTGTAAACCAAAGCCACCCACACCGCAGAACAGATCCCACATATGTTTAACCGGCAGCTGTCGTACCCAGTCGCGCGCAGTGGCGTACAGCTGGCTGGCGACCGCCGGATTAGTCTGGAAGAAACTTTGCGGACGGATCCACAGCGGTACGTCATTAAAACGCTCTGCCAGTGCCTGTTGTTCGGTCAGGTAGATCTCCGTCTCCCCTTCCATAATCGCCATATGTACCGGCTGAATATTGACGGTAATAACTTTCAGCTGCGGTAATTGTTCCTGTAACCACGGCAGCGCCTTACGCAGTTGCGCCAGTTTGGTATCAGAACGCAGTACAAAACGCAGCATCATGCCGCCATCGCTCTGGCTTTCAGTCAGCAGAATGTATTTCAGTTCACCACGCTTACGCGCCACGTTGTAAGGCGTTAAACCCGCACGGGCGATAAACGGTTTTAGCGCCGCAAAAACGGGCGCAAATGAGGCTGGATAAAGCGGGCAGTCACAAAGGTCTTCCGGTGTACCATCCCGATGCAGCATACCGAGCAGTGGTTTTTCAACGCTACCACTCACCACCATTTTGGCTTTATTACGAAACCCTTGTTCCGGGCCTGACACCGGCGCACACCATTCCTCAACCGGAAAATCAGCGAGCAGATTTTTAAGATCGGCGGTTTTAGCGGAGAGTTGCTCTGGAATCGGCTGCGTTATCCACTGACAGGAACGACAGCGACCCGCGTCGTAAAGTGCGCACTGCATACATTGACCTTCACATAATCAGGGGCGACGATTATACACATTATTGCAACTGGAAGAACCGCCGACTGGTCGAGGGAACGAACAGCAGCATCAGGATGAGCATATCCGGCAGCTTCTGCAGCATCAGGCTATGGAAGATTTCACGTTTTGATTCACCGGGAATGCTGAACAGCTCCGGATAACCATACCCCAGCGAAGCCGCCCACAAGTAACTTGCGGCTGTGATTTGTGTCAACAGATACAGCCAGCGCGCCCAGCGACGCCCTTTCACCAGTGAAAACGCACACCAGATCTCAATGAAAACCAGCACCAGACTGCTCAAAAAGACCAGCGTTAAACTCCAGGTTTGTACGCTGCGATGAATGAACTCGCCAATACCGCGCACGCCCAGCGTATTGAAAATCATCAGCACGTCGAGGCCACGGATCATAATAATGGCGAGCGCCGCCACCTGCACCAGCGCAGGCACATTCAGGCGAGCATGAGATGAAGATGTTTTCTTAAAAAATCCCAACGTTTCGTCTTCCATGAAAACAATGCCGCGACATGCGCGGCATTATGTAGCCAGGTTGGCAAATTTTAGTGTCTTCAGCCACGTCTTGCACGCTGGATGTCGCGTATCCGCTGTTTTTCTGCGCGCGCCATCAGATACCAGGCGATAAATCCGACAATTCCGACCGCGCCGAGGATCAATGTTGCCAGGGCGTTGATTTCCGGATTCACCCCCATCCGCACGCTGGAAAAGACCAGCATCGGTAACGTGGTGGCTCCCGGCCCGGAAACAAAGCTGGCGATCACCAGATCATCAAGCGACAAAGTAAAAGCCAGTAACCAGCCAGAAATGATCGCGGGCATGATCATCGGTAGCGTAATGACAAAAAACACTTTCAGCGGCGTCGCACCGAGATCCATCGCGGCTTCTTCTATCGAGCGATCCAGTTCCCGCAGACGCGACGAAATAACGACTGCCACATAAGCCGTACAGAAAGTGACATGCGCCAGCCAGATGGTGAGCATACCGCGGTCCGCAGGCCAGCCAATAGCATGAGCAAGCGCGACGAATAACAACAACAGCGACAAACCCGTGATGACATCTGGCATTACCAGCGGTGCGGTGATCATGAAGGCAAAACCATTTGATCCGCGAAACCTGCCAAAGCGCACCAGCACGACCGCCGCAATAGTCCCGAGGATCGCCGCCGCCGTCGCCGCACAGGCCGCAATTGTCAGACTTAAACCAACCGCACTCATCATTGCGTCATCGCGTAATAATTCGCCATACCAGCGCGTTGACCAGCCGGCCCACACCGTCACTAACTTCGAGCTGTTAAACGAATAGATAACAAGCATCAGCATTGGCGCGTAGAGAAAGGTGAAGCCCAACAGCAAAATCACAATCCGCCAGGGCGAACGAACCACCGGTAAATTATTCATCCGTGTTCTCCCACGCTTTTTTGCTGATGTTTGTGGAACCACATTATCGGCATAATTAGCAGCAGCAACATGATGATCGCTACCGCTGAGGCCACCGGCCAGTCGCGGTTGTTAAAGAACTCCTGCCACAGCACGCGCCCGATCATGATGCTGTCCGGGCCACCGAGCAGTTCCGGGATCACAAACTCGCCCACAGCCGGGATAAACACCAGCATCGATCCGGCAATAATCCCACCTTTAGTCAACGGCACGATCACAGTAAAGAACGTTTTCAGCGGTCGTGCACCGAGATCCAGTGCCGCTTCTACCAGCGAATAATCAATACGAATCAACGCGGTGTAAATCGGCAGCACCATAAACGGCACGTAGGCGTAAACAATGCCAATATAAACCGCAAAGTTGGTATGCAGAATGGTCAGCGGTTGATCGATAATCCCCAGCCACAGCAGAAAATTATTCAGCACACCGTTGTTTTTTAATATTCCCATCCAGGCGTAGACACGAATCAGAAACGAGGTCCACGACGGCAGGATCACCAGTAGTAATAAGATATTACGGGTCGAAGGCTTACTGTGCGCCACCGCCCACGCCAGCGGATAGCCGATCAGTAAACAGCAAATAGTCGAAATCGCCGCCACCTGTAACGACTGGAGATATGCATCGAAATAGAGCGGATCGTCAGTCAGTTGCAGGAAATTACCAAGATTGAGGGTGATGGAAAGTTGCCCGTCAGCCCACTCCATCAGTTCACTATAAGGTGGAATAGCGCGCGCCATCTCCGCCAGGCTTATTTTAAATACAATCAGAAATGGCAGCAGAAACAGTAAGATCAACCAGATATACGGCAACGCAATGACCAGTTTGCGCCCATGCTTCATTTGCAGCTGCGACAACCACAGCTTAAATCCGCCCGGCGGTTTCGACTGGGCAGCAGGTTCAAGTGTACTCATCTTTGCTCCTTAAACCGTCAACACCACACAGCTGTCCACTTCCCAGCACAAACGCACTTCGTCGCCCCAGGTCGGTAACCCTTTGCGATAACGATGGGCGTTTTGTAGCTGGGCGCTAATCATCTGCCCGCTTTTTAGACGAACGTGATACACTGAAAGATCGCCGAGATAGGCAATGTGCATCACCTCCCCCACCGCGAAGTTACAACCATTGGCGGGCGGTTCCTCGCAAAGCATGATTTTTTCCGGGCGAAGCGCCACATGCACCGGCACGTTATCGACAACCGAAGCATCCACATCGACTTTCAGTGGATGCACCAGCCCCGGCGAATAAAGCACCAGACCATCTTCCTGACGCTCTTTGAGTACACCTTCAAAGACATTAACCGAACCGATAAATTCAGCGCTGTAGCGAGTGGTCGGATGCTCGTAGATCTCTTCCGGCTCACCCATCTGGACAAATTTCCCACGATTCATAATGGCGATGCGCCCCGCCATAGTCATCGCCTCTTCCTGATCGTGAGTAACCATTACGCAGGTCACACCGACGCGCTCCAGAATATCCACCACTTCAAGCTGCATCCGGTCACGCAGCTTTTTATCCAGCGCGCCCATCGGCTCATCGAGCAGTAATAGTTTCGGGCGCTTGGCAAGGCTTCTGGCCAGGGCCACACGCTGACGCTGACCACCGGAAAGCTGATGCGGTTTGCGTTTGGCGAACTCCTGCATATGCACCAGCCCAAGCATCTCATTGACCCGGCTGGCAATTTCCGCTTTCGGTAGTTTGTCCTGTTTCAGGCCAAAAGCGATGTTCTGTTCCACGGTCATATGCGGAAACAGCGCGTAAGACTGAAACATCATATTGATGGGGCGCAGGTAAGGCGGCACCTGTGACAAATCGACGCCATCGAGCATAATCTGCCCGGCCGAAGGTTGTTCAAAACCTGCCAGCATACGCAGCAGCGTGGACTTGCCACAGCCGGATGCGCCCAGCAGCGCGAAGATTTCACCTTTGTAGATGGTCAGGCTGACATCATCCACCGCATGTTGACCATCGTAGGATTTGGTCAGGTTACGGATTTCTAATAGCGGCGTCAGCGCCTTACGGGTTTTCGCCTGCGGGCGAGGGATAGCGTCATTCACGGCTGCTCTCCGGCATTGAATGTGTGCAAGCGCACCATGATGGTGCGAATTGCCGGCGGGTGTGGTGCGCCCGTCCGGCATCTACGGCTGCGGATTATTTTCCGCTCTTCACTTTGGTCCACGCGCGGGTGCGCACACGGTCGATTTTCGGGTCCTGCACTTTCAGAGTGAACAGCTTCGCACGAACATCCGCAGGCGGATAAATACCCGGGTTATCACGGACTTCCGCACTCACCAGCGGCGTGGCTGCTTTATTGGCGTTAGCATAGAACACATGGTCAGAGATATGTGCCACCACATCCGGGCGTAACAGGTAATTCAGGAACTGATAGGCTTCGTCTTTGTTTTTGGCATCCGCAGGCATGGCGAATACATCAAAGAACGCCATCGCCCCTTCTTTTGGAATCGAGAACGAGACATTCACGCCATTCTTCGCTTCCTTCGCGCGGTTTGACGCCTGCCAGACATCGCCCGCCCAGCCAATAGCGACGCAGATGTCACCATTCGCCAGATCATTGATGTATTGTGATGAATGGAAATAACGAATGTTCGGGCGCAGCTTTAACAGCAGATCGGTAGCCGGTCCGGTGTAATCATCCGCTTTAGTGCTGTTAGGATCTTTGCCGAGATAATTCAGCACGGTAGCAAACACTTCTTCTGGCGCATCGAGGAAAGAGACACCGCAGCTTTTCAGTTTTTCCAGATTTTCAGGTTTGAGGATCAAGTCCCAGCTATCGACGGGCGCGTTTTCGCCCAGCACCGCTTTAACTTTATCGACGTTATAGCCAATCCCGGTCGTCGCCCACATATAGGGCATAGCAAATTTATTGTCGGGATCGTGTTTGGCGACCAACTTCAGCAGATCCGGATCGAGATTCTTCCACTCCGGCAATTTGCTTTTATCCAGCGGCTGGAAAACTCCCGCTGTCAGCTGGCGCTCAAGAAAGCTTGCTGACGGCACCACCAGATCAAAGCCGGTGCTCCCCGCCATTAATTTGCCTTCCAGTACTTCGTTAGAATCGAAAACATCGTAGACGACTTTAATACCGGTTTCTTTTTCAAAGTTGGCCACCGTGTCCGGGGCGATATAATCAGACCAGTTATAAATGTGGAGTGTTTTTTGTTCAGCCGCGAGCGTGCTGACAGAGAAGGCCATCAGAGCCCCCGCAACCAGACCCGATAGCCATTTTTTATTTAAGGCGGTCATATCTCTTTCCTTCTGAAAATTCGTTAACAAACGAACAAAAGTTGTCACACTGAAAGATATGCAATAAACGTGCATATTTTTATCGGCGCGGTGTAAGAAAAGAGAACTCTCTCCCGGCCTGCACTGCTCGCTATATAAAAGCATCGCAAGAATAACTTTAGCCAGGGTTTGAGACTATAGCTCGGATTAAAAAACGGTATTTAACAAATTTTTATGCGTATTTGCTCTATGTGATAAAGCCAAATCGGCACAAGAGAAGTGAATTAATCTTTAATAAAAGGTTAAAAACAGCGGATAATTTTGCGGCACGCAGTCACTGCGGCAGCGACTGCGTGCTCGAAAGGAGTTATCAGTGGAGGAAATAATTTTCGGTAACGTTATTTTGCCCTTCATCGTCAGTCGGTAACAGCAGTTGATGGGCATTAGCTTCAAGAATGACCATCGAAATCTGCTCTTCGCTCTGACGCACGAACCATGCAAACTGCTCATAGGTTACGCCCTGCATAACGGATAAAGACTGGCAAACCACCAGCTATGGCAGATTATCATCCTGCATATCAAGAAATGCTTTCACGGTCAGCGAACTGGCATTGATGGCTGATAAATCCGCCGCCAGCGGCAATACGGCTGAAGGTCGGACTTCCGCCATGGCAGAAAACAGGATCGTGTTATCGATCAGATCGATTTTAGCATCAAAGACACCGTCGAAATTCTGCATATGGGGCAGATGCAGAGCCTGACAGTTATCACATTCAAAAAAACTCATCCCCAGGTCATCGAGCCATTGACGCAACGTATCCAGACCAGGAACGACCAGCGATGTCATAATTTTGTACAACCTCTTCCGATAAAAAGACCGGCACAGCTTACGCAAAAAGCGCAGGCAAAACCATGATCAGTAATGTGATTGCGACTAACCACCCGTTTTCAGACAATATTCTGTCGTAGCGTGGCGTTCGATCCAGCGGATCATTTTACCCGCGATGTCGATACCGGTGGTTTTTTCTATTCCTTCCAGCCCTGGCGACGCATTCACTTCCATCACCAACGGCCCGCGATTAGCACGCAGAATATCCACACCAGCAACGTCCAGCGCCATCGTTCGCGCGGCTTTTATCGCGATTTCACGCTCCTGTGGTGTGATACTGGCGACGCTTGCCGCGCCGCCACGATGCAAATTGGAACGAAAATCGCCCTCTTTCGCCCGCCGTTCAATCGCAGCGACCACTTCATCGCCAACAACCAGACAGCGGATATCGCACCCTTGCGCCTCTTTGATATATTCCTGCACCAGAATATGCGCGTTCAGACCGCGGAAAGCGTCAATCACGCTTTCCGCCGCCTGACGCGTCTCCGCCAGCACGACGCCAATTCCCTGCGTGCCTTCAACCAGCTTGACCACCAGCGGCGCACCACCGACCATGTCGATTAAATCGCTGGTATCATCCGGCGAATGCGCAATGCCCGTGACAGGCAGGTCGATGCCCTGACGCGCCAGCAGTTGCATGGAACGCAATTTGTCACGCGCCCGGGCAATGGCGACCGACTCATTGAGCGGATAGCTCCCCAGCATCTCGAACTGGCGCAGTGCCGCCGTCCCATAAAAGGTAATGGCGGTGCCGATACGCGGGATCACTGCGTCAAAATGGGGTAACTTGCGGCCTTTGTAGTGAATAGAAGACGCCGCAGGATTTATGTTCATGTAGCAAGAAAGCGGATCAAGAATTTCAACCAGGTGACCGCGCTGTATAGCGGCTTCACGCAGCCGCTTACACGAATAGAGCGTTCCATCCCGGGACAATATGGCAATTTTCACCCTGCACCTCTCTATCAGACCTGGTCAAAAGCCCGCGTATCATACATCCGCGTGGCGGTTTTAGCGCGTTGCCCAACCCTGTTTGTGCAAATAATCCAGAATAAATGGGCGGCTTTCTTTAATGATTGTTCGGCGGATATGATCGCTCCAGGTATCCCGGCGATTATTGCTGCCACGAGTGAGGTAATATTGCGCCAGTTGCTCGTCATACTGCGCCAGTGCGTCTTTATCCAGTGGTTGATAGCTGTTTTCATGCACCAAAATGGAGGCCGGTAAACGCGGCTTAAGATCCGGATTATCCGCAGGCCAGCCAAGGCACAGCCCAAACAGCGGCAGAACATGCTGCGGTAATTTCAGCAGTTCCGTCACCGCTTCAATATTATTGCGCAGGCCGCCGATATATACCCCGCCCAATCCCAGCGATTCCGCTGCGGTTAATGCATTCTGCGCCATCATTGCCGTATCAACGACACCGAGCAACAGTTGTTCCGCCAGGCCGAGCTGAGCATCCGGACAGATCTGTAAATGACGGTTAAAGTCGGCACAGAACACCCAAAACTCCGCCGCTTGCGCTACGTGTTTTTGCCCGCCGGTCAGCGTCACCAGTTCTTCACGTAACGCTTTGTCGGTAATGCGAATAATGCTACTGCACTGCAAAAAACTGGAACTGGACGTCGCACGGGCGCTGTTAATAATCGCCTCACGCTGCGCTTCGGAAATGGGTTCATCAGTGAAATGGCGAATGGAGCGATGGCCACAAATAAGTTCAATGGTTGGCGTCATTATCTTTTTCTCTTTCTGAACGTGAATATTGCGGTGGATGGTTCATCAGCTGTGGGGCAAGACGTTTTGCCACCTGAAGAATCACCACCACCGCAGCGGGAAGCATGAGCAAAACACCGAGAAAAACCATCAGAATCTGCACTTCTGGTCGAGAAAATGGCTCAGGTAGCGACAGGGAGTCGCTTACCGACAGCAGCGCCACCGCCAGCAACATCATTCCGATAAATTCCAGTATCAACACGCTTTTAGGCAATTTACCGATCGCGCGCATACGCTTCCCTCTGCAAAGTGAGCCTTCAGTCTAAAACTTTTCACTGTATTGTGTTTAACAGTTATAGCTTTTAGCAATTAATGCAACAGGTTAAACCTACTTTCAGCGAATACATTTTAGCGTGATCATTACAGGTATAAATCTATGAGGAGAGAAATAATGCAAACCGTTATTTTTGGTCGTCCGGGTTGCCCTTACTGTGTGCGTGCAAAAGATCTGGCTGAGAAATTGAGCAATGAACGCGATGATTTCCAGTATCAGTATGTAGATATTCGTGCGGAAGGGATCACTAAAGAAGATCTACAACAAAAGGCAGGAAAACCCGTAGAAACCGTGCCGCAGATTTTTGTCGATCAGCAACATATCGGCGGCTATACCGATTTTGCTGCATGGGTGAAAGAGAATCTGGACGCCTGATCGTCTGACAAGCCCTCGCGTTGAGGGCTTTATTGATTTTTTCTGTGCTGTGGTTTAAACAAACTACTGATAAATAAGAAACACAATGCCCCCAGCGCACACCAGAACACCGCACTTAATAACCATGCCAGCTCTTGCCAGAATGAGCGCGTCGGTGAAAAAAACAGCCGCATAATGAGCATCGAACAGGGTGCCGCCAGCATTGCGCCAAACAGAGGTTTCAGGACTTCTCTACGATGTGAAAAGAAGCTGGCAACTGCACCAGGAAGAATGAAAAATAGCAAACCGATTTCAGGATGCCCGGCAGCCCGAAAAGCGCCTTTCATGTGCGTCGCCAGAAAAAGACACACCACAATGAAGAGGACAAAACAGCAAATTGCCCCCGCCCAACGTTGTTTATGTTTCACTCGTTCCTCCTGACACTGCGTCTATCGAACACAATTTTCGCCAGTGTGGCGTTCAGTAAGATAAAGCCGCTTCGCATTCCATGCTAATATAGGCCAACGCAATTCATATAGCCGTTGATACCTAATGTGATTACACTAGTAAAATATATTGTTACTTTACTATCGTTTAGGTGCGCTGAATGAATCTGCGCCCTGAATTCTGGTAAAAAACATTATCGTAAATTACCATTTCTTTCAACAGCTTACTAGTAAACAAGAAGTTAGCCTCCGTGAATATAAACGTCGCCGAATTGTTAAATGGGAATTACATTCTGTTATTATTTGTGGTCCTCGCGCTTGGGCTATGTCTCGGGAAATTACGACTTGGTTCGATCCAACTGGGTAATTCCATTGGCGTTTTAGTCGTATCGCTGTTATTAGGCCAACAACATTTCAGCATTAACACCGACGCGCTTAATCTTGGCTTTATGCTGTTTATTTTCTGCGTCGGGGTCGAAGCCGGACCGAACTTTTTTTCCATTTTTTTTCGCGATGGGAAAAATTACCTAATGTTAGCACTGGTGATGGTTGGCAGTGCGCTGGTGATCGCCTTAGGGTTAGGTAAGCTGTTTGGCTGGGATATTGGCCTGACGGCCGGTATGTTAGCTGGCTCTATGACGTCGACACCGGTTCTGGTCGGTGCTGGCGATACACTGCGTCATTCCGGCATGGAAAGCAGGCAGCTCTCACTGGCACTGGATAATCTGAGCCTCGGGTATGCCTTAACCTATTTAATCGGTCTGGTGAGTTTGATTGTTGGTGCGCGTTACTTGCCGAAATTGCAGCATCAGGACTTACAGACCAGCGCCCAGCAAATCGCCCGCGAACGTGGTCTGGACACTGATGCCAACCGTAAGGTTTATTTACCGGTGATCCGCGCCTACCGCGTCGGCCCGGAGCTGGTGGCCTGGACCGACGGCAAAAATCTGCGTGAACTGGGTATTTATCGACAAACTGGCTGCTACATTGAACGTATTCGACGTAACGGGATTCTGGCGAATCCAGACGGTGATGCTGTGCTACAAATGGGCGATGAAATAGCGTTGGTAGGCTATCCCGACGCCCACGCACGACTCGATCCCAGCTTCCGTAACGGCAAAGAAGTTTTCGATCGTGACCTTCTCGACATGCGTATCGTCACTGAAGAAGTGGTCGTTAAAAACCATAACGCCGTGGGCAAACGTCTCGCACAACTGAAGTTGACCGATCACGGTTGCTTCCTTAACCGCGTCATTCGTAGCCAGATTGAGATGCCGATAGATGACAACGTCGTGCTTAACAAAGGTGACGTTTTACAAGTCAGCGGCGATGCCCGTCGCGTAAAAACCATCGCCGATCGCATCGGCTTTATCTCGATTCACAGCCAGGTCACTGACTTGCTGGCATTCTGCGCCTTCTTTGTTATTGGGCTGATGATCGGGATGATCACCTTCCAGTTCAGCACATTCAGTTTCGGCATGGGGAACGCTGCCGGGTTGTTATTCGCCGGAATTATGCTGGGATTTATGCGCGCTAACCACCCGACCTTCGGTTACATTCCGCAGGGTGCATTAAGCATGGTGAAAGAGTTCGGCTTAATGGTGTTTATGGCAGGCGTTGGTCTGAGCGCCGGTAGCGGTATTAATAACGGCCTGGGCGCGATTGGCGGTCAGATGTTGATTGCCGGATTGATTGTCAGTCTTGTGCCAGTGGTTATCTGTTTCTTGTTCGGTGCTTATGTATTGCGAATGAACCGCGCACTGTTGTTCGGCGCAATGATGGGCGCACGCACCTGCGCGCCGGCAATGGAGATCATCAGTGATACAGCTCGCAGTAACATCCCGGCGCTGGGCTATGCGGGCACCTATGCAATCGCCAACGTCCTGCTGACGCTGGCAGGGACAATCATCGTCATGGTATGGCCAGGATTAGGATAAAACTGAAGTTGCCCTGAAAATGAAATTTTTTTGCACAACCGCAGAACTTTTCCGCAGGGCATCAGTCTTAATTAGTGCCACTGCTTTTCTTTGATGTCCCCATTTTGTGGAGCCCATCAACCCCGCCATTTCGGTTCAAGGTTGATGGGTTTTTTGTTGCCTGAAATTTATCTACTACCCAGCAATCCTCTCAACCATCCTCAAAATCTCCTCGCGTGATAGCGGCTTACGGTCGGTGACAAAATGCAGCATCATCCCCTCAATAAACGCATCAAGCGCGCGGGCGGTTCCGGGTTCAAACCATTGTTCGAGCGTTTGTTGACTGCGCTGCATCCAGTTTTGCATTACCGTTTTTAATAGCGGTTTTCGGCTAGCCAGCGCGTAGAGCTGGTACATCAGCTCCATATTATCCGGCGTTGCGACCTGTGAGCTGTAGATCATATCGGTGATAGCCTGGCATGCGCCTGGAGCATCACTAACATCGCTAAAAAATGCCTGATATTGCCGGGACATGATCTCAGTAAAACGGCTGAACGCCTCCAGCAACAACTCATCAATGCCTGAAAAATAGTAGGTCATCGATCCCAACGGCACCCCGGCAAGGGTAGCAATTTTGCGGTGTGTAACAGCATGTATTCCGTAAAGTTTCACCGCCTCCAGCGTGGCCTGGATAATTTTTTCTCGCCGTTGCGGATCGTTAGCGCGACGCATGTCATTTCCTCTCTCTGCAATTGTGTACAAATGTACACAACCTTGCTAATGTTGTCTTCCCTCTTCTTATTTTGACGTGATCTATGACCGTAAATTCTTCACGTAATGCATTGAAACGCCGAACCTGGGCGCTGTTTATGTTCTTCTTTTTGCCGGGCCTGTTAATGGCGTCCTGGGCAACCCGTACGCCTGCTATCCGCGATATTCTTTCTGTTTCGATCGCTGAAATGGGCGGAGTCCTCTTTGGTCTGTCGATCGGTTCAATGAGCGGTATTCTCTGCTCGGCGTGGTTAGTGAAACGCTTTGGGACGCGTAATGTCATCCTGGTCACGATGTCCTGCGCATTGATTGGGATGATGATATTAAGTCTGGCACTCTGGCTGACATCGCCCTTGCTCTTTGCCGTTGGTCTCGGCGTCTTTGGGGCTAGTTTTGGTTCTGCGGAAGTGGCGATAAACGTTGAAGGTGCCGCCGTTGAGAGAGAAATGAATAAGACGGTTTTACCGATGATGCACGGTTTTTATAGCCTGGGCACTCTGGCAGGCGCAGGTGTCGGGATGGCACTTACGGCCTTTGGCGTTCCGGCAACGGTGCATATTTTATTGGCGGCGCTGGTAGGCATCGCACCTATTTATATCGCCATTCAGGCAATCCCTGACGGTACGGGCAAAAATGCTGCCGATGGCACCCAGCATGGTGAAAAAGGCGTACCTTTTTATCGGGATATCCAGTTGCTGCTGATTGGTGTTGTGGTGCTGGCGATGGCCTTTGCCGAAGGTTCTGCCAACGACTGGTTACCCTTATTAATGGTTGACGGTCACGGTTTTAGCCCTACTTCCGGCTCGCTGATTTATGCCGGTTTTACCCTGGGGATGACCGTTGGACGCTTTACCGGCGGTTGGTTCATTGACCGTTACAGTCGCGTTGCCGTGGTTCGGGCCAGTGCACTAATGGGGGCGTTGGGTATTGGGCTGATTATTTTTGTCGATAGCGCCTGGGTCGCTGGGGTGTCTGTTGTACTTTGGGGACTGGGTGCCTCGTTGGGCTTCCCGCTGACTATTTCTGCCGCCAGCGATACCGGCCCCGATGCACCAACCCGCGTCAGCGTGGTAGCTACGACCGGTTATCTGGCTTTCCTCGTCGGGCCGCCGCTACTGGGCTATCTCGGCGAACATTATGGATTACGTAGTGCAATGATGGTTGTACTGGCGCTGGTTATTCTCGCGGCTATTGTCGCGAAAGCCGTCGCCAAACCCGATACCAAAACGCAGACGGCGATGGAGAATAGTTGATGAGCATTAAATTAATTGCGGTAGACATGGATGGTACTTTCTTAAGCGATCAAAAAACCTATAACCGTGAGCGGTTTATGGCTCAGTATCAGCAAATGAAAGCACAAGGCATTCGCTTTGTGGTCGCCAGCGGGAATCAATATTATCAGTTGATCTCTTTCTTTCCTGAAATTGCTAATGAAATTGCCTTTGTGGCTGAAAACGGCGGCTGGGTAGTGAGCGAAGGCAAAGATGTTTTTAATGGCGAGCTGTCGAAGGATGCGTTTACTACTGTCGTGGAACATTTGCTGACGCGCCCGGAAGTGGAAATTATTGCCTGCGGAAAAAATAGCGCCTATACCCTCAAAAAATATGACGATGCCATGAAAACGGTGGCGGAAATGTATTATCACCGTCTGGAATACGTCGATAACTTTGACAACTTAGAAGATATCTTCTTTAAATTTGGCCTTAATCTCTCTGACGAACTGATCCCACAAGTGCAAAAAGCATTACATGAGGCCATCGGCGATATCATGGTACCGGTCCATACCGGCAACGGCAGCATCGATCTGATTATCCCCGGTGTACATAAAGCCAATGGCCTTCGCCAACTGCAGAAATTATGGGGAATAGACGACAGCGAAGTGCTGGTCTTTGGCGATGGTGGTAACGATATTGAGATGCTGCGTCAAGCAGGCTTTAGTTTTGCAATGGAAAATGCCGGCAGCGCGGTCGTCGCAGCGGCTAAATACCGGGCAGGCTCCAATAACCGTGAAGGCGTACTGGATGTGATCGATAAAGTTCTTAAACACGAAGCGCCATTTAAGCAATAAAAACGGCAGCACGCCCGGCAACACAATGCCTGAATGAAGGCTGCATAATTCGCGGAAATTAACCCACTGCATTATTTCAGGCAAAATGATTATGAAAAATTGTCTACTGTTGGGCGCGCTTTTAATGGGCTTTACTGGTGTGGCGATGGCGCAAAGTGTCACCGTCGATGTGCCGAGTGGATACAAAGTGGTTGTGGTTCCTGATTCAGTCAGCGTTCCACAAGCGGTCAGCGTCGCGACTGTGCCGCAAACCGTCTATGTGGCTCCTGCGCCAGCTCCGGCTTACCGCCCGCATCCTTATGTTCGCCATCTTGCCAGCGTAGGTGAAGGGATGGTTATCGAACACCAGATTGACGACCATCACCATTAATTCGAGAATGCCTGATCGCACAAAGCAATCAGGCATTTTTTTACCCTTCGTGCGAATTTCCCATCTGTTTATCTTTTAAAAAGATAACCATCAGCGACAGCCACAAAATGCCGTTGACAAGGTTGAAGAGATTAAACAGTCCGTTGCCCCCGTTCAGCCAGGCATGTTTGCTGATTTCAATACCGACGGTAAAGATCAGCATTTGCAGCATTCCCATCGCCGCAGAAACCGTACCTTTACTCATATCGCTGGCAAACAGGGTTAATCGCACCAGTCCCGCATTCGCCAGACCAATGCCGAAAGCATAAATACTTAACCCGGCGGTCATCCATAAATACGCGTGCGATGAGATAACCGTTGCCGCAGCAGCGACCAACAGACCAATCATAATCGGCCAGCCGCCCATAATAATCAGCGAACGTACGGTGCGGCGCGAGGTCAGACGCGCTAACAGCAAGTTACCCGCAATTAACGCCCCGAAAATAGGCACTTGCAGCAAACCATATTCATAGCTGCTCAACTGCTCACCGGTAATGATGATAATCGGCGACTGGGCGATCCACGCCAGCAACGGCAGGGCAAAGAAGTCCACAGCCACGGCCCGGTTTGTAT
>OGQE01000953.1_pt1 | contig 29941 bp, 22 predicted proteins | sample 1553131 | NCBI WGS metagenome assembly OGQE01 (sample SAMEA2579929, study PRJEB22360) | human gut metagenome | biome: human gut; feature: human-associated habitat; material: faeces | place: Denmark | collected 2008/2010
ACAGCCAGTCTTCGCCAGCCTCGATGCAAAAACATTGCAGCAACTGAATGCCAGCATTGCTGTGGAAGGACTGGATGCCAAAAAAGTGGCTGCCGACTACCTGAAACAAAAAGGGTGGACGAAGTAATTTCCCGTGACTTATCTACGTATTAATCCTGTTCTGGCGCTGCTGCTGTTGCTGACGGCAATCGCAGCGGCGCTGCCGTTTATCAGTTACGCGCCTAATCGTTTAGTTTCGGGTGAGGGGCGTCATCTCTGGCAGCTGTGGCCGCAAACTCTCTGGATGCTGGTGGGCGTTGGTTGCGCCTGGCTGACAGCCTGTTTTATTCCCGCTAAAAAAGGCAGCATTTTTGCACTCATTCTGGCGCAATTCGTCTTCGTATTGCTGGTGTGGGGAGCTGGAAAGGCGGCGACACAACTGGCGCAAAATGGCAGTGCGCTGGCGCGTACCAGCCTCGGAAGTGGTTTCTGGCTGGCTGCGGCGCTGGCACTGCTGGCCTGTAGCGATGCCATCCGCCGAATCTCCACGCATCCGCTGTGGCGCTGGTTGTTGCATATGCAGATTGCCATTGTTCCGCTGTGGTTGCTGTACTCCGGCACGCTTAACGATCTCTCGTTAATGAAAGAATACGCCAACCGTCAGGATGTGTTTGACGACGCGCTGGCACAACATCTGACGTTGCTGTTTGGTGCGGTGCTGCCTGCGTTAGTGATTGGTGTGCCGTTGGGCATCTGGTGCTACTTTTCCACCGCGCGGCAGGGAGCGATTTTTTCTCTGCTGAATGTCATTCAGACCGTGCCTTCGGTAGCGCTCTTTGGCCTGTTGATTGCGCCGCTTGCCGCGCTGGTTACGGCCTTTCCGTGGCTGGGAACGCTCGGCATAGCAGGAACCGGAATGACACCCGCACTGATTGCGCTGGTGCTCTATGCCTTGCTGCCGCTGGTGCGCGGCGTGGTAGTCGGCTTGAACCAGATCCCGCGCGATGTGCTGGAGAGCGCCAGAGCGATGGGGATGAGCGGGGCGCAGCGTTTCCTGCATGTTCAGTTGCCGCTGGCGTTACCGGTATTTCTGCGCAGCCTGCGGGTGGTGATGGTGCAAACCGTTGGCATGGCGGTGATTGCGGCGTTAATCGGCGCAGGCGGTTTTGGTGCGCTGGTTTTCCAGGGGCTGCTAAGCAGTGCCATTGATTTAGTGTTGCTGGGGGTGATCCCGGTAATTGTTCTGGCGGTGCTTACCGACGCGCTGTTCGATTTGCTTATCGCACTGCTGAAGGTGAAACGTAATGATTGAATTTAGCCATGTCAGCAAACTGTTCGGCGCACAAAAAGCCGTTAACGATCTCAATCTCAATTTTCAGGAAGGGAGTTTTTCGGTACTGATTGGCACGTCGGGTTCCGGCAAATCCACCACCCTGAAAATGATTAACCGCCTGGTGGAGCATGACAGCGGGGTGATCCGCTTTGCCGGAGAAGAAATTCGTTCGCTGCCAGTGCTGGAGTTGCGCCGCCGGATGGGCTATGCCATTCAATCTATTGGCCTGTTTCCCCACTGGAGCGTGGCACAAAACATCGCCACCGTGCCGCAATTGCAAAAATGGTCACGGGCGCGGATCGACGATCGTATCGACGAATTAATGGCGCTACTGGGGCTGGAGCCGGATTTGCGTGAGCGTTATCCGCATCAGCTTTCCGGCGGTCAGCAGCAACGTGTGGGAGTGGCCCGCGCGCTGGCTGCCGATCCGCAAGTCTTGCTGATGGATGAACCATTCGGCGCGCTGGACCCGGTAACGCGTGGCGCGTTGCAACAAGAGATGACGCGCATTCACCGTTTGCTGGGGCGTACCATTGTGCTGGTCACTCATGATATTGATGAGGCGCTACGGCTGGCAAAACATCTGGTATTGATGGATCACGGTGAAGTCGTGCAGCAGGGCAATCCTCTGGCGATGCTGACTCATCCGGCGAATGATTTTGTCCGCCAGTTTTTTGGTCGTAGTGAGCTGGGTGTACGCCTGCTTTCGTTACGTAGCGTGGCGGATTACGTGCGTCGCGAAGAACGGGCAGAAGGTGAGGCGCTGGCAGAAGAGATGACGCTACGCGATGCGCTCTCCCTGTTTGTCGCGCGGGGATGTGAAGTGCTGCCGGTGGTGAACACGCAGGGCGAGCCTTGCGGCACGCTGCATTTTCAGGATCTGCTGGAGGAGGCGTAATCGTATGAAGATGTTGCGCGATCCGCTGTTCTGGCTCATTGCTTTGTTTGTGGCACTGATTTTCTGGCTACCTTATAGCCAGCCGCTGTTTGCTGCCTTGTTCCCACAACTGCCACGACCCGTTTATCAGCAAGAGAGTTTTGCAGCTCTGGCACTGGCTCATTTCTGGCTGGTGGGAATTTCGAGTTTGTTTGCGGTGATCATTGGTACTGGTGCCGGAATTGCTGTCACTCGCCCGTGGGGTGCGGAATTTCGCCCACTGGTGGAAACTATTGCCGCCGTTGGGCAGACTTTTCCGCCCGTCGCGGTGCTGGCGATTGCCGTTCCGGTGATCGGCTTTGGTCTGAAACCAGCGATTATCGCCTTGATCCTTTACGGCGTGCTGCCCGTCCTGCAGGCGACACTTGCCGGGCTGGGAGCGATTGATGCCAGCGTGACAGAAGTTGCGAAAGGTATGGGAATGAGTCGTGGTCAGCGACTGCGTAAGGTCGAGCTACCGCTGGCGGCTCTGGTGATTCTGGCGGGTGTACGAACTTCGGTGATTATCAACATTGGCACGGCGACGATCGCCTCAACGGTAGGGGCCAACACGCTGGGTACGCCCATCATCATCGGACTTAGCGGATTTAATACCGCGTATGTGATCCAGGGAGCGTTACTGGTGGCACTGGCGGCGATCATCGCAGACCGCCTGTTTGAAAGGCTAGTGCAGGCGTTCAGCCAGCACGCAAAATAAAGGTATAACCTGCGAGCATGACGCCACCAATTCCGCCTAACGCCATAAACAGGAACAGGGCGATGACCCCAATTTTAGCTATGCGCATAATGCACTCCTTATGTTAACGAAAGGATTGTACAGTAAAGCGTATTTGTTAACGAATCATTAAATGCCGAGTGGGAAAATATCATGGCCTTGTTCCTGCCAACTGGTGAGTTGCTGCTGTTGGGCGGAGGTTCGATTATCACCGCACCATACCAGCAATGTACGGCCTTCGAACAGTTCAGGGCGTAGTTGATTGAGCGAGTGGGCGAGGACATCAATGCGCCATCCTTGTTGACTGGCAATCCAGCCCTCCAGCCACAGACGAGTGGTATCCTGAATATTCCAGCCAACCACCAGTGCATCTTTACCCTGTTTTTTGCGCGCCGAAGCCAGGCAAATAGAGATGTAGTTGATCAGTACGCCGTCGAGGATCGCCAGCAGCGCCTGGAGAGTCGGTTGTTGGCACTGAAGCCGTCGGCGCAGTGGAATGAACAGATGTGTGGTGAGTGTCTGGGCGGGGTAATCCTGACCGCGCTCTTTGATCCACGTTCGCAGGCTATGCAGATTGCCGCTTTGCAGGTAAGTCAGTAATGTTTCTTGCTGATCGCGCCAGCCGTTCTGCACATCAACATTTTCATTACTGAGCAGCATTTTTACTTTGCTGACCTGCACACCGTTGTCGATCCAGCGTTTGATCTCGCGGATCCGGTCAATATCGGCATCGTTGAACAGCCGATGACCGCCGTCTGTCCGTTGCGGTTTCAGCAATCCGTAACGCCTCTGCCACGCGCGTAACGTGACAGGGTTAATATCACAAAGCAACGCCACTTCACCAATTGTGTAAAGCGCCATCGTCTCACCCTTGCTCGCGAGGTCCCGGTTTAACTTTAGACGCAGTTTTGCGAACCAGGTAGTTTTGCCCGTTTTTTGTGCATCTATAGGGTGATTTTATTTTTGCCAGGCGATTTTGAGTGATCGTACTCACGAATTCTCATTTTTCTGCAAGAGTTCAAAGAAAGTTAAACGCAAGCAATGTATGTTACGCATTTTAAAGGGAAGTGTGGTTTGCGGGTATGTACGATTTTAATCTGGTGTTGCTGCTGCTTCAGCAGATGTGCGTTTTTTTAGTCATTGCGTGGTTAATGAGTAAAACGCCATTATTCATACCGTTAATGCAGGTCACGGTTCGTCTGCCGCATAAATTTCTCTGCTACATCGTTTTTTCCATCTTCTGCATCATGGGCACCTGGTTTGGGTTGCACATTGACGATTCTATTGCCAATACCCGTGCGATAGGCGCGGTAATGGGCGGCTTACTCGGCGGTCCGGTCGTGGGTGGGCTGGTTGGTCTGACCGGCGGGTTACATCGATATTCGATGGGGGGCATGACCGCGCTAAGTTGCATGATCTCGACCATCGTTGAAGGATTGCTCGGCGGCCTGGTACACAGCATCCTGATCCGTCGCGGGCGCACTGATAAAGTCTTTAACCCCATTACCGCCGGTGCTGTCACGTTCGTCGCTGAAATGGTGCAAATGTTGATCATCCTGGCGATCGCCCGACCTTATGAAGATGCGGTGCGTCTGGTGAGTAATATTGCTGCGCCAATGATGGTCACCAATACCGTCGGCGCGGCGTTGTTTATGCGTATATTGCTCGATAAACGCGCGATGTTTGAAAAATACACTTCGGCTTTTTCTGCCACTGCGCTGAAAGTGGCGGCCTCGACGGAAGGCATTTTGCGCCAGGGGTTTAACGAAGTGAACAGCATGAAAGTGGCACAGGTGCTGTATCAGGAGCTGGATATTGGTGCAGTCGCGATTACCGATCGAGAGAAATTGCTGGCCTTTACCGGAATTGGTGACGACCACCATTTACCCGGCAAACCGATTTCTTCGACTTATACCTTAAAAGCGATTGAAACCGGTGAAGTGGTCTACGCTGATGGCAACGAAGTACCTTATCGTTGCTCTTTGCATCCGCAATGCAAACTGGGGTCGACGCTGGTCATTCCGTTGCGTGGCGAAAATCAGCGGGTGATGGGCACCATCAAATTGTATGAAGCCAAAAACCGTTTATTCAGTTCAATCAACCGCACGTTGGGCGAGGGGATTGCGCAACTGCTTTCGGCGCAGATCCTCGCCGGGCAATATGAGCGGCAAAAAGCGATGCTCACCCAGTCAGAGATCAAACTGCTTCACGCCCAGGTGAATCCCCATTTTTTGTTTAATGCGCTTAACACCATTAAAGCGGTGATCCGCCGCGACAGCGAACAGGCCAGCCAGCTGGTGCAGTATCTTTCCACTTTTTTCCGCAAAAACTTAAAGCGGCCTTCGGAGTTTGTTACTCTCGCCGACGAAATTGAACATGTGAACGCTTATCTGCAAATTGAAAAGGCGCGCTTCCAGTCGCGGTTGCAGGTCAACATTGCTATTCCGCAAGAATTATCCCAGCAGCAATTGCCCGCGTTTACCCTGCAACCGATAGTGGAAAACGCCATTAAACATGGGACATCACAACTGCTGGATACAGGGCGAGTGGCAATCAGCGCCCGACGTGAGGGGCAACATTTGATGCTGGAGATCGAAGACAATGCCGGTTTGTATCAACCGGTAACCAATGCCAGTGGGCTGGGGATGAATCTGGTGGATAAGCGTTTACGTGAACGGTTTGGCGATGACTATGGGATAAGCGTCGCCTGTGAGCCTGATAGTTACACCCGAATAACGTTACGACTACCATGGAGGGACGAGGCATGATTAAAGTCTTAATTGTCGATGATGAACCGTTAGCACGGGAGAACCTGCGCGTATTTTTGCAGGAGCAGAGCGATATTGAAATCGTTGGAGAGTGTTCAAACGCCGTGGAAGGGATCGGCGCGGTGCATAAACTGCGCCCGGATGTGCTGTTTCTCGATATCCAGATGCCGCGCATCAGTGGTCTGGAAATGGTGGGGATGCTTGACCCGGAACATCGCCCGTATATTGTTTTTCTCACCGCGTTTGACGAATACGCCATTAAAGCCTTTGAAGAACATGCCTTTGATTATCTGCTGAAGCCAATTGATGAAGCGCGACTGGAGAAAACGCTGGCGCGATTGCGTCAGGAGCGCAGCAAGCAGGATGTTTCGTTGTTACCGGAAAATCAACAGGCGCTGAAATTTATCCCTTGTACGGGGCATAGTCGGATTTATTTGCTGCAAATGAAAGATGTGGCATTTGTCAGCAGTCGGATGAGCGGTGTCTACGTGACCAGTCACGAAGGGAAAGAGGGCTTTACCGAACTGACATTACGTACCCTGGAAAGTCGTACACCACTACTGCGCTGCCATCGTCAGTATCTGGTTAACCTCGCGCATTTACAGGAGATCCGTCTGGAAGATAACGGCCAGGCCGAGTTGATTTTGCGTAATGGCTTAACCGTGCCGGTCAGCCGCCGTTATCTGAAAAGCTTAAAAGAGGCGATTGGCCTGTAAAAGACTGCTAAAATGGCTTTTTGCCTCATCAACACCTGAAGGCCTCATGCTAAGTAACGATATTCTGCGCAGCGTGCGCTACATTTTGAAAGCCAATAATAATGACCTGGTGCGTATTCTGGCGCTGGGTAATGTCGAAGCCACCGCGGAACAGATCGCTGTCTGGCTACGTAAAGAAGACGAAGAGGGTTTTCAGCGTTGTCCGGACATTGTTTTGTCTTCATTCCTCAATGGCCTGATTTATGAAAAACGCGGCAAGGATGAGTCTGCTCCGGCACTGGAGCCGGAACGTCGCATTAATAACAACATCGTGCTGAAAAAATTACGCATCGCGTTTTCGCTTAAAACCGATGACATTCTGGCAATCCTCACCGAACAGCAGTTCCGCGTTTCGATGCCGGAAATTACGGCGATGATGCGTGCACCGGATCATAAAAACTTCCGCGAATGCGGCGATCAATTTTTACGTTATTTTCTGCGTGGACTGGCAGCGCGCCAGCATGTGAAGAAAAGCTAAGACGGGTATGGCGGCCATGCGAAACATGGCCGCCGACAGATTATTTCACTTCTTTAAAACCAGCGGCTTTCATCACCAGTTCCATTTGCGCCATAGTGATACCTTTTTTGGCATCTTCAGCAGAAACGTTGATTCCTGAAATACCCTGCAGGGCTTTAAAATCCACTTTTTCCATATCAATAGTCACGTTTTCCTGCGCGTAGGTATCGGTATAGGTTAATTTTTCTTCAACACCCGCGATGTTTTTGTATTTAGCGCTTAACGGCTCAAGTGTCCTGGCGGCATCTTCTTTGGTGGTTGCACCAATGGAGGCAAATTGAATTTTGGTTTCAGAAGATTGCTTAAGCACCTTGTCACCTTTGTAGACATAGGTAATGGCAATTTCAGTGCCGTTCAGATTGGCGCTGAATTTCTTTGATTCTTCTTTGTCACCGCAGCCAGCAAGAGAGAAAACCAGAACAGATGCGACAACAAGGGAAAACAGCTTATTGAAAGCCTTCATGTAAAACTCCATTTTATTTAATCAAGGAACTGGTGACTCTCACCAGGGGCTATATAGGATATGCCTAATACTGTGGCGTGAGCAGTCCGGAACAGGAGTAGAACTCTTAATAAAAAGCACTATTTCATCCTTGTTGCTGAAGCATGGGGAATAATTGTGCGCAAAGCAAAACACCGTTATTCATTGCTTCTACCCGTGCCTCGCTTTCTGTATTACGAAATTGTCCCAACACATGTGCCAGCCGATAAAAACCCACCGCGGTGAGGTCATTCGCCAGCAACTCTGCCTGACCAATAGCACTCTGTTCCTGATAGCGCCAGCCGTTATGGAGCAGTTGAATAAGTAACGCCTGGCTGCGCATCAGCAACTGATGAGCGGTAGACGGCACAGGCAGAACGCTGGCAAAAGGTAGCGGTGCCACAGGCGCAGTTTCTGCGTCCAGCGCCCAGGCGCGGGTTTTTGTCATCATCACCCGTGGTTCCAGTGTCAATTGCCCCTCTACAAAACTGACAAAGCCAGAAACCAGACTCACGGGGTCGTCTGTTTGTTGCAAAAGCGCCGCCATGCGTTCAACGGCAAAAGGAGAACAGGCAGATGCCGGAAGGGATAACGTCAGCACATTATCTTCCCCTTCGCCGCTGATTACCTGCGCATCCAGTGTCTGGCGGCTGCTATCCCAACCGAGCGAAATACACTCCGCTACCGGCAGAATAAATAAGTTATCGACCTGGTTGAGTGGTCGTATGCAGGCGAGGGGACGCTGGCGTAAATATTCCCGCAAAGCCACAATGCCCGGCTGGCGCAACGGCGCGCTCAACATTTTCCAGGCGTCTGGCGACAGTGGAACAACACTACTCAAGCGGTTACGGGTCGCTAACAGCAGCTCGCCATCGGCACTGCGTTTTGCTGCTTGTGAAATAATTTGCCCACCTGCCAGTGCGCCAGCCTGAAAACTAAACAGCCGACGCGTCGCTGCCGGTGAGTTTTCCTGTTCGCTTCTCTGCCAACTACGCGAAAGATGCAAAATACTTCCTGTGTCGGGATCGGTAAACCAGATGCGTAAACCATACTGCTCAATATCCTGCCAGCAACGCATACCTAAAGACACCAGCCGCAGATGATCAAGTTTTGCTTCTCCGGCAATGTCAGCGCCAACGACCGTGCGCCAGGGCACAGGAGGAACTTCACCAACACTGTCGCGCCGCGCCATCTTTTGTGCGCAATTTAATCGACTGTTTAATGCCGCAAGCTGACGTAAGCATTCTCCGGCATGGTAGTGGCTGGCACGGGCGTGGAAGGCATCAACACTGGCGCGCAATTGCCGTAGCGATTCACTCACCCATCGCCAGTTGCAGCGTTCCGCCGCTTGCTGCGCGCGACTGAAAGCGGCCTCGTAATGGATTGGCGGTTGACTTATCCCGCCCAGCCATAATGCCTGGCTTAATTGCTGAACATATTGACGACACGTTTTGCCTTCTTCGCTGGCAAACGGATCATCAGATGATGTGGCGTGTTCACTGCGCATCTGCCAGATTAAATGAGTAAATTCCGCTTGCTGAGTTTTGGCCTCGACGAAGGCTTGCACAGCCAGTGCGACATGTTCGCAAAGTGTGCCTTCAATGCAATCACAGCGTGCGAAGCGAATGCTGCTGCGGGAATAAAAACGCACATCGCTCATCGGTAATCGGGCAGAGGGAATTTCGCCAGGCGCACAGAACAACTCAATGGTGATGCCTTTAGCGACCAGCGCCTGCGCGCGTTTGCGGGTGGCATCGGGCAGGGTAGCCAATTCTTTCAGCCAGATTGCCGGATCCCACTCTTCTTCTTTTTTTTCCGTAGGCTGGGCGGTGGCACAAAGTCGTTGATAACTTAACACCAGCATCACGCGATGACGGCACATGCCGCTGGCCCCGCAGGTGCACTGAGCCTCTTTCAGTGCCTGGCCGTTCGCCAGCTGGGTACGGACACCGTCACTGAAGGTGGCGATTAAAGCGCCGTTCTCATGACTGATTTCCGGGATGTTGCCATTTTCCAGTTCCTTAAGGCTGCGCTTAACAAAACCGGCATTGCTTAACGCCGTCAGTGCCTGTGGTGTCAGTTCTAATAATTCCGGACGTCGTGAATTCATGACTGAAGATTCTCCGCGAGCCAGGAAGCCAGCTCGCCCGGTGTCATTGCGGCTATTTGTGCGCCGACATTAACCAGCGCCTGGGCCGTATCGTGGTCATAGCAAGGTGTTGCGGTGCTGTCGAGCGCTGCCAGCCCCAGCACTTTGATGCCGCTCTGGACACACTTTTTCACCTGATGCGTCAGTAATGATGATGAACCCCCTTCGTAAAAATCGCTCACGAGGATAATGACGCTTTTCGCTGGTTGTTCAATAAGTTGCCGACCATATTCCATGGCACTGGCGATATTGGTCCCGCCGCCCAGTTGTACTTTCATTAATAATTCTACCGGATCGGCAACGTCTGCCGTGAGATCAACCACGCTGGTGTCAAAAGCGACCAGATGGGTACGAATGCCGGGTAACTGCCATAAACAGGCCGCCATCACTGCGGAGTGGATCACCGAATCAACCATCGATCCGCTTTGATCAACCAGTAGGACCAGTTGCCATTGTTCGCTATGGCGTTTAATGCGGCTGTTAAAGCGGGGGGATTCGATATACAACTTGCCGTGTTGCGGGTGCCAGTGTTGCAGGTTGGCGCGCAGAGTACTTTTGAAATCAAAGTTTCGCGCCAGTGAAATAAATGAGCGGCGACGGCGATCGCGTACTCCAGAAAAAGCCTGACGAACTTCCTTTGCCAGTCGCGCCATAATCTCTTCAACAACCTGGTGCACTATCCGGCGGGCGGCAGCCAGTACTTCGGGATTCATCAGATGTTTGGTGTGCAAAACGGCGCGTAGCAGGCTTTCAGAAGGCTGCATACGTTCCAGCACGTCGAGATTCGTCACCACATCTTCAATGCCGTAGCGCAGCACGGCATCGCTTTCCAGCCGCTCAATCACCTGTTGCGGAAACAGCGTGTGAATACTGTTGATCCACTCAGGGGTGGTGAGATTTGAGCCACCTAATCCACCAGAGCGTTCACCACGCTGGAGCCGTTCAGGATCGCGCCCATACAGCCACTCCAGCGCGTGGTCTATCTGCCGGGCGTTGTCATCCAGCCCACAAAGCGTCGTTTCTGCCGCTTCGCCAAGAATTAATCGCCAGCGTTGTAGCTCACGGGTGGTCAGAAGATCGTTCAGTTCAGACATGGAAAACTCCCCAGTATTGCAGCGATGCCAGTGCCTGCTGTTCGAGTTGTTGATGATGTGCAATGGCTTGTGGTGGACAATGCAACGGCATTTGCAGTGCCGAAACGGGAAGTTGCGCCAGTTGATAATGCTCAAGCACCTGATGCGCCAGCGTCCCGCGTTCTCGTGGTGGTAGCCAGGCCATCGCCGCGCGTAAATCGGGCAGGGCATTGATAAAATCGGCATCACTCAGTTGATTTAAATGACTGCTGAAACCGGCGATAAATACCGGCTGACAGGCCAGTTGATGGCGGGCCAGCGCCAGCAAACCGTGCAGCGCCTCGCCGGATTGTGCCGGGGATAACTGCGCCAGCATCGTCAGCGCCGCTTCGGCACTGGCGTTGGGATGTTCCAGACGCATCAGTGCGCCAAGAGTCGCGCCGCGATCCAGCGCCGGGGCATGAATCGCCTGACTGCGGCGCTCCAGTAAGGCTACTGCCGCAGAAAGCGAAACGCCGGGTAAATTAACGCCGCTATGTAGATCGCGCAGGATATGGCAAAGCGCCTGCCAGCTATGCAGGTGAGCGTGAAACTCCTTTTCCTCCGGTCTGCCGTTGGATTCACACAGCCAGAGTGTGCGATCGATAGCCGCGCATAACGTCGTCTGTAATATCTGCGCGCCTTGCATACCGCTAATTTCATCCAGCCGCCATAAGGCATATAGCACTTCCAGCGCCTGGCCCATTTCGGCGAATTGATTTTCCTGGGCGATTAATAATGTGAGTTGTTCCAGTAATTGCTGACTGAAAGACGCCAGACCCGCTAACGCTGCCTGGCTAAGACATGTGGTGATACAGCCGATTCCACCCGCGTCCAGCATATCGGCTTCTAATTTATGGCGTGCGGCTTCCTGGAGTGTGGCACCAAAGCAGGCGGCCTCAATCAATGCCGCATGCTGGCTAAGCGGGCGGGTTAATTTCCAGCATTCTTCACCGTTGCCTGCAAGTGACAGTGTACTTCCCTGCTGGCGCACAACCCCTGGGATCTCCAGTATTGCCAACCGATGTAACACCTGACTTTGCGCCAGTCCATCGGGGGTAAAGCGATTTAAGGTAAGCTCCGCCGGAAGAGAGATTCCGGTACGTTCCAGTTCGCAGGTGACATCTTTTGGCAGAGGTGGTTGTGGCGTAGAAGGGGAAAGTTTACCGAATCCGTCACCCGCTAATGTGTCTATCAACGTTACCAGAATCGGATCGGTATCGGGATTAATGACCCCGCGGTAGCTCCACGGCAACGGCGCGTTCAAGGCTTCTTTAATCAGCGAACCAGCTATGGCATCCAGCCAGTCAGTGCGTAGAGGTAGTGTATGGCCGCGCAACTGTGCCAGTGCCATCGCATGCAGATGAGCGGCAGCCATATCCGCTGTTGAAGCAGGCAAGTGGTGCTGGCGCAAACGGGTAAGAACCGTTTTCAGCAGTTGTTCACCTGCCTGCTGTAAGCCACACTGCCAGCACCAGTTTTGCCAGACCGGGGCAGGCATTCCGGAAAGGTATCCTGCCAGCACATCAAGGCGCTTTTCACTGTAGGGTGTGAGATAACAACCTGTAACGGCATCTGCCAGCGAGGGCAATTCTGGCTTGTTAATTTCCTGCGGGCATTCGCGCCACATGTTTGCCAGTGCAGGAGCGTGCCAGCCGCCGCAGACGACTAACACGTCGCCATTGTTTTGCTGCATCGCCCATGTAATCCAGCGAGCCATAAAGGCTTCGCGCTGACGATTGAGAGCATCTCCGGGGGAATCGCCCCGCAGTTGGGCAAAATAGCGCGCCAGTGCAGAGGGTAATGCAGTTTGCTGGCTTTCATCTTCGAATAAGTGATCCCACAGGGTATCGCTGTTATCCATGCGGGTGGCACGCAGCAGTAAGGTCTGGCTTTCATCTTGTGTATCAGGCGAATCGTCCTCTTCTTCACTCTGCGCCCAGCAAGGCAAATCGATGAAGTAAGTTTGTGCCTGAATACGACGTGCGGCTTGTAGCGCCTGCCACTCCGGCGAAAATTCAGCAAATGGCGTCCAGGCACCACGCCCGGGGGCCGCACCGTCCTGATACTGGCAATAACTGTAAATAGCTACCGGAAGCTGGTGGGCTAAAAACAGTTCGTCTACCCGGTCATTAAAATCAGCCGGGCCTTCAATCAATACGTATCGTGGCCGCTGGCTTTCGATTAACGATTTCACCAGCCGGGCGCAGGCCGGGCTATGATGCCGGATGCCGACAATTAACGGCTCGCTCATACATCTTTCCTCACGGCAGGCGGTGGCGAGCTTGATAATAAGCCTGCCAGTGAGCTTCTTTATGTGTAGCAACACGTTGTTCGAAGTAACGGCGCAGGCGCGCGCGATCTTCTTCGTTATCTTTGACGATGGTTCCGGCAATACAGTCCACCAGATCGGCTGGGGCCCCCCCCCCCCTCGCCTAAAAAACTGGATTTCACCTGCTCGATTCGCTAAAAACCAGGCGCGGACGCCCACCGCGTGGGCCACGTTCACGGCTTCAGCGGTGGACATAATCGCTGTTAGTGTATCCATTGACGTTTTCTTTTCGCCGTTGGCACGCAGATCGCGAAAGGTGCGGACCAGTAACTCCAGTACCGCGTCAGGCACTTTATGCGGAATGCCGCTATGGGCCAGCAAACGCGCCGAAGCACTGGCGACAAGCTCCAGCTCCTGGGCGAAATCCATAATCGGAAAGACAGTTTCAAAATCGAAGCGACGCTTTAGCGCGGCACTCATTTCATTGACGCCGCGATCGCGCGTATTGGCAGTGGCAATAATATTAAAGCCTTCCCGTGCATAGAGTTGACTGGCTTCACCAGTGAGTTCCGGCACCGTCATCACCCTGTCAGAAAGCATACCTAACAGACAGTCTTGCACTTCCAGCGGTGTGCGCGTTATCTCTTCAAAACGGACGATTTTGCCGTCGCGCATTCCCTGGTAAAGCGGGGCAGGGACCAGAGCTTCCGTTGACGGACCATGATTGATAAGCAGAGCGTAGTTCCAGCCGTACTTGATTTGATCTTCGGTAGTAGATGCGCCGCCCTGGATGGTTAACCCGGCATCGCCGCTAATAGCGGTTGCCAGTAATTCAGACAGGAGAGATTTTGCGGTACCCGGTTCCCCCACCAACATCAAACCGCGCCCGGTGGCAAGAGTGACTAACATGCGTTCGACAGCAGAGGGACTAATCACCACTTTACGGCGAATATTTTGCGCTTCGTCGCCAAGGATAAAAGCACGGGCCGCAGGCAAACTTAACTGCCAACCAGGCGGGCAAGGAGCGTTATCATTTTGTTTTAATTTTGCCAGTTCAACGGCGTATAACACAGCAGCAGGCGGACGCTGCAGGTGATTATTCTGCGGTGACATATATTCATCCCTGAAATGTATTAATGAAATAAACGATATTTTACGCGCAATAAATGTTTGGCGCATTAGTTGTTTGAGCGGAAAATATCTGGAAAGCAGATCGCAAAAAATAAAAAAACCTGCTGGTGAGGCAGGTTCTTTTATTTACAACTTTGACGTTAAGTTACTGATTATGCAACATGGCGCCCCAACGAACGAATTATAACCACCTACGGACCCCGTTGCAATTAAGATAATGAGATTTATAATCCTGACTGTTGGGAAGTTGCGCCGGATCGAACCCATTTCAAGTCCTGGCTACCGGACGGGTGGTGCCGCAGGTAGTGCTCTGATCCGGAGTGCAACATGGCGACTCAACATACGTAAACCAGTATCGACAGGCAGTGTAAGGGTAAGATGCTGGTGTTGCGCTCCTTAATAAGGAGAGCGAATGGACACGCTGACACAAAAGTTAACCGTGCTCATTGCCGTACTGGAGTTATTAGTGGCTCTGTTACGGTTGATTGATTTGTTGAAGTAACGGGCAAATTGAAACGCATTAAAGGGGGAATACCGTTTCCCCCTTTAATAAAGCTTTACTTGTCATACTTCAAGTTGCATGTGCTGCGACTTGAAGCATGGTAAGTATATTATTCTATTTCTTGGTTGAATATATTCTGTAGTTCACAATTAAAAATTGCTATTACATGTTTCATGTGATTCACCTCGTAATTTCCGCTCATCAATAAACTCATCTCTTATATAAATCAACGCATCATTTATTAGTGGTCGGCATCTTCTCGATCACGTTGATGAAATGTTGGATGTAGCCGGAATCGCTCCAGTCGATAGACGGAACCTGTAAATAATTCAGAGCATTTATGGATTTCAAGTCTGAAGGAAAACGGATCTTCAGGTACAGGGATCTCATAATCGTAAATAGCAACCAGCTCTTTTTGCACGATCATCGCTTTTCCCGGTGGTAGGTCGTGTTGATAACGGGCAGTTGCATCACTGCCCGCTGTGTTTTAATGGAAAATAACGTCGGGTGCGCTTAACGCTTCACTCAAATCAAACACATCAAGTTCGGCAAAAGTGACAGATTTATTGTCACGGTAAACCCGAAGAGAATGGAAGCTCATTAGCGCTTTGCTATCAACATTGTAGTGGTTAAAGCCGGGTGAAAACTTAAGGACCAGCCGATACTCGCCCAGGTCATAGACACATGCGTCCTCAAAACCTGACTCCCAGCCTTTGTATCGCATTCCCATAAGTTGCCCAACGGTTGCGGATTTACCTTCCCAGCGAGTCAGGCTGTTACTGGCTGACTCGTCAGGTGTGAGCAGCACTGTGCGCCGCGTCAACTGGCGAAAAGGCGGCATAATTTCGTAATCGGCAAAAACCTGTGCAAATTCACTGCGCATTTCTGCTGTCATTTCTAACGGGTGGGCAATACCAATCAGATCATCCGCAGGCAGGTCAATGGACTCATCTTGTGCATTGCAGAACTCCCCCTCTGCGGCCACACGAAAGGCGTTGAGTAAACGACGCGGTTCATTTGCCGGATACACGCCCCATATCAGTCGCTGGGTAACCAGGCGGGTAAAGGGATGATTAACAAACAGAGAATGAAAATCTGCCAGCGACCAGCGGCGGGTGGTGCGTAGGGCCGTTTCAAGACGCGGGAGCAGGTTTTTGCTCACCTGAGTGGCATCTTTTTTTAGCCCTTTTAGTCGGGCCAGTGCCTCGGGCGCTTTCAGTTGATCGTCATCGGCTCGCAACCGGGGAACACTTTTCTGGCGAACGTTTTGCTGATCGTAGATAACCGGGTTGAGGTTTTCATCGAAGCGAACGGTAAACTGCCGTAGACCAAAATCAAAAATCAACGCCTGCGGATCATCAAGGCCCAGTGATGGGACTAATCTGTCCGCTAACTCTTCCTGGCTTAGCCTGCGATTTTCTGCGACCACTTGAAGAAATTCCGCCGCGTTATCACGTAAGGGACGGGATTTCGCCCGTTGCGATACATGATGCAGTTGTATCAGCGCCATATCATTATTCATCAGGGTAAGGATCTTCAGGCCGCTGACGGCACGGGCAGATTTGCCCTCTTGTGGCCAGGCAAGGATCTGTGTCGTCAGATCCCGTGCCGTGTTTTCGTCACCAAAGAGACTTAACGCCAGAAATGCCCAGTTGTCTTTTGCGGGGGCGCCCGCTTGTTGCCAGGCGGTGAAGAGATCCCAGGCAAAAGCGGCCAGCGTTTGCGGTTGGCAGAACGTTTTCAGTTGTTCCAGTCCGCTATAAAAACGTCCACCCTGGGTAAAGCGCAGCATTTCGCCGATAATTTCCAGAGCGTCATTAGTAACAGGCTGATTATTCGTGATAAGTCGCGGCCTGGACCACATTGTCGGATGCCAGAAATCAGGAGCTTTTGGAATACGTGCCGGGTAAATCTCTATTGGATTCTGTTTAAGTAATTGCTCCAGGGCAGGCCATACATTTGTACGCTGCCAGCGGTTTGCCACGGTTTGTAGCAATTCGCCATGTCCCTGTTCGTAAAGTAAACGCAGGGCAAGTAATGCAGCTTCGCTATTATGGCTGGACTTGGTGAAGACAAGAGGGATAAGTGCAGTAGCCGTATGTTCCGGCCATTGTAAAATCCACTGGCGGGCCAGATTACGCTGGCCCGCAAAACGGTGCCAGACGCGGGCAATGGGCAGGGCCAGTTCGGTTGCGCCGAAATTTACAATTAACGGAAATGTTTCTTTTGGACGATGTGAAAAAGCCAACAGCAGACCTGGTAGCGCATCCAATCCGAGGATACTGAGAAAATAGTCCTCACCCGCGAACAGATGCTTTTTCTCATTGATTCGCAGCCAGAAAGTCAAAGCCATCTCACGCGGCGACTGTGCCAATAAATACAGGTTCCAGACACTCTTTTCCGGACGAGAACGTGAGTTGTTGTCATTTTCCCAGATGTTCATTAACGCTTCTACGTGACCGCTGCGAAGCGCCTGTTCTGCTAATTGTGCTTCCGGGGAGTTCCAGCCATGCAGGATCTCTTCAACTCGCCCCTGGTAGTAATGCCACTGAACAATGAGTGAATTGCGTGCAGCATCCAGTTTTCCGGGGAGTATATAATTCAAAAACAGCCATACATCATCCCCAAAACCCAGTTCCTGTAATACAACTCGTCCACTTTTTTGTTCCATGCGTTCCGCAAGTGATTCCGTACTGAAATAACGGGCAAACTCTGTGGCGGCAAGCCTCTCTTGTTCGCCTGGTTGCCAGTAAACTTGCGGCGTTAATTCGAGCGGTGCCAAATCAAGACGTGGAGCTGTCATTTTTTTCTTACTACGCCACGGTGGTGAAACGAGGATTTCAGGCAGACTGCTGTTATCGGTGCTATCAATAACCGGTTTTGGCGATGCCGATAAATAACCATTCACCACTGCCTGGGCTTGTGTACTTAAGCACGGCATCACCTCTTCTGCCAGTTGTGGCTGCGATGCCATCAGCGTTTGTAACAGCGTATGCCAGTATTCATCACGTGTTTTTTGCTGTGCAGGCAGCTTTTTGTCTTCGATGATGGGATAACCAGGGCGCGCAGGGGGGGCTTTTAACGCCAGCAGTTCTGCCAGTGCGGCGAGCGTCGCATGGGGGAAGTTTTTACTGTATTTAGCCACACGTTGCAGGCTGGGTTTGTTTTTATCAGCAACTAACAGCAAGGTGCGGATGACCTGCGGATGGTTAATTTGTACCAGCAGACTGCCACAATCTTCTTTATGGGCATACATTGCCAGGCGTGGAATGGATGCCAGTCCTTGTTCGCGCAAAAGGGCGGCGCAGGCCGCGTAGCCGAAGCGGTTTTCATGCGACATGTAGCTGGCTTCTCGATCGCTAAATATATCCTGACTCCAGTAACGTGCGAGTTCTTTCACCGCTTTAGGATCATCAGCAACAACTTTTAACCACTCTTTTGAGTGAAAATGAGTTTGCGAACATTCAAGGCTTACCAGCTCGTTGGCGATTTCGGGTTTTTCCGGGAGGTTCAGCGCAATAAAAGGGCGGCGAACTTTGGTTATTCCTGGCAGTGCGGCAATGAGTTTGTCGGCGCAACGCTGCCAGCAGCTTTCCTCTGCCAGAGAGAGATGCTTACGCAATCGGAGATCGAATTCGTTATAGGTTTCTGAGCGATAGCCATAGTCCTCGTTCTGATATTGCAATGTTACTACCAGAGGATCACTCTCATAACACCGTACAATAAACTGGCGTGCAATCACCACCTCAGTTGCATATTCCAGCCCCTCTTGTTGGACGATTTCGTCGAGCAACTGTTGGCTATCATTTTGCGCGATACAGGCTGGCAGCGGGCTGGCGCCGCCTTTGTCCGGGCCGTGATTGAGGGTTTGTGTTCGCCGATCAAGTTGATGGCCTGCGTGATGGCGGACTGCCACTCCAGTGAAAAGTTTTCATAACGCCAGACAATGTTTTTTTTCTTCTCTGCTTTTTGTAGCAATTCATCACCCAGTGTCTGAATGATGTTTTCAGTGATAACAGGTACCGGTTCGCCTGGCCAATTGCGATGGCTGAGTGGTGTTTTGCCTTTTTTATATTTCAGTTCCAGTTGGGCGTTATCCGCCAGCCACGGTAATTCCTTGTCCATGCTCTTTCCTTATTCAAACAGGGCTTCAATATCGTTAATTAGCTCGCTGGCGGTGATGGCATCGAGTACGGAGAACTGCGCTTCCTGTGTTGAATTACTCCCCCAGCCATAGCTTTCCGCTTTGCCTTCCCATAGCCACAGCTTGCTTAAGAGTTGCTCGGCACTGAGTTCGGCTGGCGACATGCCGACCGCAAAACCTTCATCGATTTCCATGATTAACGACCAGCGGCCCAGAGGTTTGATCATCCAGCCGATCCAGCCACCGTCCTGCGGTTCACCACGCATCCAGCCTTTATTTGCCAGCCCCATTACCCGACCACTCGGGCATTTTCTGCCTGCCCAGCGTGTCAGTTCGCTGGCATTGCGCTCGGCTTCTGTCAGCGCGTAACTGTTACGATCAAGCTGGCGGAACGGTGGTAACAGTTCGTAGTCGGTAAAAAGCTGCCCGAAGGCGGCAGCATCCGTCGGTGATATTTCCAGAACGTGAGGAATACCAATAGAGATATCGCCTTCCGGCAGGGTGAAAAGATCATCGTCAGCGGTGCTGTAGCTGTTATCTTCCGCTACGCGAAAGCAAGCCAGTAGCTGGTTTTCGGCGCTATAAACGCCCCAAATCAGACGGCGGGTTAAGTGGCGGACCAGCGGATGCTCAACCAGGAAGAGCTGAAAGTTTTCCGGTGACCAGCGGCGACGCAGGCACATGGCGGATTCCATCCTTGCTACCTGCTGGGCGGCGACGGTACGCGCATCTTTTTTCAGCAATTTGTAGCGGTTAACCGCATCGTTCGCCTGTGATTCATCATCGCTTTTATTGGGTTTAGGTAAGTCTTTCAGGCGGCTGCCGGAAACATCGCGCACAAACGGTTTTAAGGTTTCATCAAAGCTGACGGTGAACTGCCGTGGGCCAAAATCCAGCAGCAGCGAACCGTTATCATCCAGACCGAGATCCGGTGCTAACCGATCTTCAAGCTCCGCTACCGTCAGTTCGCGACTTTCGGCAATGTCGGCAATTTTCTCTTTCGCCCGCTCCTGTAATGCTTTGAATTTCAGTTTCTGGGCGATGCCGTTAAGCTGCATCAGGGCGATATCACTACCGATAGCGGCGAGGATATCCAACCCAACGGTGGCACGTTTATGCTGAGATTCGCCAGGCCAGGCACGGATTAATGGCGTCAGTTTGCGGGCGGTGTCATCGTTACCGAGAACTCCTAACGCAGTGAACGCCCAACTCTCTTTCGACGGCGCGCCAGCGGTCTGCCAGGCGGTAAACAGATCCCAGGCAAATTCAGCCAGTGAGTCGGTGGTACAGGCATCTTTCACCTGCAATAATCCTGGATACAGTGCCTCTTCCTGAGGGAAGCGGAGCATTTCACCGAGGTGGAGGAGTGCGCTATCAGGCAGTGATTGGGCGTTTGCTTTTAATAACGGGCGCGTCCAGAGCGATGGCTGATAAAAGGTCGGAAGAGTGGGGATTTTTGTCGGGTGATTATCTAAGGGATCGAGCGCAAGTAGAGCGTTCACCGCATCGGTTACTTCCGGCTGGTTATAACGCCGGGCGATTTCTTGCAGCAATGGCTGATGACCGTTTTCGGTAAGCATACGCAAGGCAGCACGGGCGTTGTCCTGTGCTTCACCGGTTTTGCCGAGCGCTGCAGGCAGCAGGCCGGTAATGGCGTGTTCCGGGTATTTCAGCAGCCAGATACGGGCATCTTGTCGTAGGGTTTTGAGTTTGTTGAAGGCGCGGGCGACGGCAGGTGCCAGTTCCGTTGCGGCAAAATAATTAGCAACCGCAAAACCTTCTTGAGGGTAGCGTGAAAACGAGTGTAGAAAACCACTCATACCTGCCAGTCGCAAATAAAGCATGACTGGTTTTATCGCGGTATGCGGCTCTTTGCTGAGAAATTCCCATAGCTTAATCGCTTTTTGCATAGGTAAAAAGGGAAGTGAGTTGAGATGCCACTCCCCCTGATACGGTGCATGGTGGGCTTTAAACATTTGGATGAGTGTAGCGAAGTCCTCACGTTCCCATGCGTCAATTGCCGAGTCAGAAGCGCCGATATATTTATATGTGTCAAAATCCCAGCGGCGATACCCCAGCGAGTAAAGGAAATTTTTAGCACCTTCACCTGGCTTATGCGGTTCCCAGTTCCAATGAGTTTGAAACTCTTTAGCTTCTGTGTCGGTTATTGTGCATATGGATTCGAGGTTGAGCGGTGCTAAATCCAGCACCGGAATCGGCGATTTTTTCTTTTTCGAAAGCCATGGTGGGGAGACTACTATGGCCGGCAGTAGATCGGCGCTGGCATGGTTTGAGGGCTGTGTCAGTTGTTGCTGGCATGATTTCAGCACTGCAACTGCGGGTGTCGAAAGCCAGGGAATGACCTGTTCTGCTAGTGTAGGTTGCGAGATAAGCATCGTCATTAGCATAATGCGCCAACTATTCTCTTCTTTTTGCACTAGAAGTTCCGCCAGTGCTGCCAGTGCTGCGTGTGGGAACGCAGCGCAGGCTTTCGTCATTCGATCGTGACAGCGTTTAGTATGCCCGGCTACACGTATAAGCAGTGTTAATGCGAACGGATGATTGATATGACGCAACACATCGGCGCAGTAGTCACTTGCGACATAGGGAGTAAATCGGGGCAGGGCTGCAACACCTTGCTCCTGTAATACGGTGGCTGACCATATCGCACCACAATAGTAATCATCAAAAATGGCATATGGCTCGTGATATTTTTCTAATGAGGCAAGAATGTGCTCATCAGTCGCCACTATTTTTAGCCACTCAAGCGAGGGTAATTTCTTTTGCCCCAGTAGACGCTGGGCAATTTCATGTGCAATTTCTGGTTTTTCGGGTAATAACAAAGCAATTAATGGTTGCCGCCATTCTGGAATATGTGGAATTGCGGCAATAAGTTTTTGTGCACATTTTTGCCAGAGAGACTCTTCCGCCAGTGATAAATGTTTACGTAGGCGTAATTCAAAGCTGGAATATTGCTGCAAGTAATCAGGTGAAATGCCAGACGACAGGAAAACAATATTATTGTTGACATAATCCCATTCAATAGATATTTGTTGAAGATGTATTATTACATCAGTAGCATATTCCAGACCGCCTTCCTGAATAATCTGATCCATAACATCCTCACGCTCTTTATATCTTGTGCATTTCATTTCAAGTGCCGTGAGTACAGCCATTACGGGTGATGGTAGCTGTGTTGTTTTCAGGCCGTCGATCTGACTGATCGCCTGGGCGACGGTGTTTTGCCATTCTAAAGAACAGGCGCTGAAGTCAAATGTGGCTGTTTTATTATCCCGTTGCGACACACTACAGGCTAAGCGACGTAATTGGGTCAATTTGTCTGCTTGCTGAACAGGAACTCCGGGAAAGCGGCGATGACTTAACGTGGTGTGTACAACTTCGGGCGGAAAAACGACAGCAATATCTTTCGCCAGCCACGGTAAAACAGCATCTGTATTTTTGTCAGCCGCACGGGTTTCTGCTACGAAAGAGGGTTGTTCCTGAATAATGGTGGATAAGTCCGCTACCTTGAGAGAGTCCGTTACCGTTTGGGAAGGTTGCAAAGAATTATCCTTCGCTTGCTCCACATATCCCTTCTTCACCTTCTCCGCAATCAGCTTCAGTTCCGCTTTTTCCGCCGCCGCAGCATCAGCAAAGCTTTTTACCTGGTTTTGCCCGTTAGTGCCGACTTTGCCCCAACTGATATGTAACTCGTTGCCTTGCTGCTTCACCGCCCAGAATTTATGTGATTTTTCGTCCTGATAGATAAAGTGTCTCATTCTGCATCCCTGTGATTTTATCCAGTTAAATGCAGATGCTACCAGTATTTATGCGGGTTAGAGAGAGACAAAATCGCAAGAGAACAACTTTAGGAATTTATAAAGAAAAGGCGCTGTCGATGCAGCGCCTTGAAGGGGGATTATTTCACCTGATGACCCGGTTTAGCACCGGCATCCGGGCTTAGCAGGAAGATATCTTTCCCACCAGGACCAGCAGCCATTACCATGCCTTCGGAGATACCGAAGCGCATTTTACGTGGTGCCAGGTTAGCCACCATAATGGTGTGACGACCAATTAGTGCTTGCGGATCCGGGTAAGCAGAACGAATGCCGGAGAAGACATTGCGTTTTTCACCGCCGAGATCCAGCGTCAGGCGCAGCAGTTTGTCAGAACCTTCAACAAACTCTGCGTTTTCAATCAGCGCCACGCGCAGGTCAACTTTGGCGAAGTCGTCAAAGGTGATGGTTTCCTGAATCGGATCATCTGCCAGTGGGCCAGTTACTGGCGCGGCAGCGGCTTTTACTTCCTCTTTTGATGCTTCCACCAGGGCTTCAACCTGTTTCATATCGATGCGGTTATACAGCGCCTTGAATGGATTCACTTTATGGCCCAACAGCGGTTGCTGGATACCATCCCAGGTCAGTTCTGTATTGAGGAATGCTTCTGCGCGCTCGGTCAGTTTCGGTAGTACCGGTTTCAGGTAAGTCATCAGCACGCGGAACAGGTTGATGCCCATCGAGCAAATTGCCTGCAGGTCGGCATCGCGGCCTTCCTGTTTCGCCACCACCCACGGAGCCTGTTCATCGACATAGCGGTTAGCCAGGTCAGCCAGTGCCATGATTTCACGGATAGCTTTACCAAATTCGCGGCTTTCCCATGCTTCGCCAATCACTTCAGCGGCATCAGTAAAGGTTTTGTACAGTTGCGGGTCAGCCAGTTCGCTTGCCAGCACGCCGTCAAAACGCTTGTTGATAAAGCCTGCATTACGGGAGGCCAGGTTAACCACTTTGTTAACAATATCGGCATTCACGCGCTGAACGAAATCCTCCAGGTTGAGATCGATATCATCAATGCGCGAAGACAGTTTGGCGGTGTAGTAGTAGCGCAGGCTGTCGGCGTCAAAATGATTCAGCCAGGTGCTGGCTTTAATAAAGGTGCCGCGAGACTTGGACATTTTCGCGCCGTTCACCGTCACATAGCCGTGAACAAATAGGTTGGTCGGCTTGCGGAAGTTGCTGCCTTCCAGCATGGCAGGCCAGAACAGGCTGTGGAAGTAAACGATATCTTTACCGATGAAGTGATACAGCTCGGCAGTGGAATCTTTCTTCCAGTATTCATCGAAGCTTACGCTGTCGCCGCGCTTGTCACACAGATTCTTGAAAGAGCCCATATAGCCAATCGGTGCGTCCAGCCAGACATAGAAATATTTGCCCGGCGCGTTCGGAATTTCAAAACCGAAATAAGGCGCGTCGCGGGAGATATCCCACTGTTGCAGGCCAGATTCAAACCACTCCTGCATTTTATTTGCCACCTGCTCCTGCAACGCACCGCTGCGGGTCCATGCCTGCAGCATTTCGCTGAAAGAAGGCAGATCAAAGAAGAAGTGTTCGGAATCACGCATTACCGGCGTAGCACCAGAAACTACCGATTTCGGCTCGATCAGTTCAGTCGGGCTGTAAGTCGCGCCGCAGACTTCACAGTTATCGCCGTATTGATCTGGCGCTTTACATTTAGGGCAGGTGCCTTTTACAAAACGGTCCGGCAGGAACATGCCTTTTTCCGGATCGTACAGCTGAGAGATGGTGCGGTTTTTAATAAAACCGTTTTCTTTCAGACGAGAGTAGATAAGTTCTGACAACTGGCGATTCTCTTCGCTGTGCGTCGAGTGATAGTTGTCATAGCTGATGTTAAAGCCTGCGAAATCAGTCTGATGTTCCTGACTCATTTCGCCAATCATCTGCTCCGGGGTGATACCAAGCTGCTGAGCTTTAAGCATGATCGGCGTGCCGTGGGCATCGTCGGCGCAGATGAAGTTGACCTCGTGGCCGCGCATTCGCTGGTAACGGACCCAGACATCAGCCTGGATGTGCTCCAGCATATGGCCGAGGTGGATTGAGCCGTTAGCGTACGGCAGTGCGCACGTCACCAGAATTTTCTTCGCGACTTGAGTCATAGTAGGCATTACTTCTTAATAGTGAAAAGGGCTTAGATAGTACCAAATGGGAAAATGTTAAGTAAGTACTTCTCTATATTCTTCAGGTAAACTATCAACTGATGGTTTATCTATACAAAAAAGGAGTCGGGATGAACGAACAATCCCAGGCCAAATCACCAGAAGCCTTGCGCGCAATGGTCGCCGGGACACTGGCCAATTTTCAGCACCCAACCCTGAAGCATAACCTCACAACGCTGAAAGCGTTGCACCATGTCGCCTGGATGGACGACACGCTGCATGTGGAACTGGTTATGCCATTCGTCTGGCATAGCGCGTTCGAAGAGTTAAAAGAGCAATGTAGCGCCGAACTGCTGCGCATCACCGGAGCGAAAGCTATCGACTGGAAACTGTCGCATAACATAGCCACTCTGAAACGCGTGAAGAGTCAGCCGGGAATTAACGGCGTGAAGAACATTATCGCGGTCAGTTCCGGTAAAGGTGGCGTGGGTAAATCCTCCACGGCGGTAAACCTGGCGTTGGCACTGGCGGCGGAAGGGGCGAAAGTCGGCATTCTGGACGCCGATATCTACGGCCCATCAATCCCTACCATGCTGGGCGCAGAAAATCAGCGTCCAACTTCGCCGGACGGTACCCATATGGCACCGATTATGTCTCATGGCCTGGCAACTAATTCAATTGGTTATCTGGTGACAGACGACAATGCGATGGTGTGGCGTGGCCCAATGGCGAGCAAGGCGTTAATGCAAATGTTGCAGGAAACCTTGTGGCCGGATCTCGACTATCTGGTGCTTGATATGCCGCCAGGTACCGGTGACATTCAATTGACATTGGCACAAAACATTCCAGTAACCGGTGCAGTCGTGGTCACCACCCCGCAGGACATCGCGTTGATCGATGCGAAAAAAGGCATTGTGATGTTCGAGAAAGTCGAGGTTCCGGTGCTCGGTATTGTCGAGAACATGAGTGTGCATATTTGCAGTAACTGTGGTCACCATGAACCGATTTTCGGTACCGGTGGTGCAGAGAAACTGGCCGAGAAATACCACACGCAGCTGCTGGGGCAGATGCCGTTACACATCTCCTTACGTGAGGATCTCGATAAAGGCACGCCAACGGTTATCAGCCGTCCTGAGAGCGAATTTACCGCTATCTACCGCCAGCTGGCTGACCGCGTTGCAGCTCAGCTCTACTGGCAGGGTGAAGTCATTCCAGGCGAGATTTCCTTCCGCGCGGTCTAACGCGTATTAACCATTCTGGTTATTCTTCATACACCGCAGAGATGTTACATTGATGCGGTGTATTTGTTTTTGCAACATTAATGAACACTTATTTAATGCTGCGAATATTCTGCGGACCTTCGTCCTTAACCATTAAAGGGAATATTGCAGAATCTCCGTGTAAATTCGAAGCGGGTGGCGATTCAGTAAGTATTAATATGCCAACTGTACCAACCACTGTCTTTGAAGGTAAAGCTAAATACTCGACCTATGATGATGCAGTCGGTGTAACCAGCAGCATGTTAAAAATTAGCTGTCCGAAAGAAGTTGCTGGTGTAAAACTCTCGTTGATTACCAACGATAAAATAACCGGAAACGATAAGGCGATAGCCAGTAGCAACGATACCGTGGGGTACTATCTCTATTTAGGTGATAACAGCGATGTCCTGGATGTTTCTGCACCTTTTAACATTGAGAGTTATAAAACAGCGGAAGGTCAATATGCTATTCCGTTTAAAGAAAAATACCTGAAGCTGACAGATAATTCAGTGCAATCAGGTGATGTGTTATCTTCTCTGGTTATGCGTGTGGCGCAGGATTAATAAATAAAATTTCAAGTTTCTCCAGGTAATAAACATGGCCGCTATCCCCATGGTGGCCTTTTAATTTAAGAGGCATTAAGATGAAAGGATTATTAGCTTTACTCATTTCTTCTATGGTCCTTCCTGCACATGCCGGTATTGTTATCTACGGGACGCGTATTATTTACCCGGCAGAAAATAAAGAAGTGATGGTGCAGTTGATGAATCAGGGAAACCGTTCTTCGCTGCTGCAGGCGTGGATTGATGATGGCGATACGTCGTTACCACCAGAAAAAATTCAGGTTCCTTTCATGTTAACGCCACCAGTGGCAAAAATAGGGGCAAATTCCGGGCAGCAAGTAAAAATCAAAATTATGCCGAATAAACTACCCACTAATAAAGAGAGTATTTTTTGTCTGAATGTTCTGGATATTCCACCAAATAGTCCAGAACAAGAAGGTAAGAATGCACTGAAGTTTGCGATGCAAAACAGAATTAAGTTGTTTTACCGGCCAGCGGGTATTGCTCCGGTAAATAAAGAGACCTTTAAAAAGTTACTGGTAAATCGCAGTGGCAATGGATTGGTGATAAAAAATGACTCAGCTAATTGGGTGACGATTTCGGATGTCAAAGCTAATAATGTTAAAGTCAATTATGAAACTATTATGATTGCCCCCTTAGAAAGTCAGAGTGTTAATGTCAAAAGTAATAATGCAAATAACTGGCATCTGACCATTATCGATGACCATGGCAACTATATTAGTGACAAAATTTAATTGCAGGAGCTACCTATGTTGAGAATGACCCCACTTGCATCAGCAATCGTAGCGTTATTGATCGGCATTGAAGCTTATGCAGCTGAAGAAACCTTTGATACCCATTTCATGATAGGTGGAATGAAAGACCAGCAGGTTGCAAATATTCGTCTTGAAGATAATCAGCCCTTGCCGGGGCAGTATGACATCGATATTTATGTCAATAAGCAATGGCGTGGGAAATATGAGATCATTGTTAAAGACAACCCGCAAGAAACATGTTTATCAAGGGAAATGATCAAGCGGTTAGGCATTAATACCGATAACTTTGCCAGCGGTAAGCAATGTTTAACATTTAAGCAACTTATTCAGGGCGGGAGCTATACCTGGGATATCGGAGTTTTTCGTCTCGATTTCAGTGTCCCGCAAGCCTGGGTGGAAGAACTGGAAAGTGGCTATGTACCACCTGAAAACTGGGAGCGGGGTATTAATGCGTTTTATACCTCTTATTATATGAGTCAGTATTACAGCGATTATAAAGCGTCCGGTAATAGCAAGAGTACATATGTACGTTTTAACAGCGGGTTAAATTTATTGGGGTGGCAACTGCATTCTGATGCCAGTTTCAGTAAAACAAATAACAATCCAGGGGTGTGGAAAAGCAATACCCTGTATCTGGAACGTGGATTTGCCCAACTTCTCGGCACGCTTCGTGTGGGTGATATGTACACATCAAGCGATATTTTTGATTCTGTTCGCTTCAGCGGTGTGCGGTTGTTTCGTGATATGCAGATGTTGCCTAACTCGAAACAAAATTTTACGCCACGAGTGCAGGGGATTGCTCAGAGTAACGCGCTGGTAACTATTGAACAGAATGGTTTTGTGGTTTATCAGAAAGAGGTTCCTCCAGGCCCGTTTGCGATTACAGATTTGCAGTTGGCCGGTGGTGGAGCGGATCTTGATGTCAGCGTGAAAGAGGCGGACGGTTCGGTAACCACCTATCTGGTGCCTTATGCAGCGGTACCAAATATGCTACAACCCGGCGTGTCGAAATATGATTTTGTGGCGGGGGGGGGCGGGGGGGGGGTGCGGGCACCCGCCGCTTTTCGGCCTTTTCGAACCTGGCCTTCAAGCCTGCGCACCACCTTTACGGCAATTTCCGCTTCTACCTGGCCTATACCGACAACAACCGCTCGCGCAAAGGGGTGGATGCCTTCAATCCGGCGCCGACGGCTTATTCCACGCTGCCGGACTTTCTTTTCACCTCGACGGTGCTGCCCGGTCCCGGAACGCCTTATTTCGGCGAGCTGACCCGCCGCTATGAGAGCACCAGGGAGAAGAACGACAGCTACAAGCTGCGCACTTCCTTCGACCTGACGTATGAGATCGCCGACGGCCTGGCACTGAAATCGGGCGTGGCGGTCGATTATCTCCAGAACAACCAGAACGTTTTCCTGCCGAAGGAGGTGAACGAATACGGTAAAACCTATAGCAGCGGCACGATCGCCCGCCATCTGATGGTGCTCAACGAGAACCTGCTGACCTACCGCCGGACGTTTGGCAGCAGCCATACGGTCGACCTGCTGCTCGGTTTTTCCGTTCAGCAGGACGAGATGAACAACAACACGGGCAAGGCGCTCGGGGCTGCCTCGAACACCATCCATTACGCCCCTTGGTACTCGCAGGTGTACGATGCGGAGGCCCGGCTCGACCTGAAGGATTATTATTCGGATTATGAGAAAAAGACGATGGTGGGCCTGTTCGGCCGCCTGAACTACAATTACAGGGAGCGGTATTATGCGGGCTTCACCCTGCGGCGCGATGCTTCGTCGACCTTCGGCGAGGATGTGCGTTGGGGCTGGTTCCCTTCGTATTTTGTGGGGTGGACGTTTACGGAGGAGCCGTTTATGCTGGCGCTGAAACCTTGGCTGAATTACGGTAAGCTGCGCTTCTCGCAAGGGCGTACGGGCCGTATCTTCGAATATCCCTATCTGGCACAGGGCGAACTGGATCAGGGCGCTCCCTATTTGGGGTATCCGACTGTGGTCCCCGAATGGTGGGCAGGTGTCTCGAACAGCGGCCTGACCTGGGAAAAGACAACGGAATACGATGCGGGGCTGGACCTCGGGTTGCTGGACAATCGCATCGGCCTCACTTTTGATTATTACCTGAAACGGACGCGCGGGTTGCTGTACAATCCCCCGACTCCCGGCACGCATACGGGTTTCCTGGCCCCGTGGCGGAATATGTACGGCATCGACAACGAGGGCGTGGAGCTGGAGGTGAAGGGTGAACTGGTGCGCGGGAGGACCTGGCAGTGGAACCTGTCGTTCAATGTAAGCAGGAACCGGAACCGGCTGGCTAAGAGTTTGAACGGGCGCGATTTCCAGAATACGGCGGCCCGCTTTCAAAAGTGATTTGCAAACACCCTTGCGGTGATCGGGCTGCCGCTTTACGGGATTTATGCCTTCGACGACCGCGGGATTTACGATAGCCAGAGCGACGTGCCTTCTTATTATGAGGACGGGGTGAAGAAATACCTCCGCGGAGAGGGGAGTGCCTACTACCGGGCGGGCGACCGGATCATCACGGACGTGGACGGCAATGGTCAGATTTATAATTACGGTACGCTGGCGG
>OGQE01001007.1_pt1 | contig 28801 bp, 26 predicted proteins | sample 1553131 | NCBI WGS metagenome assembly OGQE01 (sample SAMEA2579929, study PRJEB22360) | human gut metagenome | biome: human gut; feature: human-associated habitat; material: faeces | place: Denmark | collected 2008/2010
CGGGAACCTTTGATGCCATATTGATGGATGTCATGATGCCTGTTATGGATGGTATTGCAGCAACAAAAGCCATACGTGCCATGGACAGGGCAGATGCAAAAACAATTCCGATCATTGCAATGACTGCAAATGCATTTGAGGAAGATGCAAAAAGATGTTTTGCAGCCGGCATGACTGCACATCTGGCAAAACCTTTCCAGATAGAAGATATGGAAAAAGCCATTGTGGAGTGCTGTGGAAAGTGATGCCATCTGTAAGATCTGTTGCCATCAGTAAATTATCATAAGCAGAGTTAAAAGTCTGGATGACGAAAATATAAGTAGAGAAAGGCGTGAGTCACAGAAATGTGGGTTGCGTCTTTTTTGAGTAAAGGTAAAAAAATGTATATGTTTTGTCATAATCTGACGTATGGAAAAAGGAGGCAGAGGTTGGTATTATATTGTTAACAAAAGAAGTACTTCTAAAATAACAAAAGGACAAAGCAGGTAAAAGAAAGGAGTTTTTATGAGGAAAAAGATGATTAGCCTGATGATGACAGTCGCTATGGGGACAGTCATGATTAGTGGAGCAACAGTTGTAAAAGCGGATTCAGACGAAAAAGAAACCGTTAAATTAGCGGTGTGGTCTTCTGGAGCAGCAGATAATTTTCAGAAAGGTGCAGATGAATTTAATAAGCGCCAGGATAAAATTAATTTTGTAGTTGAAATGCAATCAGGAGATTATAGTCAATATCTTGGAGCAAAGGTGGCATCTAATGATCTTCCGGATATGTTTTTCCTGAATCCATATACACAGGTGCAGCAGTTTGCAGCAACAGACAGAATTGTGGATTTGAGCGAGGAAGGATTTGCAACAAAGATTTATGATTCTGTAAAAGATGCATGCAGCTATGATGGAAAAATTTATGCGTATCCAATGAATCTGGAAATGCTGGGAGTTTATTATAATCAGGAGTTATTTGAAAAGGCTGGAATTACAGAAGTACCGAAAACATTCTCACAAATGAAAGAAGTATGTGAAAAACTTCAGGCAAGTGGTATTACACCATTTGCAGCCACCTATAAAGAGACATGGACATTGAATCATTTATTTAGCTGTCTGCAGGGAGCAGCAGTTGGAGATTATGAGTCATGGGTTGCAGATATGAATGCAGGAAAAGGAAGTTTCAGGAATGATAATTCTTCACTTGAATTTGAGTTTATGGATATGATGAAAGAAAATTCCGGTGGAAATTATATGGATGCAGATTCCACATCAGGCTTTAATGCATTTGCATCAGGTGAAGCAGCTATGATTGTGACAGGAGAATTTTCTCTTCTGAATGCACAAAGTATTAATCCGGATTTACAGGTTGGTCTGTTTGGAGTACCACTTACAGAAAATGAGGAAGATGCAAAACTTGATGTAGATGTAGGAATTTGTATTGCAGTAAATAAGAATACTCCACATCTGGATGCAGTGCGTGAGGTTTTGAATTATCTGAGTGATAACACAGATGAAAATGGATGGATGCATTATAGTGCTGATTCGATGGGCGCAGCACCACCTGCAATGGATTTTACAATGTCAACAGAATATCAGTATTTCAAAGATTATAAGAATTATATGTCAAATAACCAGACAAGACCATGGGTATACTCACAGCTTGTGTCCGGCGCTGGTGATATGATCGGGCCAGTAATTCAGGGATATTTTGCCGGAACAACGGATATGGATACTACTTTAGATCAGTTAGATTCGAAATTTTCAGAGCTTCTTGAGTAAAGTAAAATCGGGAAAGGTATAAGTGGTAACAGAAGCTTCTGCAGAAATGTTGCAGAAGCTTTTGTTATCAGAAAGGAAGATAATTTTATGTTGGATTGTTGTAAAAAAAATAAATGGTTTTATTTTGGTCTTACGATTCCGTCGATGTTATTATACGTTCTTGCACTTGCAGGTCCATTACTTTTAGGAACACTTCCGGCGTCTTTTTATAATTGGAATTTGATAAAAGGAAATAAAGATTTTGTCGGTCTGGGAAATTACACTAAGCTTCTTGGAGACGAGACATTTATTCATTCTGTGGTATTTACTTTAATTTTGGCGGTAATATCAATTTTAATGTCAAACTTAATAGGCTTTGTAATAGCATATTTTTTAGATTCAAATGTACGGTGTAAAGGCGTAATACGTTCTTTATTTTTTATTCCTAATATTATCAGTGGTGTAATGGTTTCTTTTGTATGGTCTTTTATTTTTACAGGAGCCATTCCAAATCTGGCCAAAATTTTGCACATAGATGCATTGGCTAATATCAGCTGGTTTGGAAATGCAGGTACTGCGGCTTTTACAGTTATTTTAGTAACAACATGGCAGTCTACCGGTTTTCTTATGATGTTATACATTACAGGATTGCAGACAATACAAAAAGATGTGTTGGAAGCAGCTGTTCTGGATGGATGTACAGGAATTAAGAAAATTATTTATATCCAATTGCCATTGTTAATGCCGACAATTACAATTAATCTCTTTGTATCAATTGCAGGAGCTTTCAAAGCATTTGACATTCCGTTATCACTGACTAGTGGAGGTCCGGCAAATAGTACACAGACAATTGCACTGAATATATATAATGATGCATTTGGTTCGTTTAAAATGGGATATGGCTCTGCAAAATCTATAATACTGTTTTTACTGGTAGGTATTATTGCATTGATTCAGCTTAAGATTACTAGAAAAAGGGAGGTACAGATGTAAAGTGGAAAAAGAAGGAATGAATAAAACAGTAGTTTTTAAAAGTATTTTGTGGCTGTGCCTTGGAATTATCTTTATACTTCCGGTTTTTCTTATTATCATGAATGCGTTTAAACCGAATAATGATATTTTAACCTCGTTTATCTCATTTCCAAAAAGTTTATATCTGGAAAATTTTTCTGAAGCAATGCGGATTATGAACTTTTGGACAGTATTTCGCAATACGCTGTTTGTGACGGTATGTACTGTCATAGTTGCCAGTGCCGTGTCTTTTATGAGTGCATATGGAATTTCACATCTTCCTCAAAAGAAAGGTGACAAATTATACACATTGTTTGTAGTAGGACAGATTATTCCGTTTCATGCAGTTATGATTGCAATTTCTATGTTATCTACAAAACTGGGACTGACTAATACGCATTTAGGACTGATTATATTTTATAGTGGGTTTTATACATCATTTGGTGTTATGACATATGTTGGTTTTCTGAAGAGTGTGCCAAGAGAGTTGGAAGAGGCTGCTGCAATTGACGGTGCGGGACCTTTCAGAACAATGGTGCAGATTATTTTGCCACTGGTAAAATCCACAACAGTGACAATTGGCATTTTGTTTTTCCTTTGGACATGGAATGATCTGTTACTTCCAAGTATTATGATCAGCGATGTGAACCTTCGTACAATTACAGTCAATTTATATATGTTTAAATCTTCTACTAATGCTCAATGGAACCTTTTGATTGCAGGATTGGTTGTAAGTATGATACCAATTATAATTATTTATATTGTAGGACAGAAACATATTACAAGCGGTTTAACAGCGGGTGCAGTAAAATAAAAAAGACAGGAGAAGTAAAGATGAGCACATTTTATGAAGATAATATGAACATAAAAAAGATAAACGGTTTTACACTTCAGCAGGTATCAAGGGATGTATGGGCAATTGATGAGTTTGGCATAGATATTATGTATTTGATTATTGGAACGGAAAGAGCCTTATTGATTGATACTGGCATTGGAATAGGAAATATACGGTCAGTAGTAGAAACAATGACTCATCTGCCTTATGATGTAGTAAATACGCATCATCATTATGATCATGTGGGTGGAAATGGGCGCTTTTCAATGGTTTATGCACATAAAAAAGCAATTCCGGTTATTCAGGAACAGAATAATCTGCAGTCACGTAAGGAATTTTTCCGTTCACAGGAAGCCCGTCCAGAATACAATTATGAAGCAAGCCTGGAATTTGATGCATCAATTATGGGTGACTTTGAGATGAAAGGAATAGAAGAAGGATTTGTTTTCCATCTTGGAAATAGAGATTTGGAGGTTTTGGATACACCAGGACATACTAAAGATGGAATCTGTTTATTAGACAGAAAATACAGATTGCTATTTTCCGGAGATACTGTTGTAAGTACGCCAGTATTGATGTTTGATACGTTTTCTGATACAATGAGTACATATCTGGAATCATTGAAAAAATTAGCTCAATTAAGAAATTCATATGAACTTATTTTTCCGGGGCATTATCTCCGACCGATCGGAAGCATCTATATAGATGACCAGATTGCCTGTATTCAGGAAATATTAGAAAAGCATTTGCTTGGAGAAAAAGAAGAGTGTGGCATGACAAAAAGCGAAGTGTATTTTTACCAAAAGGCTTTAGCTTCTGTGTTATATACAGAAGATAGAATCTGCTGAATCAATCTCCGGTATAGACGTATGATATATGCGCTATACCGGGGATTCCTGTTTGTAAGAGAGGTACTAAAAAGAGATGAAAGAAAAAAAAGGACGATTATATAAGTTTTATGGAAAATTAACGATTCGAAATAAATTACTTATTTTATGTCTCCCATTTGTTGTTTTAGGGTATTTTTTGATTTTTTATAGTACTACAGTTATTATGTTTGATCAGATGAAGCAGATGGTATATGATCAGACAGAACAAAATGTTATGGAAAAAAAGAAGCTGGTTAATACATTATTAGATAATTATAATCAGGCTACCATAAAATTTTTATATTATACAGATGAAGTGCAGGAATATTTAAATACCCGTCAGAGTGTATTAAGTGTTGAAGAGCAGGAAAAACTGACTGATATGATTTCTTATCAGATAGGATCTCTTATTACAAATAATCAGGATGCGTTAATGAATGTGTGTATTTATAATAAGTTTAACGAATTATATATTAATAATGCAATTTATTATAATACAATAGAACAGACAAATGATTTTGCAGAAATACTGAAAGAAGCAGCAGAAGAAAAGCATGGAAAGCCGGTGCTTCGTATAAATCCCGTGAGGAAAAATATGATTACTTTTGCAAGAAATATCTACGTTCCCCAAATAGAAAAAAGTGATGAAAAAATCGGATTTCTGATGATGGATATTGACAAAACGGGTATGGAAAAAATCATACAGACAGGAGAGGATAGAGATGTGAACGCTATTCTCATATTGGATTCAGAAAATAATATTCTGGTTAATGGTTCAAATTTATCTGATGATAAATGTAAAACTATTTTGAAAGAACCATCCGGAAATTATAAAATTATCAGATATAATCTTCAATATGATGGGTGTAGTCTTGTAGGAATTTTGGATAAAAATCTGCTTTTTAAGAGTGTGTATAAAATTTTCTTCAAAGAAATGTTGATGATTTTGGCTGCAATTTCAATTATTGCAATTGCACTATTCATAGCTGCGGCTAAAATTGCAGAACAGATTCAGAAATTTATTGTAAAATTACGTCAGACTACAGAGATAAATTCCAATGCGTATGTTGAGGTTGATTCCAATGATGAATTTAGAGAACTGGCAAATGTTTATAATGCGATGTTGGAAAGAATTGACTTGCTGATTCAGCAGGTATATAAACAGCAGTTGTTAATGAAAGATGCCCAGATTGAATCTCTTCAGGCTCAGATTAACCCACACTTTCTATATAATACATTAGACTGTATTAATAGTCTTGCTGATATGGGTAAGACTACGGAAGTTAAAAAGACGGTAACATCTCTTGGAAGCATTATGAGAATGTCTATTAAAGGGGCACAGTTTTTAAAGATTGAAGAAGAATTAAAGTATGTAAATCAATATTTGTATATTCAGAAAATGCGCTTTCAGGAACATATTATCTGTCTGGTAGAAATACCGGAACAATTATATGAATATTACATTCCAAAGCTGATGATACAGCCGCTTTTGGAAAATGCAATTGTCCATGGGGTTTCAGAATTGAAAGAAACAGGAATGATAGCAGTAACCGGGAAGGAAACGGAAGATGCAATTTATATTACTGTAAAAGATAATGGAAATGGGATGCCGGAAACTATTATCAGACAGCTGGAAGAAATAAGAGAAAATGGAATACTGAAAGAGAAGGAACACATTGGTATCTTTAATATTCAGCAAAGACTTTTGCTACTGTATGGAAAAGAATATGGTTTGACTGTGGAACATGTAAAGCCATCGGGGACAGCAGTAACCATCTGTATTCCCAAAACAAAGGGGGAAAAAGGATATGAAAGTGGTAATTATAGATGATGAACCATTGATATCAGACAAATTAAAAAGGATCATGGAAACGGGACTACGGGGTATGCATACGGTTTGTGCTTTTACAGATGCACAGACGGCATTGGATTATATTGAACAGGAAAAACCTGGGGTTATTTTGACAGATATTCGTATGCCGGGCATCACTGGAATCGATCTGGCAAAGCAGATCAATCAAATGGATTATGGAGCAAAAATTGTTTTTCTGACTGGATATGCAGAGTTTGAATATGCCAGATATGGAATAGAGTATAAAGTTTTTGACTATCTTTTAAAGCCCGTAGATGAACAGGAAGCAATCAAGTGCTTAAATCGAGCGATTAGTGCATTTCATGCAGAACAAAAACATACGGAAATGTATCAGATTTTCCAGGATTATTTTGTTAAAAATCAGGAGCTGATCAGACAACAATTTGTGGAAAAACTCTTTTTTCAACCTGTAATTTTTTCAGAAAAACAGATGGAACTGCAAAAGCAGAAGCTGCGGATTGCAATAAACGGATATAGAGTGGTGGCTGTTACATATGACAGGAATCGTATGCCTTTGGAAGAAGAGAGCTATTACAGTTATATAATCCATGAATTTTTTCTGAAAAAATTTAAAGAGATACTGGCACTGGAACATGGTGGTATCTTTTATATGATCTGGCCAACAGAAGAAAAGACACTGTGGAAATTCTGCAGTAAATTAGAGCTGATCAGAAGAGAACTGGCCCAGTTGCAGCCACTGGATTGTATGATAGCTGTCAGCCATTATTCTGAAAATCTGTCTGATATTCAACAGATGAAAAAGGAAGTGTTGAAATGTCTGGAATACGGAAAAGATACGGGATGTACGCAGCTGCTTTCATATCAGGATTTACCGATGGAATATAAGGAAAATGACTTTTTCGATGTTACAGAAGCAATTACAGAACTGATCAGATATCTTCGATCCGGTAATAAGAAAAAAATATTCGAACAGATGCAGAAGATTATCGATGAGACAGAGAAAGAGACAGAAAAATATTTTAACAATATCATGGAGTTGATAGGTGCCAATATATTTTTATTTCTTTCAGGAATTCCATTGGATAAGGAAAGCAAAAATAAGATTACGGAATCATTTGAGCAACAGATTCATGTACAATCGGAAAGAAAGACAAAAGCAGACTATATGAAATATTGGCTGGAGTATATTGCAGATAATATTCAAAGTATGCATAATAATGATCAGAATCAGCTAATCCAGCAAATTTATAAATATCTGAATGATAATTTTTCACAACCAATCGGTCTGACAAATGTTTCAGAACATGTAAACAGAAATCCCTCGTATATCAGTCGTTTTATCAAACAGGCTACCGGAAGAAAATTTTCTGAAATTCTTGCAGAACTGCGTTTGGAGGAGGCAAAAAAATTGTTACGTTCTTCTAATTTAAAGATTACTCAGATAGCAGAACAGGTAGGATATCCCAATCTACAATATTTTACCCGGGTTTTTACTGGCCAGATGAATATGACACCGGCAGAGTATCGGAAAATTACAACTTATTTTTAAATATTACTATGTTGCAACTTTATACAGTATTTTATAAGTGTAAGGACAGTCGATTCTATAATGGCGATTTTACAACGCTACATACAAATAAATGTAAAGGTAAATGTAGCCTCTATATCTGAAAGCAGGAAAAAGAGATATAGGGGTTGCATTTATTTTTTATTAAATCAAGTAAGCACCCTGCGTGATTGCGAAAAGCAATAAGCAGTGGGTGGGACTTAATGTATAGAAATAAGAATAAAGGTGCTAAAAGGCGGTAAAGTATATTATAATATTGAAAATGTGAAAATATTATGAATAAAGGCTCATAAAACGTGATGATTTTGAAGGATGCGGTTCTATGTATTTAAAAAGAAAGATAGATGAGTATCTGCTGGAGTGGAAAATGAAGAAAGACTTCCGTTAATTATAAAAGGTGCAAAGCAGATAGGAAAAAAGGAATTTATACAAAGGTGCCATATATGAAAATTTTGTAGCAGAGGCGTTTGTGAAACAGGGGCTTGGACTATACTATAAAGATATCCTGAAGTTTACTCTTTCATCCCTGTCAAGCTTTGTAATAGATTATCTGCTGTTTGGTTTTCTTATGTCAGTTTTTCCACATACTGCAGGATTTGTTCTTGGTAGTAATATTGTTGCCCGGGTAATCAGCAGCTATTATAATTACAGTATGAATTGCAGATACGTATTCAGGATGGGAAGGACACCGGGAACAGCAGTTGATTATTTCTTTCTGGCAGGGCTTATCCTGGTGATGAACAATGTGTTTTTGGAAAGCTTCATACAGATTCTGAGGATTCCGGTATATCCGGCAAAGCTTCTTACAGAAAGCCGGTTATTTGTGATCAGATGGATGGTACAGCGATATATGATCTTTCGGAAAAAGGGATTTTCGGGACTAAAGATGGAGAAAGAAGTCAGACTATGAAGAAAACACTGATAATTTTTTGGATAGATATTCTGGCTGCAGCTCTTATTCTTCTGACGATATGGATCATTAATTATAAAATTCCACAGAAAGGTATACAGGCACTTCCTCTGCATAAGATTGCAGATATGCAGCAAAATGTAAACATGGGAAGGAGTGCTTCTGGAGACTCGTTGCAAAAGACGGAGATGAAGACTGCAAAAGAGGACTGGCATCAGAAATTTGCAGATAAATTTACAGATAAGGTTGTGGCAACAGATACTTCTTATACCAGTACAGATCTTTCTGTGAAGCTGACTTTTAATCATTATAATACAGGAAAGTCGGATTATTCTGACGCAGGAAAAAACGGGAAATACGGAACTGCTGTTTCTTATGTGCTGGCTGATATTTATATAGGGGATATCACCTGTCTGCAGACTGCTTTTGCGCAGGACACATACGGAGTCGGATATGAAGAAAAATTAACAGATATGTCGGTGAGGATGAAATCGGTTCTGACAGTAAATGGAGACTCTTACAGCAATAATCGGCATAAAGACAATGGGACGATTATTCGGAACGGTGTGATCTACAGGAGCAGGCAGTCAGATGCAGAAACCTGTGTGCTCAACTGGGATGGAATGATGGATATTTATTCGCCAAATCAGGTGGATATTCAGAAACTGATTAAGAATGGAGCTTATCAGAACTGGATATTCGGTCCCAGTTTTCTGGATGAAAACGGGAAAGCAAAGAAGTCTTTTTATACCTGCTAGGATTATATCCGAAAATCACATCCAAGAACAGCAATCGGCTATTATGAGCCAGGACACTACTGTCTACTTCTGGTGGATGGAAGACAATTGTCCACCAGAGGAATGTTTCCTTCGGAAATGGCACAGCTTTTTGAAAAGCTGGGATGTAAGTCTGCTTATAATCTGGATGGAGGACATTGTTCATATTTTTAAGAAACATGATATTAAGTATGTTCTTCTGAATGGCGGAAATGGAACCATGGATGCATGCGGACATATTTATGAAGCATGTAAAGACCTGGATATCAAAGTGGTGGGAATTCCAAAGACTATCGACAACGATATCGCAATGACGGATCATTCACCGGGATATAGAAGTGCGGCAAGATTTATTGCAGCTTCTACCCAGGAAGTTGGTGAAGATGTAAAATCTCTTCCCATTCATGTATGTATTATGGAAGCCATGGGAAGAAATGCAGGATGGATCACAGCAGCTTCCGCACTTGCAAGAAGGAAACAGGGAGATGCTCCTCACCTGATCTATCTGCCGGAACGAAACTTTAATGAAGATGAGTTTCTTGAGGATGTATCCAGACTTCAGAAAAAGCAGGGTGGAGTAGTAGTTCTGGTAAGTGAGGGACTTCATGATGCAAATGGAGAATCTATTGTTCCTCCAATCTTTAAATCAGAAAGAGCTGTTTATTATGGAGATGTAAGTTCACATCTTGCGAATCTGGTAGTTAAGAAACTTGGCGTAAAAGCAAGAAGCGAAAAACCCGGACTTTGCGGAAGAGCTTCTGTAGCACTTCAGTCACCGGTGGACAGAGAAGAAGCAAGACAGGCCGGCACAGTTGCACTGAGGAGTGCTGTTGAAGGAAACAGCGGAGTGATGGTAGGTTTTGAACGGGTCCCGGGAACGGTGTATCAGATGAAAACAAAGCTTGTTCCTATCAAAGAAGTTATGCTTTATGAACGGAAGATGCCTGACAATTTTATAAATGAAAGAGGTAACGATGTAACACAGGAATTTGTTGACTGGTGTCGCCCGCTGATCGGAGATCCACTTCCGGAATTCCTGAATTTCAAGGATTATCTTTAAAACGAAAAATATACAAAACAAAAATGAAAATGTTCCATTGAAAGGAGAGTAATTATGGAAAAAAAGAAAAAAGGAGTAATGCAGTCTATCCCGGGATGGGCATGGGTACTGATTTCCCTTGCGGTAGCAATCCTGTTATGGTATGTATTATCCATTAATCCCAAAACAGCACGAAGCTTCCCATTTATTCCGGCTATTCTTGAGGCAGCCAAACGAATGATTGATAATGGGGCACTTGGACAGGATTTCTGTAGTTCAATGATATCAATTCTGGCCGGATTTGCACTTGGTTTTATAACTGCAGTACCGATTGCGTTTCTTATGGCATGGTATCTCCCGGTCAGAGGGGTTCTGGAACCATGGATTCAGTTTATTCGTAACATTCCGCCTCTGGCATATGTACCGTTGGTAGTTATTACAGCAGGTGTAGGTAGAAAACCTCAGATTATTGTTATTTGGATCGCAACATTCCTAATCATGACAGTTACAATTTATCAGGGTGTAAGAAATATTGATAATACTCTGGTAAAAGCAGCCAGAGTCCTTGGTGCAAAAGACAGAGATATTTTTGTGAAAGTTATTTTTCCGGCAACAACTCCGTTTATTTTGACAGCTGTTCGACTTGGTATTTCTGTTGCACTGACAACATTGATCGCAGCAGAAACAACAGGAGCAACTGCTGGTCTGGGAATGAGAATCCGCTCTCTGGCAAACAGTTTTGAAACAGCAGGTATGCTGATGTATATCATCATCATTGGTATTATTGGACTGGTAATGGAAAAAATCATTAAATTCTTAGAAGGAAGGTTAACAGGATGGCAGGAGAAGAGAGAGTGACAAAACTTAAGATTGATAACGTTAAAAAAATTTATCAGACTCGTAAGGGCGAGATGACTGCATTAAACGGAGTAAATCTTGATATTAAAGAAAATGAATTCATCTGTGTGGTAGGACCTTCCGGGTGCGGTAAATCTACATTGTTGAATATTATCGCAGGGCTGGATACTCCAACCAGTGGAGCGGTATATATTGATGGCAAGAAAATTGAAGGAACAGGTACTGAAAGAGGTGTTGTATTCCAGCAGTATGCATTGTTCCCATGGCTGACGGTTCTGAAAAATGTTATGTTTGGATTGAAATTGCAGGGCAAGAGCGATGCTGAAGCGAAAGAAATTGCAATGAAATATATCAAGATGGTACAGCTTGAAGATTTCGTAAATCATTATCCAAAGGAACTCTCCGGTGGTATGAAACAGCGTGTTGCAATTGCAAGAGCCTATGCTGTAAAACCTGAAGTACTTCTTATGGATGAGCCTTTCGGAGCTTTAGATGCGCAGACAAGAACTCAGCTGCAGACAGAACTTCTGAAAACATGGGAGAGTGAGAGAAAAACATGTTTTTTTATCACACATGATGTAGATGAGGCAATTATTCTGGCGCAGAGAGTTATCGTTATGAGTGCCAGACCCGGACGTATCAAAGATATTGTAAATATTGATATTCCATATCCACGTGATCAGGAAACAAAGATGAGCCCAAGGTTTATGGAATTGAAAAATCATATCTGGAGTCAGGTATATCAGGAATATCTGGAAGTAAGAAAATAATGAATTTTGGTCGTTGCTTGTATGGAACGGTTCAGAATAAAGAGAAACTATTAAATACTACCCTAAAAAGTGGAAAAGAAAGGAAGCAGGACAATGAGAAAAACATGGAAAAAGTTAGTAGCAATGGCAGTAACAGCATCTATGGTCATTTGTGGCGGAGCAATGGGAGTAAGTGCAGCGACAGAGGAAGAACCGGAAAAAGTAACTGTACATGTAGCTTATATGCCTGATTATGCAAGTTTAAATGGTCTTATCTCTGCAATTGAACTTGGATATTTTGATGATGAGAATATTGATGTACAGCTTACAGAGTTCTCCGATGGACCGACAATCATTCAGGCTATGGAATCTGGATCTATTGATGTTGGATACATCGGACAGGGAGCCCACAAACTTTGCATCAACGGTAAAGCTGATATCTTTGCACTTGCACATGTATCTAATGGTGATGCTGTAATCGGAAGTAAGGAAAAAGGAACAGATACAATTGAAGGATTAAAAGGAAAAACAATTGCTTATTCTTCAGGAACATCCAGTGAAGATATCCTGAATAAAACCCTTGCAAAAGGAGGTATGACGATGGATGATATCACAGCAATGGATATGGATGCAACAAACATTGTAACAGCAATGCTTTCTGGCAGTGTTGATGCGTGTGCAACATGGGTACCGAACTCTTTGAAAGTTCTTGAGGAACTTGGAGATGATGGTGTACAGCTGACAGATAACAAAACATTTATTGATCAAACTGTATCTCTTGCAAGTTGGATTGCAATGCCGAAATATGCTGAAGAAAATCATGACGTACTTGTAAGATTTGCAAGAGCTCTTTATAAAGGATTTGACTATCGTGCAGACCACAGCCATGATGATGAAGTGTGCGGCTGGATTGCTGACAAGATTAAACTTGAAAAAAATTCCCTTCTTGATCAGGTAGAAGTAGCAGACTGGACAACAAGTGAATTCATCAGGGATCATATGGATGATGTCAAAGGCTATTATGAACTGCAGCAGAAATCATTTGTTGAGAGCGGTGACTGTGAAGAAACACCAGTTGATAATTATGTTCTTTTCGATGTAATGGAAGAAGCTTGCGCAGAATAATAAGAAAGATTACACAGGCAGAGATGTCTGTGTAATCTTTGAAAAAAATATACACTCGTGTGTATATTAAGAAAGTCATCCGGAAAGGAACAGAACAGTGGAGAGCGGACGACAGAAAGTAACAAGAAAAGATGTTGCAAGAGAAGCAGGAGTGTCGGAAACAATAGTTTCTTATGTACTTAACAAAAATCGTTATGTGAAAGAGGAAAAAAGGCAGCGTGTTCTTGAGGTTGTGGAAAAACTTCAGTATCATCCCAACAATATTGCAAGGGCTCTTCACGGAAAAGGCAGCCTGCAGATTCTTTTTCTTGCAGAAGAACTGAGCAGTGGTTATTTTTCCGAACTGGTAAGCCAGATGAGCAGGGATGCTTACAGACGGGGATATATGATCTCTCTTTGTGAGAGCCAGGAGGAAGATGAGTTTGTAAGTCAGATTCTAAGCAGGCAGTTTGATGGTTTATTTGTCAGTGCTTCCAGTGTAACAGACAGGGAACTGAAACTTCTGGTGAAGTCAGGAATCCCTATGGTACTGTTTTTAAACAGGGAGATCAGCTGTGAGCTTCAGGATACAGTTGTGGTAGATACAGGACTTTATGAAGGCAGCAGAGAATGTGTAAAATACCTTGTGAAAAATGGATGCAGAAATTTTGTTTATCTTGATAAAACAGGAAAACAATGTGACAGGGATATTCACTGGAAGGGATTTCTGGATCAGATAAAAGAATCAGAAATTACTTTTGCACAGGCGCAGAGGATTTCCGGATGTGAGGATATAAAAGAACTGGAACAGAGACTGCAGTTACTGCTGGAAGAAAATCCTTTTGTTGATGCAATAGTGGCAAGATATGACAATCTGGCTGCAGTGGCACTTTCTGTGGCAGGAAGAACCGGTAGAAAAGTCCCGGATGATCTGATGGTGACTGGATTTGATAATGATTTTATAAGTAATTATGTAAGCCCGGCTCTTACTACAGTGGAGATACAGAAAGAAGAAGTGGCAAAATTTGCAATAGAATCACTTCTGTCACTGATTCGTCATGATGAAGCAAATAAAAAAATAAGCTTTACAGCCAGGTTGGTTATCAGGGAAAGCACAGAGAAAAAATGTTATTGTAAACAGTAATGAAAAGATAAATAAATATAACCTGCCAGGAGCAGGGGAAAGAAGTGAAAATATGTTAGTTACAAGTAAGGAAATGCTCGAAAAGGCACGAAGAGAACATTATGCAGTGCCTGCAATGAACACACAGGGTGGAAACTATGATATTATCTGGGCGATCTGCAGAGCAGCGGAAGAAATGCATTCACCTGCGATCCTGGCTCATTATGTGGCTACAGGAGCATATTCCGGAGATGACTGGTTTGTAGAAGTATGTAAATGGTGTGCAAATAAAGTAAGTGTACCAATCGCGATCCATCTGGACCATGGTGACAGCTTTGATATCTGCATGAAATCATTAAAGAATGGATTTACGTCCCTGATGATCGATGGCTCTACAAAACCGATTGAAGAAAATGCCAGACTCACAAATGAAGTGATCAAGGTGGCAAAATGTTTCGATGTTCCTGTAGAAGCAGAGATCGGAGAACTTTTAAGATTAGATGAAGCCGGTGCTCAGATGGAGAATAAAAATGTAGCAAATCCGGAGCAGGTCCGTCAGTTTCTGGATTTGTGTCAGCCGGATTCCCTGGCTATTGGAATCGGAAATGCTCATGGATATTATAAGGGTGAACCGGATATCAAACTGGAAGTTCTGGAAGAAGTAAGGAAATTTACAGATATTCCATTTGTTCTTCATGGATGTACAGGTATGAGAGAAGATATCATCAAAGAAGCTATTAAGCTTGGTGTTGCGAAGATCAACTTTGGTACAGAAATCCGTTATAAATATGTAGAACATTATGAAGAAGCATTGAAGACAAATCATCAGGGACATTCATGGAAACTGTCACAGCTTGCAAATGATGCTCTGACAGAAGACATCAAAAAGATCATCCGTCTTGCAGGTTCAGAAGGAAAGGCCTGAGAAGATAAAAGCAATTAAAATAAAATCACAAGGGAATTAAATTCAGGAGGAAATATAAATGAAAAAAAACAGTGAACTGACCTATAAAGAAATGTACCAGCAGCCGGCTTCTTTTCAGGCTGTCAATGATACTCTGGAGGATATTTTCAAAACTCTGGACAAGGTATTCTTCGGTGAGAAAAAATATGATGAGCTGATTTTTACAGGATGTGGAACTTCTCTTTATCTGGCACAGGCTTCAGCAGCAGCATTTTCCACTTATACAGGAATTCCGTCAAAGGGAGTTCCATGCTCTGAGCTGTATTATTTTCCGGAAACTTATGTAAAAGAAGGAAGAAATGTGCTGATCCTTCCGATTACTAGAAAAAGCTATACTACAGAAGTAAGAATGGCTATTGATAAAGTTCGTACTTATCCTCAGGTTACTACACTGGCTATTACCTGTGACAAAGACAGTGAAAAATATAATGACTATTACATTCTTTCACCGGATACAGCTGAAGACAGTGTTATCATGACACGTTCTTTTACAAGTATGTTATATATGGCTGTTATCATGGCTATGTATGTAGGCGGTAAGAAAGATGAAATTGCTGCAATGAAAGATTATGCTCCATATTCTGAAAAGGTTCTGAAAGAAATGGATGAACTGTCTGCAAAAATCATGAATGAGCATAAAAACCTGAATCTCTACATTATTCTTGGACAGGGTATTTATTATGGTGTTGCCAATGAATGTATGAATAAGATGAAAGAAATGGGACTCAGCAATTCTGAAGGATATTATGATCTGGAATACCGTCATGGGCCAATGAGTCTTGTAGACGAAAATACACTGATCGTGTGCTTAAGCAATAAAGCCTGCAGAGATGGTGACAAAGCACTTATGGAACAGATGAAGAGTTATGGTGCAATAGTTGCAGTTCTTGGCGGAGAACTGGGAGATACTTTTGATCAGATCGCTGATTACGTATATTCCATGGATAAAGAATGGAATGATATGCAGTACAGTGCAATCATCGGATTTATCGGACAGCTTCTTGGATATTATATTGCAGACAGTAAGAATCTGGATGCAGATTCACCGAGACACCTGACACAGGCTATTGTATTGAAATAATTTAACCTATTGTGCTACTTCAAATAGATTATGTGAAAACCTGTAAAACCGCAAAGAATCCTTACAGATATTAAAAAATAAAATTTTTAGAATATCAATTTTTTGATTTTTCCAAGTTCACAGGTTTCACCGAAAATACTATTCAATGCAATACAGAGATTGTATGCCAGTACTTTATTAACCAGACGGGTACATAACCCCTGAAAGCTTTTGGCTAACACTCTTTCTGCATTTAACTGACCACTCAATTGAGAGAATACGGTTTCTACCCGCCTTCTCAGTTTGAATATTAACTGACGTACGGATTTCGGCCAATTTTCCTTACTGTTGGAACGTTTCAGAGCAAAAAGACAGATATTTTTTTCCTGCATTTCCTGTTTCATGTTTTTTCCAACATAGCCTTTATCCGCTAAAATTGTAACATTAGACCAATGGTCTGCCAGATCACGTAATCCTTCACGATCATCTGTAGATGCCGGTGTGATCTCAAATGATGCAATGTATCCTTCTAATGTAATTAATGCATGTACTTTATATCCATAATAGGTTTCTTTTTTGGAAGGACATTTTCCATAATCAGCACCATGGCCACGAAATGCTTTACAATATCGTGCACGTCCAAATTTACAGACTGCAAGTGGAAAACTATCGACGATGTAATAGGAACTGACTGGAATTGGGAATACGGAAATCATTTTTTGTCGTAACAATTCTGTTGTCTGCATCAGGGCGCGTCTCGTTCTGTTAAAACGACTTCTGCTGCAAAGCTGCGGAAAAAGATGCCTGTAGTTTCGTTTCACAAAAGAAAACCATGCATTCTCAGAATCAACGCCTGCCAATTCTCCGCAGAGACTGATAGTAATGATTTCTGAGTCAGATAATTTTGCATTCAGGATATGCCGTCGTCTGGTAACTTCTGGAGGTGCAAACTGATGATACAATTCGTCAATAATAACGTAAGCAGTTAAAATAAAGTCTTCAAAAGTTGCAATAACAGTGGTATTATTATCTTGGAACTTCAACATAATGATGCCTCCTTTCGTTGTATTCCCTACAAAAAGGATAGCATATTTTGTTGAAGTTTCTTTATATTTTATTTTATCTAGCACAACAAGTTAATTTAAGAAAATTGAGGAGCAGATTGCGAATATCCGCCTGATTCAAACTGCGAAGCAGTTATAGTATAAAAGAAAAGACTCCCGGCAGGAAGAAGTGCTGCCGGGAGGCTTTTCTATTACTGAGGAGGAAGACTTGCAAAAGTCTTACGTCTTCTGTTAAGTTTTCCGCAACTGTCTCTTTTGGCAATGTAAAATGGAAGAGAGATACGCATGGGAAGGCGATGTCCGCCGTTAATACGGTCGATCAGGGTTTTTGCAGTTATTCTTCCAAGTTCCTCCAGAGGAATATGTACTGTGGTCAGCATGGGAGAAAGATATTGAGCTGTCTCTATATCATCTACGCTGATAACAGAAATATCTTCCGGTATTCGAAAATTTTTTTCTTTTAATGCGTGAATGACTCCGATAGCAGTGGTATCGTTTGCACAAAAAATTGCAGAAATATCTGCCTTATTGTGCATCAGGATATTAGCACCTTTGTAACCGCCATCTGCAGAAAGATGTACATTACTGGTATTTTTCTGCAAAAACGGAAGACCAAGTTTGGCAAGTGCATCTTTATAACCGCTGAAACGTACTTCATTATTCTGTTCACCTACATAACCGATTTTCGTATGTCCGAGCTCTGCAAGATAGGAAAGAGCGCTATAGGAAATATCACTTCCGTCACAAACTACCTGGTCATATTGGGTTCCCATTGGATTCAGACCTGTATAAATCACATTTTTATAATTTTGAGTAAAGAAGCGTAACAGCTGTTTCTCATATCGTCCCAGAATTACGATTCCGTCTACAGGAAATTGAGCAAGCTGTCGTGCCATATCGGGATTTGCGATATCCATGGCTGTAAATGACTGACGGATAAAATAGTTGCTCTTGAAGGCCTCCTGTTCAATCGCTTTTGCAATCTGTGAGAAGAATGGATCGGAAACAGCGGAATTACTTCTTGCATAAATACAGGCAATGGATTTGGGCATTGTATTCTGGATCTGAGCTTTTTGTCCTAATTTGAGGCTTCGGGCTGTTGCATTGGGAGTATAACCGCTTTTGCGTACGATTTCCCATATACGTTCCTGAACTTCCGGACTTGCCGCTTTTGTATTTTTCTGGTTTATTACTCTGGAAACCGTCGAAACAGAGACATTTGCCTGCCTGGCAATTTCTTTTAATGTCATAATAACTCCCCGCAATCTTTTATACAACTATTTTCTAAAACTATGATGTTAGGGTCAAAAGGTATTTTGCTCCTAACTTGATATCAAACTATGTGAAAAACAGAGGACTCTGTTTTAAAAAAGTCGTTCAGAACCCCGTCGGGGGGGTCTGGACGACTTTAATTATACAGTAAATTTATAAAAAAAAACAATAAAAAGAAGGAAAACGTTTGCGTACTTTGAATGCAAAATCAACTCAAAGTCATTGATAAAAAAATAAAAACTTATATAATTTTTGATAGAGTACATAGAACTAAAGTGGAGGTGCTTAAATTTATGGGGAAAACATTGTATTTAGAGTGCTATTCCGGAATCAGTGGTGATATGACCGTCGGTGCACTTCTTGATCTGGGGGTGGATAAGGCAGTTTTGGATAGGGTACTGCAAAGTCTTCCTGTATCAGGGTTTCAGATAAAAACCGGCAAAGTGGTAAAATCCGGAATTGCAGCCTGTGATTTTGACGTTATGTTAGATAAAGATCATGAAAACCATGATCATGATATGAAGTATCTGCATGGTCATAATGAGAATACTGCGGGAGAGTCTGAGATTCATATACATGAACATGGTATTGCAGACCATGCATGTGCACATGAGACAGAATCTGCACATTGTCATCATCACCATGAACATAGAGGGGTGAAAGAAATTGCACATATTATAGAACATAGTGCAATGACTGACAATGCAAAAAAGATTGCTTTGAGAATATTTGAGATTCTTGCAGAAGCAGAGAGCAAGGCACATGATGTGCCTGTGGAGCAGGTACATTTTCATGAAGTCGGTGCAGTTGATTCCATTGTAGATATTGTGTCTGTGGCAGTTTGTCTGGATAATCTGGATATTACGGATGTAGTTGTACCTGTACTTTATGAAGGTTGCGGAACCGTCCGCTGTCAGCATGGAATTTTACCAATTCCTGTTCCTGCAGTTGCGAATGTGATAAGCGCAAATCATTTGTGCATAAAGGTGACAGCTGTTGAGGGGGAACTTGTAACACCTACAGGTGCTGCTATTGTGGCAGCAATAAGAACGAAAGATAAGCTTCCGGAGGAATTTGAAATAAAGAAAATAGGGATTGGAGCCGGAAAACGTCAGTATGAATGTCCCGGAATCCTCAGAGCAATGATTATTTCTTAGAAAACGTTTGCGCAGATTCCAGGCAAATTTGCATTGAATTCGTTGATTAAAAAAATTTTATCTACTATAATAAATACAACAATAAAGGTAACGAGCTGGATAATAAATGAAAGGAAGTAAAGCAATATGGGACATAGTTATTATAGCTATACAAAGGAAGAGTTAGTGGGTAATGGACCGAAGCTTCCGGTAATTGTTATGGAAGACAATGCAGAAGTATTTCATTCTATGGCAGTTGAAATGGTGGATGAGATCAAAAAACATAACGAAAAGGGAGAAAAAACAGTATTTATCTGTCCTGTAGGTCCTGTAGGACAGTATCCATATTTTGTGGATATGGTTAATGAGCAGAATATCAGCCTGAAAAATGTATGGTTTATTAACATGGATGAATATCTGGATGATGAGAAACAATGGATCTCAAAAGATCATCCGTTAAGCTTCAGAGGCTTCATGCAGCGTACAGTTTATGATAAAGTTCGCCTGGAACTTGTAATGCCGGAAGATCAGAGAGTATTTCCGGATCCGAATCATCCGGAATATATTTCTGAACTGATTGAAAAACTGGGGGGCGTTGATATCTGTTTCGGTGGAATTGGAATTAATGGTCATGTAGCATTTAATGAAGCAGATCCATCCCTTACAAATGAAGAATTTCTTGCTCAGAAAACACGTGTTCTTGAAATTACCAAAGAGACAAGAACAGCAAACGCAATCGGTGATTTCAACGGAGCACTGGAAGATATGCCTCATTATTGTGTTACCATCGGAATCAATGAGATCTCTCATGCAGGAAAGATCCGCCTTGGCTGTTTCAGAAACTGGCATCGTGCAGTAGTACGAAGAGCTGCATATGGGGAAGCAACTTCTGATTTTCCGGTATCTCTTCTTACTTCACATCCGGATATTAACCTGAAGATAACAGAATTTGTTGCAGCACTTGACTGAGATAGTCGATAACAGACAATAGAAAGAAGGAAGAACATGAGCATTCGGATCATAAATGGAAAAGTATATAAGAATGGAACTTTTTCAGAGGAAGATCTTGTTCTGAAAGAGGGAAAGATCAGTTCTGCTGAAGATGAAAACGCAGATGAAGTCTATGATGCAAAAGGGAAATATGTAGTACCCGGTTTTATAGATGTACATACTCATGGCGGTGCAGGGGTAGATGTAAATGCGGCTGATCAGCAGGGATTTGAAAAAATCGGACATTTTTTTGCAACTCAGGGAACTACGTCATGGCTTTCATCCATATTGACAGATACGAAAGAACAGACGTTGAAAACAATAAATGAAGCTGTGAAGCATCAGGAGGCACAAAAGAACGGACATGAAAACTGTGCAGATCTTCTGGGGATTCATCTTGAGGGACCATTCCTTGCGCCGGAATATAAAGGAGCAATGCCAGAGCATTTGCTGATTTCTCCGGATCTGGAGCTTCTGAAAGAATATCAGAAGGCAGCAGACGGTAATATTCGCTATATTACTGTTTCGCCGGAAGTAAAAGGAGTGCCGGAAGCAATTAAGGGAATGACGGATCTTGGTATGAAGGTTGCTATCGGTCATTCAGGCGCAGATTATGAGACTTCATGGAAATGTATTAATGAGGGGGCTGTAGCAGCGACACATACATTTAATGCGATGAAACTTCTTCATCAGCATTTTCCAGCTATCATGGGGGCTGTTCTGGAATCTGACATCTATTGTGAAGCTATCTGTGACGGACGGCATCTGCATCCGGGAACCGTTCGTTTTCTTCTGAAAATGAAAGGTCTGGACAAAGTAATCGCCATAACTGATTCTATCATGGCTGCCGGACTTCCGGATGGAGAATATATGCTGGGCGTTAATCCGGTTATCGTAAAAGACGGAGACGCAAAACTGAAATACGGAGATTCCAGAGCGGGAAGTACACTTACAACAGGATGTGCACTTAAGAATCTGATCAAATTTACAGGAAGATCTCTTGAAGAGATACTGCCGCTTCTTACATGCAATCCGGCTAAGATGCTGGATGTATATGACAGGATTGGAAGTCTTGATACCGGAAAAGATGCGGATGTGGTTATTCTGGATGAAGAATATTCTGTCATTGATACATTTGTAAAAGGTAGAAAAATAGAACAATAAGGGAGAGAAGATTATGCCATTAATACCATTAAGACCATTACTGGAAACTGTAGATAAATATCACTTTGCACAGGGGGCGTTTAATGTAAATGCAGTAGCACAGGCAAAAGCAGCAATTGAAGTTCATGAAATGTTCCGTTCTGCAGCAATCCTTCAGGGAGCAGATCTTGCAAATGGATTTATGGGTGGAAGAACAGATTTTCAGAATGCTACTCTGGAAGATAAAAAAATCGGTGCAAAGAATATCGCAGATGCTGTAAAGAAATATGCAGAAAATTCTCCGATTCCTGTTGTTCTTCATCTGGATCATGGTAAGAATTTTGATTCCTGTAAAGCAGCAATTGCAGGCGGTTATACATCTGTTATGATTGATGGCTCCAGCCTTCCGTTTGATGAAAACGTGGAACTGACTCGTGAAGTTGTCAAATATGCGCATGAAAGAGGTGTTTCTGTAGAGGGTGAACTGGGAGTTTTAGCCGGCGTGGAGGATCATGTATTTTCTGCTACATCTACTTATACCAATCCTTTAAAGGCTATTGAATTCTTTAAGAAAACAGGTGTTGATGCATTGGCTATTTCTTATGGAACCATGCATGGCGCTTCTAAAGGAAAAAATGTTAAATTAAGAAAAGAAATTGCCATTGCCATCAAAGAGTGCATGCTGCATGAGGGTATTTTTGGTGTACTGGTATCTCATGGATCTTCAACAGTGCCAAGATATATTGTAGATGAGATCAATGCTCTGGGTGGAAATATCCAGAATGCCTATGGAATTTCTATTGATGAACTGAAAGCGGCAATTCCATGTGGTATTGGAAAGATCAATGTAGATACAGATATCCGTCTGGCTGTTACAAGAAATATGAAAGAATTTTTTGCAGCTCATCCTGAAAAAAGAGAAAGCCAGTCGATTGGTGAGGTATATCGCCTTCTGGAGGCAAAGAAAGAACAGTTTGATCCACGTGCATTCCTGACTCCTATTATGGATACAGTTATGTATGGCGTTATTCCGGATGAAGATGTTGCTGCTCTTATGGCTGTTGTTGAAAAGGGCGTAAAAGAAGCAATCGGTACTCTGATCGTAGAATTTGGTTCTTATGGAAAAGCACCGCTGGTGGAGATGACTGGTCTGGATGAAATGGCAGAACGCTATCGTAAAGGGCTTTGATCTATATATTAACAGCACTGGTAGCTTTGGCAGGAAGTTGTGTGCAGAGCAGCAGTGGATTTGGCTATGCAATTATCTGTATGGCCATCTGGCCAATGTTTATGCCTTTTTACACAGCTTCCATACTGGAAGCGATTGCAGCTTTTTTTATGGTAATTTACATTGCAGTAAAGTTGTGGAAATTTATTGACTGGAAACTTCTTTTGCCACCTGTGATCATGGCTACGGTAACCAGCCTTCTGGGGGTGAATACGCTGATGGCTCTGGATGAAGCTGTTTTGTCAAAGATCATGGGAACAGTTCTTCTTGTTCTGGCAGTTTATTTTATTTTCTTCAGCAGTAAAGTTCATTTAAAGGCAGGTTTGGTTTCCGGATTGGCAGCCGGTGCAGTCAGTGGTTTTTGCGGAGGACTTTTTAATATTGGAGGTCCACCGATGGTAGCGTATTTTTTGTCTGTGACAGATGATAAAGAAAAATATAATGCTACACTTCAAATGTTTTTTACAATTAATACGGTCAGTGTTTTCCTGATCCATGTGTTTCAGGGTCATGTATCAGGAGCTATGCTGCCTTTGGTTGGAGCGGCACTGGCAGGAACGGCAGTTGGAACAGCAGTTGGAATGTTTTTGTTTCGCCGGCTTACTATGACAGGGATCAAAAAAGTGGTATATATTTTTATGATGTGTGCCGGAAGCTATCTCCTTTTATCCTGAATCTGTTTGCAGAGACTATAGGCAGACTGCACATTGTATGATGATTATTTGTCTGTTAATTTTGTCAAAAGAAAGGTAAGAATTTTATGAAACACATTTATCTGAATTTAAAAAGATTTGATGTTCCGGTGGAATTCGGAGGTGTAAACCGTCTGGCTCCGGTTGCTGACTGGGCATCCTGTATTGTAAAGAATACACAGGAAGAATTAAAGACATATGATCCTTCTGAAGTGGAATTTGGTATGTATTTCCCGGAAGTACATCTTCTGAATGCAGCAGCAGCAAAAACAGAGGGAAGTCCTGTTCAGATCGGCTGTCAGAGTGTATTCAGAGCAGATACTGCAGTTGGCGGAAATTTTGGCGCATTTACTGCAAATAGACCGGCTTCAGCTATGGCAGCGGCCGGATGTGAGACTACGATAATCGGACACTGTGAAGAGAGAAATGATAAGGCAGGAATCCTTGCAGAGGCAGGTGTCACAGATACAGGTGCTGTAAACCGCCTTCTGAATCAGGAAATTAAATGTGCGATTGCAAGAGGAATGAAAGTTCTTTACTGTATCGGTGAAAAAAGTGAGGAACAGGAGCAGTGGCAGGAAGTTCTTGGAAAACAGCTTGAGATCGGACTTAAGGATGTAGACACTTCAAAGGTTGTGATCGCATATGAACCGATCTGGTCTATCGGACCGGGAAAAACACCGGCCGGAAAAGAATATATTACTAAGATCGCAAAATTTGTAAAAGAAAAGACAAATGGTATGGACATCGTATATGGTGGTGGTCTGAAGCAGGACAATGCAGAAATGCTTGCGTCCATTGATGAGATAGATGGTGGATTGATCGCATTGACAAGATTTCAGGGTGAAATTGGATATTATCCGGAGGAATATCTTGAGATTATTCGTCTTTATATGGGTAAGGTAAATAACAGATAATAAATTAAGTACGTATAATGAAGGGAGATTTACTATGAAATTTGATTTTGAGTATGGACAGGGAACCATGTCTGCTGAATTGCCGGATAATACTGATATTTTTATTCCGGGAGAAACTGTAAAGGATCCTGATCATATTCCGGAAGATCAGCTAGAGGCTGCTTATCTGGAAAGTCTGGCTCATCCGATCGGTATGCCTACTTTAACAGAACTGGCAGGACCCGGAAAAACAGTTACTATTGTTGTTCCGGATCGTGTAAAAGGTGGCGAGCAGGCTACCAGCCACAGAAAGTTAAGCATTAAATATATTTTGAAAGAATTATATGCTGCCGGTGTTGAGAAGAAAGATATTCTTTTCATTATTTCTAACGGACTTCATCCAAGAAGCACAGAAGCGGATGCAAAGGCTATCTTTGGAGAAGAATTATTTAATGAATTTTGGCATACAGGACAGATCATCAGTCATGACAGCGAAGATCAGGAACATATGGTAGATCTTGGAACCACTCACAGAGGCGATCCGGTGTACATGAATAAATATGTCTTTGAGTGTGATATTCCGATTCTTATCGGTCATGTACAGGGAAATCCTTATGGTGGATATTCAGGCGGATACAAACACAGTGCAACTGGTATTACAAACTGGAAATGTATTGCAAGCCATCATGTACCGTCTGTTATGCACAGAGATGATTTTACACCGGTTAATGGTGGAAGCCTGATGCGTAATAAATTTGATGAGATCAGTATGCATATGGAAGAAAAAATGGGACATCCTTTCTTCTGCTGTGATGCTGTACTGGATACACAGTCCAGACAGATCGCAATTTACTCAGGCTATGCAAAGGAAATGATGCCGATCAGCTGGAAGCTTGCTGACAAGAGAACCTATGTACACTGGGCAGAGAAGAAATATGATGTACTTGTATTTGGTATGCCGCAGAAATTCCACTATGGTGATGGAATGGGAACCAATCCTATCATGATGATGCAGGCTTTAAGTGCACAGGTACTTCGATTCAAGAGAGTTATGAGTGATAACTGTGTAATTATCTGCGCATCTACATGCAATGGTTATTTCCATGATGAGCGTTGGCCATATTTAAGAGAATTATATGATCTGTTCCAGCATGATCATATGAATACGCTGCCGGATATGAACCGCCTTGGTGAGTATTTTGCTACGAATGAAGAATATATCCGTAAATATCGTTATACGAATGCATTCCATCCATTCCATGGCTTCTCTATGATGTCCTGCGGACATATTGCAGAAATGAATACCAGTGCAATCTATATCGTAGGCGCTGAGGAACCGGGCTATGCAAGAGGAATGGGCTTAAAAACAAGAGCTACATTTGAAGAAGCACTGGAAGATGCCAAGAAGAAATATGTTGGTCAGGAACCAAATATTCTGGCACTGCCAATGACATTCAAAAAAGCAGCTGTACATCTTTGCATGAAAGATCCTGCACAGGATTGTATGGATGAATATGGACATCGTCATCCATGTTGCTGTTGATGTAGCATCATTATATTAGTAGGGTATAGTATTTATAATATAAGCATCCCTGTCCAGAGCTGTTTTGTGTTTCTGACAGGGGTGTTTTGTTATATGACTGGCATTTTTATACTGAAAGAGAGAATTTGGGATATGAAAGAAAATACAGCTTTAAGAAAAAGAATTTTAGCAGCATTGTTTCTTGCAATCGGACTGATCCTTCCATTTATCACAATGCAGATACCGGCAGTAGGGAAAATGCTTTGCCCGATGCACATACCGGTGTTATTATGTGGATATATCTGCGGATGGCCATATGGTTTACTTATTGGGATTATTACACCTCTTTTAAGAGGAGTGGTGTTCGGAATGCCGGCAATTTTTCCGAATGCCTTCTGTATGGCGTTTGAACTTGCCACTTATGGGCTGGTGGCAGGAATTTTATCAGAAAAAATGAAAAAAGATATAAAATCCCTGTATATTTCACTCATAGCAGCAATGCTGTGTGGACGGATCGTATGGGGACTGGTTTCGGCAGCAGTATATGCATTTACAGGAGGGATCTTTACCTGGGAACTGTTTCTGATGGGAGGATTTATAAATGCGTTGCCGGGAATTCTGATTCAGCTTGTTCTGATCCCGTCCCTGGTAGAACGTTTGTATAATATGGAAGGAACAGTAGAATGGAATTAAAGGCACGCTGCAAAGAAAGATTTGAACCGGTAGTTCAGGCAATCAGACAATTGCAGAAAGAGAAGGAAGGATTGGATGAGCCTCTGATCGTTGCAATTGATGGCAGGTGTGGAAGTGGGAAAACTACATTGGGAGAATATCTGGAGCAGGTATTCGACTGTAATCTGTTCAGAATGGATGACTTTTTTCTGCGCATGGAACAGCGTACGCCGCAGCGTCTGAAAGAAACAGGAGGAAATGTGGATTATGAGCGGTTTGAGGAGACGGTATTAAGACCGATCTTTCAGAAGCAGACAGTTTTTTATCAGCCGTTCAGCTGCCGGAAATGGAATCTGCTGGAGGGATATCCTGTTCCTTATAAAAAACTCAATATTATAGAGGGTTCCTACAGTATGCATCCATACTTTAAGAACCCTTATCAACTTCGTGTATTTTTAAATATTTCTCCCAAAGATCAGATGGAAAATATAAAAAAGCGCAATGGCCCGGAAAAGGCAAAACAATTTCAGAATATGTGGATCCCAAAGGAGGAAGCCTATTTTAAAAAATTCCATGTGATGGATGGTGCAATACAGGTCATGTGGAATCTGAAAACTGAAGAATAAAAGATTATTCTATCAGAGAAATCTCAAGATGATATGCTTTTTCTTTTCCGGATTCCAGTGTGAGGATCCCATGCTTATGCGCAAAAATATCATCATCCTGATGAAAAATGCCGGAACCGTTCCATGGCTCCAGACAGAGAAACGGAGCCTTTCCTCCGGCCGGTGTCCAGATTGCAAGGGATTCAAAATCAGGATAATATACGGAAACACCTTTTCCTGTAACTGCATTTACGAAAGAAACATGGTGTGAATTCGTGTGTTCAAAGAAAACAGCATCCTGATCAAACATGGAAATTGTGAGAGGAAGTGTGTTGCCTTCTGCTTTCTGGGATACTTTGTGATCAAAATTAAATTCCAGATTCTTTATATCATATTCATAAGAAATAAAATTCTCTTCTTTTTCAAATCTTAAAATACAATTTTCAATATTTTCTCCATTATTGACCGGACACATGAAACCGGGATGTGCACCAATGTGATAATACATAAGGTCGGAATCTTTGTTTATTACTCTATAGTCCATAGACAGGGTACTGCCATTCAGATGATATGACAGGTAAAGTTTAAAATCATAAGGATAATGTTTTAATGTTTCTTCATTTGCTTTAAGTAAAAAAGTGACGGAATCTTCAGTCTGTTCTGTTACTTCAAATTCAGATTCTTTACAAAAACCATGCTTGGGCATCTGGTATATATGATCCTTGATAACAGTTTCTCCGTTGCGGACATTTCCCACAGTCGGAAAAAGAAGCGGAGAAGATCGAAGCCAGTAAGTGGGATCAGAATTCCATACGTATTCATTCCCGGATGGATTGGAATAGGAATTTAATTCGGCACCAAGTGTGTTTAAAAGTACATGATAATTGTCAGATTGTAATTTAATCTGCATAGTAAAACCCTCCCTGATAAATACATAATAGTAATATGCTGCATAAAATAAGCGTATCATAAAAACACTGTAATGAAATAGAAATTTGGACAAACGTTTGGGGATGAAAGATAGAGGGTGGAGTTGATTTTTATTTAATATCACAAATTTTTCACAAAAAATTAGCACTCACCTCTTGATAATGGAAGTCGATTTTTGTCCTGTCTTGTGTATCCCGGAAGTGCCTGTT
>OGQE01001033.1_pt1 | contig 28128 bp, 20 predicted proteins | sample 1553131 | NCBI WGS metagenome assembly OGQE01 (sample SAMEA2579929, study PRJEB22360) | human gut metagenome | biome: human gut; feature: human-associated habitat; material: faeces | place: Denmark | collected 2008/2010
AAAGCACTGTAAAAAAAGACCTGGAGGCCCCCCCCCCCCCCAGCCACAAAAACGGCTTTGCGGAAAGCAGCCGGGAAATCACTCCCTTGCCCACGGCGAGCAGCCAGACCAGCAGCACCGCGGAGGGGGTGAACAGCACGTTGTACCGGAAGGCTACTGCGCCCAAAGCTCCTACCTGTCTGGCAGCGATGAAAAAGCAACCGCCCGAAAACAGCACAGCTGCCAGCTCCAGAAGGGAAAAGGCACCGTAGGGTATGCGCTCCTCCTTGCGGCTGCGGTAAAGGCAGCCCATACAGCAGCTGATGGCAAAATCTCCTGCCCGGAAAAGAGGACACAGATAGGTCAGGTAAAATACGGCCTTTCCACTGAGTCCGGCCTTCCAGATTGCAAAGGAGAAAAGGAATTGTGCGCAGAAAATCGCGGCAGCAATACAGCGCAGTCTGCGAGTATCGACCTTTTTCAGCACGGCTAGCAGCCAGGGAAAGATTGCATACAGAAAAGCCTGCACCGAAAGATACCACGCTACTCCGTTCAGGCAGAACCAGAAACGGCTGGAGGGAATCCAGGTTTGCAGGAGAAAAATGCTTACCACAAGCTGCGCTGCACAGGACGGCGCTCCACGGGCAGAGGGCTGCGCCAGGAGCCCCTTCAGCACAAGGAGCAGGGCAGCAGCCATCATAATAAGGTGCAGCGGATACAGCTTGCGTATTTTTTGCAGGGAAAAGACCATGGCAGACCGCAGTCCCGGTGCTGTGCGCGGGCGGTCGTAATAGTTGCAGGTCATCAGAAAACCGGACAGCGCCACAAATACGGAAATTGCCCACGGCCCCAGCCACGGTGCACCGCAATGGGACAGGACCACGCTCAGAAATGCAACTGCCCGCAGCCCCTGTAAAGATGAAATCAGCTTTTTGTCTGTCACAATATCCTCCGTTCTGCCGCAAGGCGTGGTTCATGACAATAGAATGTTCACGGAGCGTGCATTCTATTGTATTGCGAATGGTGCAAGTGAACAGTAACGTTTTTACAAGTGCTATAAGTATAAAAAAGGCGGCTTGTTCTGTCAAGAAGTATGCGGAGAGAGTTTTTCGACCCAGCGATCGACGGCTGCGTTCCGCTGTCAACGGCTCCGGACAGCTCTGTCGCCCGGGTGTGTATGCAATCTATGAGGATCCCTTTGCACCAAAGGGCGTGGAATGATGTCATAAGGAAAATAGAAGAATGTATCCTTGAATATGGTGGTATAAACAGTTGACAAAATAGAATAATGGACATATTATATGGGTATCAATTGATACCTTGGAGGGAATGCGTTGGCTGAAGAAACAAAAGCTCGAATTGAAAGTGAGTTAGAAGTAAAAGCGTATATTCAAGATTTAAAATTTTCATTAAATAATGGTGCGCAGATAGATTTTCAGGTTAAACGTGTTGTTGATGAAAAACGTGACGAGAAATATACAAATCAATACACTGTAAATAGGCTATTTCCGGACGAAAATCCTGTAGATGCATTAAAACGAGAATTATTAACGCTATCAGTGGAAGACTATATGCGGACAGTAAAGGATACAAGATTTCCGAAAAGAAGCGAGATGCGTGAGTTTGGAAAGGTCTATAACGGGACAGAAGATGTATATATTAAGATAAGGGTTGAGCTGTTGGGATTGTATGGAAATACAACTACTTTTGTAATGTCATTTCATTTTGCAGAGAAGGCATTTACTCCAGAAATGTTCCCTTATAAGAAAAAATAGGAGGTGTTTTCATGGACATGAAGATCATTAAAAGTGAAAAGAGAATCTGCCCATGCTGTATGGAAGAACATGTAGTGAAAACCGTTCTTATTATGGATCAGGCTACGTTTAAGAATAGCACAGTAAATTATGAGGCATCGTATTTCTTCTGCGAATTAACAAAAGAACTCTACATGGATGAGCAGCAGATGCAGGACAACGACATCAGATTAAAGGATGCATATAGAAAAAAAGAAGGGCTTTTAACATCAGCACAAATAGGAGAAATTAGAGCAAAGTATGGTATAAGCCAAAGCGATTTATGCTTATTACTAGGTTGGGGTGGTAAAACTATTACAAGATACGAAAGCCACCAAGTGCAGGATAAGGCACATGATACCATTCTTAAGAAAATAGATCAGGATCCAGAATGGTTTTTGTCTCTTTTAAACGGAGCGAAAGCAAATCTATCAGCAGAGTCTTATCAAAAATATTTAGCGGCAGCAACCTCTTTATACGAGGAAGATCGAGATGCCTATCTCAGAAAAGCAATTGAAGCGAGCTATGCAAAGTTTCAGGGAAATCAAATGTTTCATGGAAACACAGATTTATCATTGGATAAAGTTGTTGAGGTAATTAGATATTTTGCATCATCAATCAAAGTGACAAGTCTTTATAAGGTAAAGTTAATGAAACTTATATGGTATGCAGATGCATTATCTTATAAAAGAAGAGGTTTTGCAATTACGGGCTTAGTATATCAAGCACTTCCAATGGGAGCTGTTCCGGTGGGACACAATTCCATAATTGACTTAAAAGGTGTTCCTTGTGAAGAAGTAGATATGGGTGAGACATATGCTTATCATTTTTCTCTGAGTGGGCAACAAACTTTTCCCGAATTATCAGATGAAGAGAAAGATATTTTGGATGTAGTAATAGAGAAACTTGGAAAGATGAGTAAGAATGAAATAATAAACTTTATGCATAAAGAGCAGGCATATGTTGAAACGGTACCGAGGGATATTATTCAGTTCAAATATGCTGAAAGTTTACAAATCTGAACAGAAGGAGATAATATTATCATCGCCAATGGCAATGATAATGGCAATGAAATTGGCGATGATGATTCAGAAATAATGAAAGTTCTGGGATTATTAAAGGAAAATCTAATAATATGGAAAAAACAGAGAAAAAACCGAATATTATCATGATTCTGGCAGATGATCAGGGCCCTTGGGCGATGCACTGCGCCGGGACACCGGAGCTTTATACGCCCAACCTGGACAGAATTGCAGGACAGGGAATGCGGTTTGACAGCTTCTTCTGTGCCTCGCCGGTATGCTCTCCGGCGAGGGCGTCCATTCTGACCGGGAAAATGCCTTCCGCTCACGGCGTACAGGATTGGCTCAGAAGCGGAAACTTAGACGGCGAGAAATTTGCCGCCCAGGGAAAGGAAAATCCTTATTTCGAGGGCTATAAGCAGGAACGGAAGCCGATTTCCTATCTGGAAGGACAGCCCACCTACACGGACATTCTTGCACAGAACGGCTATCATTGTGCACTCTCCGGAAAATGGCACCTGGGCAACAGCATCGAACCGCAGCAGGGCTTTCAGGAGTGGTACACCATCGGCATGGGCGGCTGCTGCTATTACCACCCGGACATGGTGGACCATGGAGAAATCACCGTGCATCATGGGGAATATGTGACAGATCTGATCACGGACCGTGCACTGGAATATTTAAAAGAGCTGGGCGAAGGGGACGCCCCGTTCTATCTGTCTGTCCACTATACTGCACCCCATTCTCCCTGGGAAAAGGAGCACCATCCTGCAAAGTGGATCGATTACTACGATGGCTGCACGTTTCCCAGCATTCCAAACGTGCCGGATCATCCCGATCTGCGCACCGGCGCGGTATATGGAACCGGTAAGAGGGAAGAAAATCTGCGGGGCTATTTTGCGGCGATCAGTGCGATGGATGAACAGATCGGCAGACTGCTGGATGCAGTAGAAGAACAGGGGCTGGCAGACAATACCGTGATCCTCTTTACAGCGGACAACGGAATGAGCATGGGACAGCACGGCGTCTGGGGGAAGGGCAACGGGACATTCCCGATGAATATGTATGATTCCGCAGTTAAGGTGCCGTTTCTGATTTCCTGGCCGGGGCACATTCCTGCCAATACCGTCTGCAGCGAAATGATAAGCGCCTGCGATCTGCTCCCGACGATCCTTAAGCTGACGGGACTTTCCGACAAGCAGCCTACGGGACTTCCCGGAAGAAGCTTTACAGAGCTTTTGGAGGGCAGACAGCTGGAACACCGCGACGAGGTTGTGATCTTCGACGAATACGGGCCTGTCCGCATGATCCGGACGAAAGAATGGAAATATGTGCACCGGTATCCCTATGGAAAACATGAGCTGTATCACCTCGTGGACGATCCGGGAGAAGAGAAGAATCTGTACGGTTTACCGGAATATAAAAAACTGGTAACCCAATTAAAGGGCAGGATGGAAAAATGGTTCTGCACCTATTCCGACCCGGCCATCGACGGCGTGCGCTCCGCGGTCAACGGCTCCGGACAGCTCTGCCGCCCGGGTGTGTATGCAATCTATGAGGATCCCTTTGCACCAAAGGGCGTGGAATGATTACGAGTTGTTTGTCAAAGAATAAGATTGAGCAAGGCCGGTCAGGGAAAGATTCTCTGACCGGTCTTTTGCAAGTTCATTCATCAGTCGGATGGTTGCCTGTGTCTTTTCAAAATCTGCATATCGAGAATTGCATATCTGCCGCGTCCGTTCTTTGTCAGAAAAACCGGAGTACCAATAGCTGCATCATGCAGCATAGTGATGCAGACTGCCAGCGGCTGGAATTGCAGGTGCAGCAAAATTCACAAAAGCCCTGAAAACAATATAAAAAACGTGACATGCAATATAAAAAATATTATCTTTAACATATTAGGATGATTGGAAATGAATGAAATACAAAAAAATATTTGATAAAACAAATATATATGCGCTTAATAACGATATTTGTGAAAAGTTCTTAAATTTTTAATATAAATCTGAAATATTCAATATGCCGATGCTATTGCCTTTGCACAGAAAAAAATCTACAATTTAGTTAAATTGAAATTAAGGTATAAAAACCATTGTGAAACAGAAGGAACAAAACAGGGGGAAAGGAAAATCGGTATGTGGAAAGCGGCAATATCACCAGAGAAACGGAAAAAAATAAAAAGATCTGTCAGCTTTTTTCTGAGCTTACTTTTGATACTGGAAATGGTATCGGGAACTGGCATGTTTGCAGAAGGAAACAGAGTCAAAGCGAAGGAAGAAACTCCATATGCCGTATACCTGGATCTTTCAGGAAGCAGCACAGCAGAGGCACTGGCATCCAAAGGGATCTATGCATACGCTTATGACGATGCAGCAGAGGCAGAAGCTGCAGAGCCGGTGAAGCTGGAAAAGACAGAGGGACAGCAGGAGATCTGGCAGCTGGACCTGACCCGGAAATATGAGCATGTGGTATTTTGCCAGGGACAGAAAAAAGAAAACAAAAACACCACAGGGGAGCTTACGATAGACTGGTCCTTACAGGCGCCCTGCTACCGGCTTCAGGGAGAAGACCTGACCGGGGCAGGCAGCTTTTACGGATTGTATACCGTATATTTTGATGGAAGCCAGTACAGTGAGTTCTGTAAAAACGGCGTCAGCGTCTATGCATATGATTCGGAAGAAAGCAGTGCAGAGGACGCACCTGTTGCGATGAAGCCTTCTGATAAGGGAAATGGAATTTACGAATACTGTCTGGACAGACCTTATGAATATATCGCCTTTATGGCCGGGACAGATGGATGGGATTATACGGAAGCGACCACACCGGTTTATACGGAATGGGACTTCCGGGAACCCTGCTTTGTACTGGAGAAGGTGGACGGAGAAGAATCCACAGGCAGCTGGGTAAACCTTCATTATATGATTTATTTTGATGCATCGAAGATCAAAGAGGATCCGGAGTTCTTAAAGTCGGGCGTATCCCTTTACGCCTGGACAGAGCAGGAGGGCGACAGACAGGAGCTTTCTGCAGAGCCGGTTCGGATGATTGCGTCTACGAAAGGCGAGGATATTTATCAGTACACCCTGGATCAGGCATATGACCATGTGCAGTTTTTCCTGGGTACCTCCTTTGATGCAGCCATCCAAACAGATGTCATTGAAATTGACTGGAACAGTCTGGCAGCACCCTGCTATCAGATGACCATCGAAAGAATCGAAGCGGAAACAGAAACCGAGACGCAGACCGAAACAGAGACTGAGACGGAAACAGAAACCGAGACACAGACCGAGACAGAAACACAGACAGAAACCGAAACACAGACAAAGACGGAAAACGAGTCTGAAACAGAAAACAGATCCCAGACGGAGACTGCTGCAGAAACACATACCACGGCAGAAACCGAGACCAAAGCAGATCCCAAGCCGGAAACAGAGACTGGCACAGAGACAAGCTATGAAACGGAAAACAATGTGCCCTCTGCACCGGAAACAGAAAACGACGCAGCAGGCTCCGAAGGAAACACTCCGGACAGCGATCCGGCAGCAGAAGCTGCCTGGGAGCAGGAAGCGAGGTGCGAGACCCGTTTTTTTCACCTGGAGGTGCTGAGCGAAACGGTTGAGGCAAAGACCGTAGAAACCCTGGAACGGGGAAGCGAGTCTGCCACAGAAGGCTCCAAACAGGAAAATACAGAAGAAAACAACAGAGAAACTGCATCGGAAAGCAAACAGACAGAGGAAGAGACCAAACAGACCGAAGCAGAAACCGGCACAGAGGAGGGCAGTAAAGAAAAAGCCCCTATAAAGGAAACTGTCGGAAAGGAAGCAACAGAAGAAATCCAGCAGGACGGAAACCTGTACGACATGGGCGGCGAAATGAGAAAAGCCAGCCGTGTGGCGAAGGTTGGACTCAGAAAGGCAGCAGGAGGACTGGAGTCTAACTATGTATATCTTGATCCGACAGGGATGGATTTGAATCCTGATGCAAAGTGGAGTGAAGCAACTCAGTTATATCTTTTTAAGTTAAACGACGGGATCAACTTTACACTAGGAAAAGAAGTTGAAATTAATGGCAAGAAATATTGGAGATGGCAAGTTGATGGCAACACCAATCAATTTGGATTTTCCTTTACAAATAAATGGGGGGAAATTGATAATACAAATTACTACAGAACGGTATTGGCAAGTGTAATTTTTTCACAAGCTGGCGGAAAGGTCTTTGCAAGTGATGGTAAAGCGTCAGAGCAAATTCATAATCAAGAGGTTTACGCCCTCAAAGACATCACTACAGAAATCGCGAACAAGATGCCTTTATATTTCTATGACTTTACTGGTAATGTCACAACCGAGGTAAAGGTAGTCTGTTCCTCGGACAGCAGCTTCTCTACGGAAGCAATGGGAACAACGAAATCAGTCGTGATGGATGATGTTACTGATTTTCCGAATCTCTATACAGCGGAACTGGAAAAGGCGGAAATTGAAGCAAAACCCTATGTGAAGTTTACAGATAAATCTGGAAATCCTCTGGGAGACATTTACTACTTCGGACAAGATAGTACCAATGTAGGCACTGGTGTAATTCCCGTAACCTATAAAGCGGGTTCTGTGGATACCTTCCTGTATGGAGCTACCGAGCTGCAGAACGACGATGGTACAACAACGACTACTATAAGCGGCTGGGGCACAACACCGGGTAACGAGAGTCTGAAAGACAAAACCCTCTATTTTGATAATCTGCATTTCCCGGTAGACGCAAAAGAGGGAAGTCAGAAAGTAACCCTGCAGATTGGAACAGGAACAGCGCAGGAGCTGATACCGGATCCGCAGTTTAAAGGCAGCTTGTATAGCTATAAGCTTACGGACGAAACAATAACCCAGCAGACTGTTTTCACAGTAAAGGATCCCAAGGGCAATATCTATCATTTCTTCTGGACAGATCTGGACTGTAACCTGCTTCAGGTGACGGGCAACATAGCAAATGTCACAGGCGAATATGGATACGGGAATAAGATTTATTTTGACGCAACCTATTCAAAGCTGAATACACCGGATGGACCTACATATAATGGAACAAATTCCATCCCGGCAAGTGACAATGCGAAGGTTTATTTTTACGCATGGAGCACAACCACTACGAAGTACCGGTCTGGAGAAATGATAAGAGCAAAGTCCCACAAAAAGGATGGACAGACCTGGAACGATGTGTGGTATGTGCGTATTCCGGAAGAGGAGAAAATTGATAGAATTATTTTCTCGGATGTTCCATTAAAAAATCGTGATGAAGATGGGCAAAAGTATGCTGGAAGAACAGATGCTCTGACGATTCCGGGTACAAAGGAGTGTGGAGGAAAACCCTGCTTCTATGCAGACGCCGGTGATACTGCTGTATACGATAATGAATATAGAGGCGGTTACTGGGCTGAAGTGTATACGATTCGGAATGCAGAGAAGTATAAGGTTAATAAAGATGTAGTTGATATTCAGGAAAGTGCTTCTTCGACAGATCAGGATACCCTGTATGTGGATTCTACCTTCTATGACTATTATACAGATTATGAATTGAACGGAAATAATCGGGATTCTTTTTCAGACCCGAGTGGAATGTCACAGCGCAACTGGGTTCCGTTCCGTCAGTTTGATCAGGCATTGAGTGATTATTATCAAGGGAATAAGGTTTCCATTCCGATCTATACGGGGCATTTTCAACCAAGTATTCAAGGTTGGGGGTGCCAATTCAAAGATATAAATGGCACACTGAACCTATATGGAAGTGATAAATATAATACATTCTTTTCCACAAACAACTCTGGAGTTGACAACAATGGAAAAACGGATGGCGGATATAACCGTGCAGCACAGGGGCTTGTAAGCTCTACACTGACGAATGGTGTATTGAAGACTGCAGGTGGGGAATGTGCAGAGCCCCATTTTGATGAGGCATTTTTACTGGGAAAGAACAGCAAAAATGCGGTCTTGGGTGAGGTTTATCATAATGTATCATTCCCGTTTAAAAAGAAAGAGGATGAGTATGGAGTAGAATATTGGTGGTTTGACAGCAGCAAAACGACACTTGCGATGCAAAAGGATTCATCTACCGAGAAATATTACCTGAAGGATACAGGAACAAAGGACTGGGCGAAGAATGTTAAGTCTGATGGAAAGGATGCGGGGGCGTATGGATTTTTCCCGTTTAATGAAACCACTGGCGGAATGAACGCAGCAAAATATAATTTTGGATTTGGTACAAAATTAGAGATTAAATTCCGTCTGACAGAGAATGGAATGGTTCGGGGAAATGGCGAGAAAAATGTGCCGATTATCTTTACGTTTTCCGGAGATGATGATGTCTGGGTATTTATTGATGGAAAACTGGCACTGGATGTTGGCGGAGCCCATGGAAGGGTAGAAGGAACGCTGGATTTTTCTGGTGAACGGGCAGAAAAGACGGCAAAAGTAAGTAGCGTAAAGGCCAGTGCAGCAGAGGGAGAAGCAGGAAATGCAGGCACCAATAAAACAACAAAATTCGAATTGACGGGCAGCAACGAAGCCGAGCATACCCTTACCATGTTCTATATGGAACGCGGTATGTGGGAATCTAATATGATGATTGCCTTTAACTTCCCGGATGATAACGAGTTTGCAGTAGAAAAACAGGTAGATACAAGTGAGGTAAATGAGCTGTTTAAGGATTCCTTTGAGGATGCCTCCGTATTCCCCTTTACGATCCAAAACCAGGCGACGCATTTTGGAAAAATGGAAGCAGGAAGTGGAACAACGGTAGTAACAAAGCCATTTAACAGCTTTGACAGCAGTTCACCAGAATTAAAGCCTGCCAGCTCGAATAATACATTTGAATGGGTAAATGCCTATGGAAATCAAAGCGGTGTTGCGCACTGGTATGCACCGTATGAGGATACGGACGGAAAGCATAAAGATGAACGATGCGGCATCATCCCATATTCATCAGGTGAAATTCTGAATGCGTCAGCGGCGAATAAGTATCTGGATTTCAAGTTGTATTATGATTATGAGGACACTCCAACGGCGAAATGTATTTATCTGGAGCTGGAGGATGCAAGTGGAAGGAAGATCGGAGACTTGATATCCGGAAAGCTATACGGAAACACAACTCTTAAGAGAAAAGAATGGAATACCCTGACGGTTGACTTAAGCAAATTAAAAGGAGCAGCTGATTTTGATTATAGCCAGATAAAATCCATCAAATTTAATTACAGCTATCCCAGAGACATATATCTGGATGACTTTGTATTCCGTTCCGGCGTGCAGGTAACGCAGCATATCGGATTCAAGGTGGATCAGGAAAAAATTCCGGATTATGGCTCTGCTACATCTGGAAAACTGGAGAAGCCAAAGGGTGCAGTCTATTCCCTGAGCGATTCCTTCAGTACGGATACCGGTGTGATTGAAGCAGATGGAACCTTTGTACTGGCGGATGGTCAGACGGCAACCTTCCGAAATCAGTTCCGCCGCGGCAGCTACATTTCCGTGAAGGAGGAGATAGATTCTCCTGCATTTGATACAAGCTGGAGTCTGTATGAAAACGGACATGCAGTAGGTAAGGTTACCAACGGTGGATTCACGGTAACGATTACATCAGGGCAACTGGTTTCCAACGTATTCGGAAAGCAGATCAAAGATGGCAGACAAGAGGTATATAAGAAGGATGGAACTCAAAATAATGGATATGCTTCGATGCATTTTGCGAAAGACGCGAATGGAAATACTCAAGACGCCATCGTGTTCCGTTCCTACAGCAAACCGGATGATGAAAACAATGTTACAAAATTAAAAGCGGTATTTGTAAATAAAGTCAAGGTTGGTTCCCTTAAGATCCAAAAGGCGAAGACGACGGATTCAGATGATCTGACCGGAACCTATACTTTTCAAGTTAAATTTACAAATGTCGCAGGAATGTCATTGGAAAAAGGAGATTCCATTACAACAACCTGTACCTTAAAGCAGGGAGAATCCTATACGATTTCAGGAATTCCCCTTGGAACAGATTATGAGATTACAGAAGTAAAACCGACAGATGGAACTACCCTGAAGAAGGTTTTGATCAGTAACGATGGAACAAACTTTAAAGATGATACATCCTTTAATGTAGAGAAGGGCTCCGTAAACGGGACCATTACAGCGGATGCAACAAAGCCTGTTGTAGAATTTCAAAATAATAACAAACCGACCGGCAACATCGTTGTAACCAAAAAATGGAAAAAGACAGATGGCACTGATATTACGGATCTGAGCCAGCTTCCGAATCCGAAGCGTATTTACCTGCAGCTGCAGAGAAAAGAGAAAGGTCAAGAAGCTACTGAGTGGAAAGCAGTTGACTATTCCGGCAATATCAGTCCAGAAAGCAAATGGGTTAAAGTGGAGCCCACTTATAGTGGCTGGTCTTATACCTTTACGAATCTGGAGCAATATGTGAACAGTGCAGCAGAAGCTAAAGTCCCGTGGATCTATCGGGTTATGGAGGTGAATGCCGACGGAAATGTGATTGCTTCCGGCGAGACATACACTGTGGATGGAAAAACCTATCGAGTAGCCTATTCCCTGGATGCTTCGACAGGCACAACAACAGGTTCTACGGCAGATTCGACTACAACAACAGCAACAGATCCGACAAAAACAGGCATTGACTTTTCAACTGAAACCGACAAACAGCCGACGGTAAATATGACAGTGACCAATACCTATTTGGAAGAGCTGAACCTGCAAATTACGAAAAAGGGTAAAAATACAACGGAAGAATTGCTTTCCGGAGTAGAGTTTAAACTGGAGAAGCAGGATTCGACTGGAGCGTGGTTTGAACTAGTCGATGGCGGTTCGCAAACAACTGATGAATACGGCATTGCCACCTTTACAAAGCTCGGTCAGGGAACCTACAGACTGAGAGAAACAAAGGCTGCAGATGGCTATAACCTGCTGGGTGATTCGATCTTAATTGAGATTAATGAATCGAATCAGGTGACATGGAAGATGGAGAAGGAAACAGATGACCACTGGGAGTCAATAACTCCAATAACTATAGAGGGAGACAATGTAATTCCTCTCACCATCTACAACACAAAGCAGCTGATCCTTCCTGCAACAGGAGGATCCGGGTTTGGATTGGTTACTATGGGCGGCATTGCGCTGATGGCGCAGGCAATCCTTATGGGTACATACTTCACGCTGCAATGCAGAAAGGGGGACGATAAGCTTCGGAAGAAGAGATAATACCCCCAGAGGTATGAAACAAAGGCTGTTGGAGCAGGGGCTTATGTCCGGCAGCTGCATAAGGAGGAAACCTTAGAAACAAAGTACGGAGCGAAACGTACAAAGCAGGAGAAGTAAAAATAATTCGGCTGTCCCAAACACAAAAGGACAGCCGGACAAAAAAGGAGAATGAAACAATGAAGAGAATGAAAAAGCTTCTGACAGGGCTCCTGACCCTGGCGATGACATTGTCGATGATGACAATGACGGCATTTGCGGCTGAACCTCCCGCAAAAATGCCGACGATTGATTTTGATTCGAGTAAAAAAGGTTCGATTACGATTCATAAGTATGAATACAATGGAGAAGCTAAGGTAACAGGAACTGGTGAAGATAATCAAACTCCTCCGGAAGGCGCGGAGCCGTTAGCAAATGTAAAATTTAAAATCACTAAAATTGCAGAATTAAGTGCTTATTATGGGACAGATGCAGAAGCATTTCCGACGGTGGAAGCTGCAAAAGGAATGGCTGCGATTGCCACTTTTGAAAAGGCTACTGGTTCAGACGGTGTAGCAACATTCAATGAATTACCTTTGGGCTTATATTTGGTTCAGGAAACAGAGGCTCCTGCCCAGATTACAGGAAAAGTAGAAGATTTTCTGGTGTCTGTTCCTATGACAAATGCAACCGGAGATGATTGGCTGTATAATGTGCACGTATATCCGAAAAATAGCAGTACATACGGTGAAGTTACCTTGCAGAAAAAGGGGAAAATTGGATCAGCAGATGCAACAAATTTAAAAGGTGCCCAGTTTAAGCTGGAAGTACAGAAAAATCCTACTACATGGGAACAGGTTCTTAAAAATAACAAAGGTGCAGATATTGGAGTAGCTGGAATTTTAACAACAGATGATTATGGAAAAATCACTGTTAAAGATTTGGCACCTGGAGACTACAGATTTGTAGAGGTAAAAGTTCCTGAAAATACTGGGTATATTGCAGATCTGAAGACAGCATATGAATTTACAGTAGCTGAGAAAGATAGCCCAGATGAGGGTGCTACATATAAAGCAGGCTCTATTCTTATAGACGGCGTAAAAGTGGATACAGCCCAGCATCCGATTGAAGTTATAAACTACAAACCCGCTGTAGAAAAGGAAGTACAAGACAAAACTACTAAGGCTTGGGAAAACGCTTCCGCTGACTATAGTGTTGGAGACACAATCCCTTACAGAGTTACGGTAGACGTTCCTGCCAATATTGCAGATCTGAAAACCTTTACCTTAACGGATACACCTGAACATCAGACATATGTAGATAATTCATTAAAAATTTACTCGAATGCGGAATGTACTACAGAAACTTTAGTTGGAAAGTATACTGTTACTTCTGAGAATAGCGGCTGGAAAATCACATTTGATCCGAAGGATCTGTCAAGCGTTGCAGGAGAGAGAATCTACATCTCCTTTAAGATGACATTAAAAGAAGGAGCAATTGTAGGATCCACCGGTAATACGAACGAAATCAACCTGGATTACTCCAACAAAATTTTGCCGGATGGTGTAGATCCTGATCCTACTCTTCCTAAAACAGATGAAATCAAAAATGAAACCACTGTTTACACGTTTGATATCGCTGTAGAAAAAGTGGATGCAACTGATAATACGAAGTTGCCGGGAGTAACCTTTGATCTTTACAGAAAATTGAGTGATGATGCTGTCGTTGGAGGCAATGTATCAGCAAATCCTGTAAAAGGATTAACTGGAAAATTTGAAAAGGTAGAAACGGATTTAACAACAAATTCCGAAGGTAAAATCTCCGTACCCGGTCTTGCTAACGGTGACTACTGGCTTGTTGAGACAAAGACAAAAGAAGGTTACAACCTGTTAAAAAATCCGGTTAATGTTCAGATTGCAGCAACATACACAGAAACAACGACGACTGAAACAAAGACAGATGCTACCGGCAAGACGACCACCACAACTATTAAAACAATAACGCTTTCCAATGCAGGAGATTCGAACAATGGTGTATTCAAAACCGTTGTCAAGAACAGCAAAGGCTTTACCCTTCCCACCACCGGTGGTATCGGTACTTTCGTATTCACCTTCGCTGGTATTGCCATGATGGCAGCAGCAGTGATCCTGCTGATCACCGGCAAGAAGAAAAAAGCAGAGTAATTCAGACAGATAACCCTTTTGTTATCTCTTCTATGGATGCTGCGAAGCTGTTGTGAAGTACAGCTGCAATTTTATCAGCAACGGTGTCTGCATCGCGTTTCGTGTGCGCGAGGACAGATACCGGCACAGGACGGGGGTCACGTCCCGCCCTGTGCATCGCTCCTTCAGAACCCCCTTTCCCCCTGAAAGGAGCGATACTGCGGTGATCGCCGTCGGTCTTAGAAACCGGCTGCGGCTGCGGTAATCGGAAAAGGAAAATTTGGGATTTTCTTTTCCGTGTTGTGTTTTCCCATTCCCTTCCTGAAAAGGACATCCGGGCGCTCTCCCGTGCCCTTGGATGTCCACGAAAAAACGGCGCAGAGAAAATGCAAAAGCGGCGGCTGCCGCAGGCCTTTGATCTGTGCCTTTCCTTATAAAATGTCCGGAGGTTACTGTCATGGATAAAAAAAGAGCATGGTTTATCGCGATATTGTTTTTTTCAGGCCTGTGTCTGACTCTGTATCCCTTCGTCAGCAACCTGATCGCCCAGTCCCATGCAAGTCAGGCGATCGCTGCCTATGATGAGCAGGTTGCAGAGATGGATCAGGAACAGATTGACGCTGCCAAGGAAGCGGTCCGTAAATATAATGAACAGCTCAATGCAGCGGTGGAAGCCAGTGCCATGCAGGGAGAGGATGGAATCAGCTACCTCGATCTGGTGGATGTGGGCGAGAGCATTGGCTTTATCGAAATTCCGAAAATTGACGTATATCTTCCCATATACAGTGGAACCAACGAAGATGTGTTGCAGAAGGGCGTCGGTCATCTGGCGGAGTCCTCCTATCCTATCGGTGGTACGAGCACCCATTCCGTGCTGACCGGTCATCGTGGACTGCCCAGTGCGGTTTTGTTCACGGATCTGGACAAGCTGGAGGAGGGCGATGTGTTCTATCTCCATGTATTGGATGAGGTGCTTGCTTACAAGGTAGACCAGATCAAGGTTGTGCTTCCGGAGGAAACCCAGGACATCGGGATCGTGGAAGGAAAGGATTACTGTACCCTTGTTACCTGCACACCCTATGCCATCAACACCCACCGGCTGCTGGTTCGTGGCGAGCGGACCGAGTACATCCCGCCGGAGGAGCTGGCAGAACAGAATGCAGTGCATGAAGTACAGTCCCAGACCATCACGAAGCGGATCGTGGATGTATGGCCGTGGCTGGTTGTATCCCTGCTGATCGTGGCAGGAGTGGAGGGCTCCATCTTCCTGTTGATCGTGAAACGGCAAAGAAGCTACGGAGATGTCCGGGAAAAACGAAAGAAAGGCAAAAGGAGCAGTCGGTCATGCAACAAAACAAGGCACAAAAAGTAATTGAAGAAGTAAAAAAAGCATTTATCGGAAAAACAGAGTGCGTGGAAAAGCTCATGACAGCCATTCTTGCCGGCGGACATGTGCTGGTGGAGGATGTCCCGGGAGTGGGAAAAACAACCCTGGCGCTGGCCTTTGCCAAGGCAATGAATGTGGCGCAGAACAGAGTGCAGTTTACACCGGATGTTTTACCGGCTGATATTACAGGCTTTACCGTATATAACAGGGAAAAGGATGGCTTCTTTTACCGTCCCGGCGCAGTCATGTGCAATATTCTTCTGGCGGATGAGATCAACCGTACCTCCCCCAAGACCCAGGCGGCGCTTCTGGAGGTAATGGAGGAGGGCAGTGTAACCGTAGACGGCGTGACCAGACCGGTACCGTCTCCTTTTCTGGTCATTGCTACCCAGAACCCTGTCGGCTCTGCCGGAACCCAGCTGCTGCCCCAATCCCAGCTGGACCGGTTCCTGATCTGCTTTGGGATCGGATATCCCGATGCCGCAGAGGAAATGGATATTTTAAAAAGCCGCCGGAGCGGAAACGGGCTGGAAGATGTACGTCCCGTCATCAGCAGTCAGGAGCTGATGGAAATGAAAAAAGAAGTCGAAGAAGTGTTTGTACACGATCAGGTATATGACTATATCGTGCGTCTGGCTCAGGCCACCAGAAACAATGACGCACTGGAGCTTGGGCTGAGTCCCAGAGGCTCTTTGGCGCTTTTGAAAATGGCTCAGGCGAGAGCCTATCGGAAAGGCCGCAGCTTTGTGATTCCGGCGGATGTTGCGGCAGAATTTCAGGATGTTGCGGCCCACAGGGTACAGCCTGTATCAAGCTCCGGAATGGATAGAGCCCGTGCAGCAGCCGTGCTGGAGCGGATCTTAAAGGAGACCCCGGCGCCTGCTCCGGAGAAAGGGTGAAGCCTTGAAGGAAAAAGCAATTTATATAGGAGCGGTCGTTCTGACTGCTATCTGGGGCGTAGCTGCTCCCGAGGGCTTTGCTCCGTTTTTGCTGGGCTTTGAGCTGCTGTTGGCGCTTTCCATGTGGATTCTGGTTCAGATCCTGGCTGAAAAGGTAGAGATTGTGCCGGAGCCTGCAGAAGAGACGGTGGGGAAAAAAGAGCCCATCGTCCTTCGGGTAAAGCTGAAAAATGCTTCCCTGCTTCCGGCCTCCTGTGTGGCGGTTACCGTCGGCTGGCGGGATCTTCTGGATAACAGCACGGGCACCGTGGAAAGCATGGGAATGGCAGGTGGAAAAAGGACCGGTGTGCTGGAATTTTGCATCCCGGTGAAGTATTCCGGTGTTTACGAATTTTGGATCCAGTCGGCATCCGTGCGGGACTGGCTTCGGTTATGGTCAAAGAAGCTTTTGATCACAGATAAAAAAGTGCAGGTGTTGTCCGTGCCTCTGGTACATCAGGCGGAGGAATGGATTCCTCCGGCACAGCTCGCCTCCGGCGGGGATTCGGATCAGCATTCCCAAAAAAGGGGCGGGGACGATGGATCGGAGGTATTCGAGGTTCGTGCCTATCGGGATGGAGATCCGCTGCAGAGAGTGCATTGGAAGCTGACTGCAAAGACCGGAGAAATGCTGGTGCGGGAATTCAGCCTGCCAAAGCGGGAGGTGCTTTTGCTGCAGGTGGATCTGTATCATCCGCCTCAGGAAAAGTGGGATCATTGTAAATTGGAACGGCTGCTGGAGCAGACAGCGGATTTTTGCTGGAGGCTTTTGGCGGCAGAACAGGAATATGAAGTATTCTGGCAGGAGCGAGAGCAGCTGTGCAGAATGCAGATTACCAGAGCCCAGGATCTGTGGGGCTTTCTCAAACGGCTTTGTCTTACCGCCACAAAGGAAGAGATGGAGCAGAATGGAAAGCAGAGCCAAAAGCAATCTGCCGGGAAAAATAAGTATCCGGCGGAGGATCTTTTGGAAAAGGGCAGAGGCAGCGGTGCAGCAGAGCCGGTAGCCGGCGGGCAGCTCTGGAAAATAGATGCAGAAGGAACAGTCAGGCAGGTGAGAGGCAATGAAGAAAGGGCAGGAGCCGGGACAGCTGGATAAAGAAGCGGTAGGCAGGATCACCTGTCGGATTCTACAGGAAGAAGAACCTGGCAGTATGCTGGTCAAAAAGCTGTGGCGGCTGGCTGGTATGCTGATCTGTCTGCTTTGTCTGGCCGGTGGTCTTTGCAGCGCATTTCTCAGTGGCTTTGGAATCCGATATTCTATTCCTGTTTTTTGGATGCTTCTGATTGTCTCGGTGCTGTTCTGGATCGGCTTTTCCAGACTGTCCCTGGAAGGAGTGTATCGGCTCCTTGCAATTTTGGGAACTCTGATCGGCGTAAGCCTTTTGCTGTTGTTGCTGCAAAAGGATGTAATCGCCGGGTATATGTCTGCTGTAAACGGGGTACGCACCCGGCTAAATGAGGCTTATGACGGTACCCTTGCCCTGTATCAGGCGTCGGCATCTGCGATGCAGATGACGGTATTTTTCGGGTTTATCCTGTTTTTACTGACGGGGCTGTTATCTGCCGGGATCTGTTACCGGACCAATCCGGCAGTGGTTCTGGCAGGAGAATTTCCGGTGCTGGCAGGGATTGGAATTGCCGGAGGGACACCCTCTTTTTTCAGCTTTTTTCTAATCCTGTTAGGAACCCTTGGAATGCTCAGTGCCGCCGCCGTCAGTCGGGCGGATCAAAGGGATCAGGACAGTGCCCGTCAGGCAAGGCAGATGACAGAGCAGATGAAAAGCAGTGTCAATGTCTGGCTGCTTTTACAGGCTGTAGTGCTGTCGCTGTTGGCGTTTGTGCTGGTGCGGCCCCTGACAAATACCCTGCTCCAGGCACAGGAGGCAGGGATGAAGACACAAAACGGTGTGCTGCAGGCAGTCTGGCAGCTGCTTCCGGCGGTTTCCGGAGGAAGGCTGAAGCTTTCCGTTGAGGGAGTCGGCGGAGGGGTATCGGATGGCACATTGACAGACCAGGATGGTTTTTATTTTGGAAAGGTACAGGCCCTGAAGGTTACGGTTTCGGAAAAACCCTCAGAGACAGTGTATTTAAAGGGCTTTATCGGCACGGATTACACCGGGACAGCCTTTGAGGAGGCAGACGGGGAGAGCTTTGTGCAGGCAGCATCCTTGTGGAAGCTGGATGGAAATGTATCCCTTGGAGTGGAAAATCTGCCCTTTCTGCGAACCTATTATGCGGAAAACGTGGTATTTACCGGGGAGGGAGACGATGCAAAGCCGGAGCTTTCGGCAAATGCAGCCTCCTCTGCTGTGACCCTGGAAGTGGAAAATCTGGCGGCAAATCCGAATTATACCTATGTTCCCTATGGAGCTTTTTTAAACGATTATTATCAGGTGCTGGGGGGCGACGGCGCACTGGCAGGTCAGAGCGTCCAGGAGGATATTTTTTCCTGTTATCCCAGAAAGCAGCTGGAGGAAACCTTAGAGGACTGGAACGAAACAAAGCAGCAGGAAAGCACTCTGGATCAGGCGGAAAGCGCCTATGCCGCCTATGTGCAGGCACATTGCAGCAGTCTGCCGGAAAATCTCAGCTTTTTGCAGGAGAAATTTGATCTGGATCTGGAAACAAAAGAAAGCGCAGATCCCAAAGAAGCAGAAAAAAACTGGGAGAAAATCAAAACTGCAGTGGTTTCTGAGCTGGCAGGAAATTATGAATTTGTCCGGGAACCGGAGGCCGTGCCCGAGGGGAAGGACTTTGTAGAATGGTTTTTGCAGGAATCCAAAGAAGGAAATTCCGTTCATTTTGCAGCGGCGGCCACCATGCTGCTGCGTGCCTGCGGTATGCCGGCACGATATGTGGTGGGCTATGCAGCGCCGGCAAGTCTCTTTAAAGGACAGGAGGACGGCAGCTATCAGGCAGTTTTGGAGGATGATAACGCCCATGCCTGGGCAGAGGTCTACCGGGAAGGAATCGGATGGACCGTAGTGGAGGCGACGCCGGGCTTTGCAGCCCTGGTAACAGAAAGCGATGGAGCCTCAGGTCAGGAGGAAGCAGACAGCCCGGACACCCCGGAGGAAGCCTTTTATCAGGAAGACACGCCAGAGGCTGAGACTCCCGGGATCGGCAGCAGAATATTCCGGGTGGTGAAAAAAGCACTGGCGGCGGTGGCCTTGACGATAGCTGCCTGTGGGATCGCAGCAGTCATCCGGAGGCATATCCTCTGTAAACGACGCAGAAGAGGCAGAAAAGGAGAAACGCTGGGAGAGCAGATCCAAAGGATTTACCGAAGCTTTGCTGCTCTGCAGAAATTTAATAAAAAAAGCGTATGCAGCTGTCAGGAAGAGCGTTTTGCAAAGCAGCTTGGAAAGAAATATCCGGTATTTTCGGAGAAGACAGCGCAGAAGCTGGCAAATATCGTGCTGAAGGCATGCTATAGTGATCAGGGGCTGACAAAGAAAGAGTGTCAGTTTGTACTGGATTGCTATGAAAAGCTTGCAGGAGCTGTATCAAAGGAGCTGTCGCCGGCAAAGCGTCTGGCGGGAAGCCTGATCTTTTGTTTTTGGTAAAGCGGAAGGGAGAAGTGCATGAAACGAAAAATTTTGGCAATCCTTGCCATCCTTCTTGGTCTGGCAGGGCTGGGTGTCCTGTTATATCCCTCCGTCAGCAACTGGATTGAGCAGGCAAAACAGCGCAGGCAGATCGCAGCCTATCAGGAAGCGCAGGCGCAGATGGAGCAGGAAAGGCGGGCTGCCCTGCTGGCAGAAGCCGACCGGTATAATCAAAAACTGGCAGAGCTTGGCATCAGCTTCGATATGCTGGGAGAGGCGGAAAAGGAGGCGCTTTTGATCGACGGGAAATCCTATGATGAGCTGCTTTTGGCAGAGGACAGCGGTGTGATGGGATATCTGGAAATCGAAAAAATAAAGCTGAAGCTTCCCATTTATCACGGAGTATCGGAGGAGGCGCTGGAATCTGGAGTCGGTCATCTGGAGGGAACCTCCCTGCCGGTTGGAGGCGAAACAACTCATGCGATTCTGTTTGGTCATCGGGGGCTTCCTTCGGCAAAGCTTTTTACCGATCTGGATCAGCTGGAGGTGGGAGATACCTTTCAGATCACGGTGCTGGATCGTGTGCTGGTCTATGAAGTGACCCAGACAGAGGTGGTGCTTCCGGAGGAGTTAAACGGTTTGACAGCAGAGTCCGACAAGGATCAGGTCACACTGGTTACCTGTACGCCCTATGGAGTCAATTCCCATCGTCTTTTGATCCATGGGGAGCGGGTGCAATAGATTGCGATAGATGGTTGGAGATTGTGATAGATAGAGAACAGGAAACTTTATTGTCGGTGGAGTGCAGGAGCGTATCCGGCAGGAGAAAGGTATGCTGCAGCTGCAGCAGAAAGTGAGGAAGAAAATGAAAGGAAGAAAAATCCGGATCAGACAAGGGGTAAAGGGCTGGCTGCTTGCACTGGCCATGGTATTATCCCTTTGCAGTGGCTGGAAGCAGGACGTCTGTGCACAGCAGAGTCAGAGCAGCTCGTCCAATTTGATGCAGGACGTGGATACGGACAAAAAAGGCTCCATCGAAATCCTTTTTGACACCATGCGGGACGAGCCCGTTGCAAATGCAGAGTTTACCCTGTATCAGGTTGCAGCAATGGTGGATCGGGGAGGATATACGGTGCTGGAGCTGACAGGCGGCTTTGAGGGCTGCGGCGTGCAGCTGAAAAACCTGACGGCACAGCAGTCCAAGGAGGCTTCGGCAGCGCTTTTGGAGTATCAGAGAGCAAATCACATTTCCGGGGATACGAAAAGAACAGATGCAAACGGAAAGATCAGCTGGACAGGGCTGCAGACCGGTCTGTATCTGCTGGTTCCGGGTCAGATGCAGAAATACAGAACCGATCCGTCTCTGGTTTCGATCCCGACGAATCTGAACGCCCAGCTGTTATATGACATGTCGGTGAATCCGAAGGCCGAAAGAATTCCGGATCCGGTGTATCCGCCGGAAGAATCCGAGGAACCCTCTACGCCGGAGGTGAAAAAGCCGCCGAAAAAGACAGAGACCATCGTTACACCGGGAATCACTCCGGAGCAGAAAACACCGGAGAAGCTGCCTCAGACAGGACAGCTGCGCTGGCCGATCCTGGCACTTTCCACAGTAGGAGCAGGATTGCTGTTTCTTGGATGGTGGATCGGTCGAAAAAAAAAAGACTGTTCCAAGGCTCTGATGGGGCTTGGGATCCTTCTGGCAGCAGGAGCAGTGGGGATCTCCGCGTATAATATCTGGGACAGCAGCCGTGCCGAAGCTGCGGTGGAGGCGTCCTTAGAGGCCTATGAAGAAGAGCTGACTGCTGTGGAGCAGGAGTCGGAGGTGCTTCCTGTGGATGAGAACAGCGGGATGACCTTTGTGGAGGCAGATGGGCTTTGCTGGATTGGCGAGCTGGAAATTCCGTCCCTGCAGCTTACGCTGCCGGTGGCGGATCCCTGGAGCTATCCGTCCTTGAAAAAAGCACCCTGCCGCTACACTGGAAGTGCAGAGGAAAATTCCCTGATTATTGCCGCCCATAATTATAAACGGCATTTTGGCAATATCGGACTTTTGCCGGAGGGTGCAACGGTGAAGTTTACAGCGGTTTCGGGCGACGTATACGAATATGAGGTAGAAAAGGTAGAAACCTTAAATCCCTATGCAGTAGACGAGATGCTGTCCGGTGACTGGGATCTGACGCTGTTTACCTGTACCTATGGAGGAAGAAAGCGTGTGACGGTCCGGTGCAGCCTGGTTGGATGAAGAGGCAGAGCGATGGAGAAAAGAAGCATCCGCAGAAATCAGCGGCGACAGGCTGTCAGGGTCGCTGATTTCTGCGGATGCTTTTTGAATCAGAATATTTTGAGGATTTCAGGGAAATACAATAGAATGCACCCCATGTGAGCATTCTATTGGCATGAATAATAGAATGCACGCCATGCGAACATTCTATTGACATGAAAAAAAAGAACCTCGATCTCTCAAGGTTCTTTCTGATAATCGGAGTGACAAGACTTGAACTTGCGGCCTCTTCGTCCCTAACGAAGCGCTCTACCACCTGAGCCACACCCCGATGTGCCGTATTTCTCAACCGGACAAATGATATGATACAGCATAATCGGACAGAAGTCAACACTTAATTTGAAAAAACTTCACAAATTAGGTTTTTCTGTTACAGTTCACACCTACCGTTTGAGCTGTTCATAAAAAATTAAGGGTTTCTTTCTTGCAAGAAATGGAAATATAGACTATATTAAACGGACAAAAGGCAGGCACAAAAAGGACAGGCGGTAAGCTCGGAGCAAAGGCTCCCTAAAGGATACGATAAGCTGTCTGTGATCTGCAGAATGGAGTGAACATGAAATATTTCTGGTTGACCATAAAGAAGATGTTTCGTTTTTTATTAAAGCCCTTATCCTTTGTACCGGCGCTGTGCGTGATGTATATGATCTTTTCCTTTTCCGCCCAGACGGCGGACGAATCCGGACAGCTGAGTATGCTGGTCAGTGAAAAGGTGGTGCTTCTGCTGGGAAAGCTGACCTCCGGCAATCTGGATACCGCGCAGGTGGGAGTGTATGCAGATGAGATCCATTTTCTCGTAAGGAAGATGGCACATTTTAGCGAATATCTTTTGCTGGGGCTGACACTTTCCCTGCCCTTGTATGTTTATCGGCTGCGGGGCTTTTGGCTTGTGCTCGCTGCCGGACTGTTCTGTGCCGGGTTTGCCGGGCTGGATGAGTACCATCAGATGTTTGTGGCAGGACGCTCGCCGGCGCTTCGGGACGTGGCGATCGATACGGCGGGAAGCATCACCGGAATTTATATGACAAGGATCATCGGATTTATCGGGAGAAAAACGATATTTGCACCCCTTTCGATGGAAAAGCGCAGAGAACGGAGAAAAAAGAGATTTGTATAAAAAAGTAAAAAAAAGGCTTGCAAAGTTAGAAAGTATCGTGCTATAATATCACTTGTCAGTTCGATAGGGGCATAGTTCAAAGGTAGAACAGCGGTCTCCAAAACCGTCGATGTGGGTTCGATTCCTACTGCCCCTGGTATTGTGGAAAAGTCAGAGAAGACGATATCTTTTCTGGCTTTTTCTTGTTTTATTCATGACAATAAAATGCTCGCAGAACGTGCATTCTATTGTAGCAGCTCGTTTAGGGCTTTGTTTTTTGGCTGTCAGCCGGGGGGATTTTTTATGGAACAGAAGCATACGCTAGAGGAGAATGGGTATTATGCACAGGTCACAGATCAGCTGATTGAAAATATCGGGTATCAGATGATCCGCCGGAACTGGTCGATGAAGACGCTGGCGGATAAAGCGGATCTTCCTTATGAAACCGTAAAGCATCTGATGGCAGGAAAAATCGGCAGACCATCCTTTATCAGTATTCTGAAGATTGCAAATGCACTGGAATGTTCGCTGGATGATCTGGCAGGACGGAATAATCCGGCGCTGGAGGCACTCCGCAGGCTGGCAGACCATGCGGATGGAATGTATCAGATTTTTGCGGAAGTAGAATATTTGCTGTATCCAAACTTCATGATGCAGAGAGAAAACAACAAATAGCACAAATAAAAAATGAAACGATAAAAAAGTACTGTGAAAAAGAGAGAAGAATCGGCGAATAACCGATTCTTTTTTGTTACAAAATGTTCATAATCGTTTACAAATCGTTCAGCTTCTTATCGGCGGCAACCGGATATACTAGATAGTAGGAAGATACAAGGACAGGTTGACGATTAGGGGATGATCAGTTGAAAAAAAAGGTATGGGGCATTTTGTTTCTGACAGCGTTGGCGTTAAATGTGTTGGCGTGGAAAAGCAGCAGCTTCTGCGATTTTTATGCGGAATCGGTTTTTCCGGTATGGAGCAGCATTTCCACGCGGGTGATGTCGGTTTTTCCGTTCAGCGTCGGAGAGGGCATGATCGTGCTGGGAATTTTGTTCCTGACAGCGTTTGCAGCTGTAGGATTTTTGCGTTTGACTGTAAAAAAAGCGTGGAGCAAAAAATTGTTTCACAGCTTTTCCTGTACATTTTCCTGGATTTTTCTGGCACTCGTCTGGGTTATGACCTGTAATTGTTTTTTGTTGTATCATTCTTCGGCGTTTGAGGATCGGTATATGGAGCAGGTGCGCAGTGAGAACTATTCCAAGGCAGAGCTTGCTGTGCTGCGGGATTATATTGTGGTCAATGCCAACGAGCTTGCAGAGCAGATGGAGCGGGATGCAGACGGCTATCTGATTTATAAGGGAGACATGAATCAGGCGGCTGTAGAGGCGATGCAGCAGGTCGGCACAGATTATGGACGTCTGCAGGGCTATTATCCGCAGCCGAAGGAGATTTATTTTTCGGAGCTGCTCAGTCAGACCTATATGATGGGGTATTATTTCCCATTTTCCATGGAAGCAAACTACAACGGAACGATGTATATTGTAAATAAGCCCTCAGTGATCTGTCATGAATTTGCGCATTTAAAGGGCTTTATGCAGGAGGATGAGGCGAATCTGATCGGATATCTTGCCTGTATCAACTCAGACGATGCGTTTTTCCGTTACAGCGGCTATATGGGCGTGCTCAATTATGTGGAAAAAGAATTTCGTGCGAGCATCCAAAAGAGCCGGAAAGAATACGCGAAGCATCCGCAGATTTCTGCACAGGTTTATGCGGATAACATGTTTTTGACCCAGGAAGCATGGCAGACTGTCGAGAAAAAGGCGGTTGTCAGTACCAAAACAGCGAAAAAGGTTTCCAACGCGGCGACAACGGCTTCTCTGAAATTAAACGGAGTGGAAGAGGGCATGAAAGCGTATGACGGTGTGGTGAAGCTGCTGCTGGACTATTATGACGGTGTGCTGTACGGGGATGTTTTGGTGACGGTGGACGCAGAGTGACGGTCTAAAAAGCGTGCAAGACATTGTTTAGGGTGTATAAAACAGGAACCTGCTGCGCATCCTGACCAAAACGGCGGTGCTCTTTGGAAAGAAACTGCCGGGAAAAGGAAAGGGGCGTGTGGGCGATGGACTATTTGAATGCATTCTGGGTAGGTGGTCTGATTTGCGCGCTGGTGCAGATTTTGATGGAAAAGACGAAGCTGATGCCGGGGCGGATTATGGTGCTTTTGGTCTGCTCGGGCGCAGTGCTGAGCGCACTTGGCTGGTATCAGCCCTTTGTCGATTTTGCCGGGGCAGGGGCGAGCGTGCCGCTGCTTGGCTTTGGGCATACGTTGATGAAGGGCGTAAAAGAAGCGGTGGAACAAGACGGATTTCTCGGGTTGTTTACGGGAGGCTTTCAGGCAGGGGCTGCCGGAACTGCGGCGGCGCTGATTTTCGGATATCTGGCGAGCCTTGTTTTTAAACCTAAAATGAAAAAGTAGAAGGATTATTCCCTGCAGGCGATTTCCTTGCGGGAAAGAAACTGGCGCATGGTTTTGTCCCACTGCGCGTCCAGTGTTTTATCGGGGACAAAGGAAGAAAAGGCGGTTCCGGTCGTCAGGCGGATGGCGGAGCCGTCATATTTTATGGTCAGGACCAGCGCCTGAACCTGTTCCGGCTTTAAAGACGGATCTGCGCCCTTCATGACGCCGGGGACATACTGGGGCATGAGATGCAGGACGAATTTGAAGGAAAGCGGCGTGTGTTTGCCGCGGATCATCTGAAACAGAACCGGGCGGATGGATTTCCAGGGCAGAAACGGGCAGCTGGCGTCCGGCGTTTCATCGTCCTGATAAAATTCGGGATTGACGCGCCCGTCGATTTCATAGGAAACGGCGCAGGAAACCGAAGCCTTCTCCAGCAGAAAAGAGTCAAAGCAATCCTCTGTCAAAAGCTTCGCCATAAAATGCTTCATTTCAAGAATCTGAAAAGCGGTCATATAAATCTCCTTCCATGAAAAGCCATTCGCAAAAACGCGTCTGCGACGCTTTGTGCTGCTGCGCGGTTTTTGTGATATGCGTGCCGGTCGGTTGTGAAACAGTTCACCCGCGCCATTCGCAAAAACGCGTCTGCGACGCTTCCCGCTGCTGCGCAGCTCCTTTTGCTCATGAAGCGGCGCTCCCTTCGTAGCTTTTTTCAGTCAGATTTTCGTGCGAGCACGAAATCTTCCTTCAAAAATCCACGAGTGAACTGTGGTATCAGTATATCAGAGATGGGGTTTTTTGGAAATACCCTTTACAGGAACAGTCAGAACGTGTTATCATATGTAGTAATGAAAACTACATGGATTGGTTTTGAGAATATACGAGAAGCCGTGGTGCGGCAGGCGCAAAGCGCCTGCGGTATGGAGGAAAACATGAGTTATAAAATCGTTGTGGACAGCTGTTGTGAGCTGCCGGAGAAATATAAGAAGGATCCGCATTTTGAAATCGTACCGCTTGGTCTGGAGGTCGGCGATTACCGGATTATGGACGATGAGCATTTTAATCAGAAGGAATTTCTGGAGCAGGTTGCCTCATGTCCCCAGTGCCCGCGTTCCTCCTGTCCGTCGCCGGAGAGCTATCGGCAGGCGTTTGAATCGGAGGCAGAGCATATTTATGTGGTAACGCTGTCCGGCAATTTGAGCGGAAGCTATAACAGTGCCATGGTCGGAAGGCAGATGTATCTGGAAGAGGACGAGTCCAAACAGATTTACGTCATGGATTCCTGTTCGGCTTCCTGCGGAGAGACACAGCTTGCGCTGCTGGCAGCTTCCCTGGAGGAACAGGGACTTCCCTTTGAAGAGGTGGTAAGCCGTCTGGAAGCGTTCCGCAGTGAGATGAATACGTATTTTGTCCTGGATAATCTGGAAACTCTGCGTAAAAACGGCAGACTCAGCGGTATCAAGGCACTGGTTGCATCTACTCTGAGCATCAAGCCCGTTATGGCAGGCACGATGGACGGCAGGATCGAGCAGATCGGGCAGGGAATCGGCATCCGTAAGGGTCTGCAGAAGATGGCAGACGCAGTGGTGCGCAATGTGGCAAGACCGGAGGAAAAGACCCTGATGATCACCCATTGTAATTGCCCGGAGCGTGCAGAAAGCGTGAAGCGGATGGTGACCTCCAAGGTTTCTGTAAAGGATGTTGTGATTATGGATACTGCGGGCGTCAGCAGCATGTATGCCAATGACGGCGGCGTTATCGTGACGATCTGACGGACAGGAAATACGAAAAGAAGAGAAATGAAAGGCGGCTGTGCGGTAATGTGCGGCCGCTTTTTTGTTTTTTATTCCTCACTGGAAGGATCGGTGTTTTTCCGGTTGTACGCAAAACGAGGCAGCTGGAACAGGAAGAAAAAAGTTGCAGTTGAAAACGAAAAGGTTGCGGTTCATAAGAATATAAAATATTCTATAAAATTCTAAAGAACAGATTGACAATCAAATCGCGATCTTTTACTATAAAATTATCGAAAACATACAAAAATGGCAGAAAATCGGAATAGAAATTCCCGGAATAAGGAGGTTATCAACAGTTAAATATAAATTATAAAATCATATAAGTAGATGTTGAGTTTTCTGAGATATTAGAGCAGAATATTATTGAAAGAAGTTGATACTTTGAGTAAATATTATTCTGATGAGCAACTCAACCAGGTAATAAATGTAAAGCCTAAAAACCGC
>OGQE01001049.1_pt1 | contig 27900 bp, 18 predicted proteins | sample 1553131 | NCBI WGS metagenome assembly OGQE01 (sample SAMEA2579929, study PRJEB22360) | human gut metagenome | biome: human gut; feature: human-associated habitat; material: faeces | place: Denmark | collected 2008/2010
GCCATAAAAATATGCACCTCCAAAAGTGTCTAACTTTTGGGGTGCATATCACATTGGGGAATGCACCGTCTTTTCTCGTTTAATGAACTCAATTAAGTTCACTCATAGTATAAATTATTACTGTAAAAATTGCAATATAAAGGATAAATCTTCTATATTTAAAAGGTATAAATCGTTTAAATTTGTCATATTGCGTGACAAGACGTGACATTTTTACAAATAATTCATTAATAATGTCACGCATAACGGGGATATATAAAATAACGTGACATTTTTGTATAATTTGTACATCAAACCTCTATGATTTTTGTTTTTAGTTTACCGTTTTCGATTTCAGCCTCTGCATATGTGCCTGTATAACGTATACTTCCCGGGTTTAAAAGTGTGGCTTTGCCTTTGTAATCGGTATAAGGAATGTGCGTGTGACCGAATATTATTAAATCGGGATCATATTTTTCGGCAGCCTTGCGGAGAGTCATAAATTCATATTCGTATTTTACATTCTGTTCGTGACCGTGCGTAATAAATATCTTAACACCGTCTATTGTAACAAGCATATGTGACGGCGTTTTTGAAAAGTAGTCGTTGTTGCCTTTTACATAATATATAGGTATGTTTGGGTATATCGACTCCAAATCTTCCGCGTCACCTGTGTAATCGCCTGCGTGGAAAATCGCACTTACACTGTCGGCTTTTTCAATTATATCTAAACAGCGGTTAATATCGCCGTGAGTATCGGAAAAAATCAAAATTTTTTTCATAATCTAATCCTCTCAATATAAAAAGTATGTATGTAGTATATCATATGCAAACGCAATTTGTCAAAAAATGATGTCGAAATATTTTTATATATCGACAACAGGATTTTACATATTTATCCATAAACAAGTGGTATAATAACCTATATTGCACTTGTAGGAGGAATTAAAAATGAGTCAGCCAGCGGTAAAAAGACAACGGAATACAGAAATGCTCCGAGCACCGTCTGTGAGAGATGTGGGAATGAGTATGCTATTGCTTTTGGCAGGACGAGCGTCTGTTTTGGGACTTTTTCCGTTCGGAGTGGCTTTTTTTGCTTCTTGCTTTGATAAAAGTATTGCGTATCTTGGTATAACTGTGCTTTCGATTGCACTTATGACGTCGGCAGGCAGTGCGGTGCTTACAAAATATCTTGTTGCGGCACTGTTGTTTTGGATATATACACGTTTCAGAAATAAGGAAAATCTTGTGCTTGACGCGGCGTGCGTGGGCGGTGCGGTTATGGTCGGCGGATTTGTTTTTCTTATATATACATATGTCGGAGCATACGATATACTTATGCTTTTTGTTGAGGCGATAGTCACTTCACTCATGTATATAATATTCAAAAAAGCACACGGATTGATTGCAAACCGCAAAAAACGCACGCAGACCGCACAGGACGAGCTTATCAGTATTTCTGTAAGCGTGGGTGTTTTTATAACGGGACTTTCGGGAATTGTGTTTCCGTATAATATCAGTCTTGCCAATATAGTTTCCGTATATGCGGTACTTTGCATTGCACTTCACGGCGGTATTGCGGCGGCGGGCAGCGGGGGACTTTGTATAGGGTTTATGTCGGCAATGTCGTCACCGTCGGCGGTTGTGACAATGGGTATTTTCGGTATAAGTGCATTGTTCGGAAATTTGCTGAAATCGTTCGGACGTTTCGGAGTTGCGTTGGGATTCTTGGGCGGCAGTGCGGTGGCACTTTTGTATGCGGGAAGTGCATCGTCTTTGCCTGTGACGATTATCGAAACAGCGATAGGGGCGGTGCTTTTTGTACTAACACCGAATAAAGTTCAAGGGTATATAAAATCTTTTTTTGCAAGGTCGTTAAAGCTTGAAACGGTGAGTGCGGACGTAAGAGTTAAAGAGTATTTGTCTATGCAGCTTGAAAAATCGGCAAAGGCATTTAAGAGTTTGGAGGAGTGTTTTTCAAATGCTTCGGAGAAAAGACTGAAATCATATAATAAAGATGTTGCTACGCTTTTTGATGAGGTTGCGGACAGAGTGTGTGAGGGGTGTCCGAATGCGGTTAAATGCTGGCAGTCCGACTTTACACGCACATACCGCAGTATAATGCTGTTGCTTGATACGATTGAAACAAGGGGGATATTGGAGTTTACATCAGTACCGAACAGCTTTAAGGATAAATGCTTACGACCTGATTTGTTCGTTGTGGAGTTTAATCACGTCTATGAACTGTATAAGAAAAATCTTGTACGGACGGGTGAGGCGGTTACAAGCCGTGACTTGGTTGCAAGACAGTATAAAGAAATGTCAAGCCTTATGGACACAATGGCGGAAAATATATGTTCCGGCTTTACGTTCAGAGAGGATTTGGAGGAAACACTTATTGCCGAGCTTGACAAAGTCGGAATTATGGCATTTGAAATAAGCGTTATTGAAAGCAGTCACGGAAAAATGGAGGTGTATCTCGGAACGTCTAAGGGTACGGAAGTAGGGAAGATTGAAAACGTGCTTGAAAGCGTTGTCGAAACACCTATGGGCTATGAATGTGACAGTGCGAACGGACTTATGAAATTTGTGTCACGCGCAAAATTTACCGCAGATATTGCAATAAGACAGATAAGCCGAGATTTCAGCGAAGTGTCGGGCGACAGTATAGATACGTTTGTGACGGAGGATTATAAACAGTATGTGATTTTGTCGGACGGTATGGGCAGTGGTAAAAGGGCAATGTTTGAGAGCCATATAACACTGAAATTGTTGAGAGAATTTTTGCAGTCGGGGTTTGGCGTGGAAACGTCTATTGATATGATAAATTCGGCACTCTGTTTAAAACTTGACTATGAGTGTTTTTCTACCGTGGACCTGCTATGTATAGACCTTATGACAGGGATATGTGAGTTTTTCAAAATCGGCGGTTCGGAGAGTATTGTACTTCACGGTCCGAATGTTGAAACGGTGTTTTCTGTATCGTTGCCTGTCGGTATGCTGCCTGATATAAAGGTACAGGGACAAGCCAAACGCCTTGATGACGGCGATATAATAATAATGATGTCGGACGGAATAAGCGAAGCGGGATTTGGTACTGTCCGTACAGATTGGCTGAAAAAAGAAATAAAAATGCCGTTTGACACTATGGACGAAATGTCACAATCCGTAATTGAAAATGCAGTCAAAAAAAGCCGTGACGCAGTAATCGACGATATGACCGTTGCGACAATAAGGTTGATAAGGAACTAAAAAAGACAATATTCGAAAAATATATTGCAATTTCTACCAAGATGTGATAAGCTATATATGTAAAAATTTATATGTGGGAGGCAATTATTTTATGAGGGAGAAAATTTTAAGTATGATTTTGGCACTGTCAATGCTGTGTGCATTTGTGCCGATGACGGCAAGTGCGGAAACGTATGAGAACTATTTGGAATATTGGGTAAATGAAGATAATACGGTTACGATTTCAAAATGTGCCAAGGAAGTGGCGGAAGTAAATATACCAAGTGAAATTGAGGGAGCAACGGTAACTGAGATTGATGGCGATGCGTTTTTTAAATGTGTGGATTTGAAGAAAGTAACAATCCCGTCAACCGTAACTTCAATAGGGTACAATACATTTTTGGGCTGTACAAGCCTTGAAAATATAGTTGTCGATTCTGAAAACAAAAATTATATTTCAGAGGACGGAGTACTTTTTAACAAGAGTAAAACAGAACTTATTCAATATCCTGCTGCAAAAAGTGGTGTAAGCTATACAATTCCGTCAAGTGTTTCGAAAATTGACGGTTGTGCTTTTAAGTATACACAAAATGTTAAGACTATAAATGTTCCGCAACAAACAACATCAATAGCAGCGGGTGCATTCAGTAACAGCGTTAATTTGGAAGCGATAAAGGTTGATGAAAACAACCTATATTACACTTCTGACAACGGAGTGCTTTTTAATAAAGATAAATCAGAACTTGTTGCATATCCTGCGAAAAAAAGCGATACAAGCTATACAGTTCCTGAAAGCGTGACATATATACAGGCACAGGCATTTTATGGTTGTACAAACTTGACTTCGGTTTCTCTTACAGATAATGTTTATAATATGGGCAGTTCTGTATTTTCAGATTGTACAAATTTGACTGATGTGGTATTATCTGAGGATCTAAGTTGGATTCAGGGTTCAACATTTTCAAATTGTACAAGCCTAAAGAGTGTAAAAATTCCGAGTAATGCAGATACGATATATCGTTCTGCTTTCAGTGGTTGTACAAGTTTGGAAAGTATAACAATACCTAAAAGTGTTGATTTGATTGAACAGTATGCGTTTTATGATTGTAACAGCTTAAAAGATATATACTATTTTGGTACCGAAACACAATGGAATAAAATTGATATAGAAGAAAACAGCGCAGGTGACGGCAACGGCGCGTTGAAAAACGCAACAATTCATTATAATAAAACAATCGAGCCGTTTACTTATAATTTTAGTACCGACGGAAAATCTGTGGTTATTGTTAAGTGTGACAAATCTGTCAGCGAAGCTACTATACCAAGTGAAATTGAAGGCTTGCCGGTTACGGTGATAGATGACAATGCATTTAATTCTTGCAGCAATTTAGCAAATATAAACATACCTGAAAGTGTTGAACGTATAGGCGTCGGTGCTTTTTATTCGAGCGGAGTAGTCAATGTTACAATGACGGATAATGTTAAAAGCATAGGAGAGGAAGCTTTTAGCTGGTGCAACAAGTTGGAAAGCATAAAGCTGTCTGAAAATATCGACAAAATAGAAGAAAATATGTTTTACGAATGTGAAAGTTTGACAAGTATTGACATACCGAATAAGGTTAAGTCGATAGGGATGAGTGCATTTGCCTTCTGTACAAACTTAACCACTGTAACGATGGGTAAAAATATAAATAAAATTGCAAAAAATGCTTTTAGTGATTGTTATAGTATTACCAATGTGTATTACGCAGGTACGGAGGAAGAGTGGAGTAAGATTGTGTTGGTCGGAAATACATATCTTACAAATGCAACAATCCATTATAACGGAATAACTTCGGATATGACTATGATAACTGTAGAAGTTACAAAAACAGAAAGCGACACATCATATGACTTTAATATATCCGCACAAACGAAGTACGGTGACTGCTATGTATATGCGGCAATGTATGACGAAAACGGTGTTATGATTGGAATTGACAGAGTACCGCTTTCAATGAAAGACGATACAAAAATTTCTCTTGACAAAAAGGATAATGCAAAGAGTGTGAATATATTTGTATTGTCATCACAATTACAACCTATTTCGGAAAAGAAATCAGTAAAGTTGGTAGAAGAATAAAAACAAAAGCCTGTCGACATTTTGCCGACAGGCTTTGTACTATACCAACTTTTTATTAATCCACTTACCCGAATAGTATCGGATAACGGGTACTGACGCACCCATTGCCCAGGCGAGCGGAGTAGCAATCCAAATACCTGTTGAGCCGAGCGGGCGAACAAGTATATACGCGAAAATAATTCTTCCGATAAGTTCAAGTATACCTGCGACAGCGGAGGTATTAACATCACCCGCACCGCGAAGAACGTTCAAATATGTTCTCATAACCGCCGCAACTATATACGCAACACACACGATAGTAAGGTACTTGCTGCCTATTGCGATAGCCTCTGCAGCTTGTGTTTTGTCAAGGAACAAGCCAAGCAGTTGATTACGGAACAATACAATTCCGGCAGCAATCACTATACATATACCGATAAGTGACGCAAGCGTCTGATACATACCCTTTTTTATTCTGTCCATCTGATTTGCACCTATGTTTTGACCCGAGAAAACCGACAATGCCGAGCCGACCGATACAATCGGTGCGATTGCGATTGAGTCGATTTTTGCGGCGGCGGTATAGCCTGCCATAGTCATTGCACCGAATGAGTTTACAAGACGTTGCACGCTCATTGTGCCGAGTGAAATCAGGCAGCTTTCAAGTGCCGACGGTATTCCTGTTTGAAAAATTCGCTTGATTGCACGTTTTGTTGTTTGGAAGTTTATGCCCTCAAGATTAAGCTGTCTGCGGTGTCTTACCATATGTATAATACAATAAATCGCACTGATAATCTGTGCGATAACGGTCGCAACCGCCGCACCGACAACACCTGTTTTAAACACAACAACGAACAACAAGTCGAAAACTACATTTAATACAGAAGAAAGTATAAGTGCGTAAAGCGGTGTACGGCTGTCGCCAAGACTTCTGAGTATTGCGCTTGACGCGTTATACATAGCCGTACCGATTGTAAATGCGAATATTACGTTTATGTATGCAACCGCCTCGTCAATTACATTGTCGGGCGTGTTCAGAAACGATAAAATCGGCCGTGAAAACACAACTCCGGCAACTGACGTAACCACCGCCAAAATTCCTACTATGTAAATAAGTCCCGTAACCGTTTTTCTCAGTTCATCAAAATTCCTTGAACCGAAACACTGTGCTATAATAATTCCCGCACCGCTCGTAAGTCCCATCATAAGACAAATCATAACTCCGACAATCGTACCTGTCGAACCTACCGCCGCAAGAGATTCAGCCCCCACAAACTTACCGACAATCGCCGCGTCAACAAAGTTATACACCTGTTGAAAGATATTTCCGATCAGCATCGGAACTGAAAAAGAAAGTATCAATTTTAACGGATTTCCTTTAGTCATATCGCTTATCATTTCACAATACACCGCCCCTCGTTTTAATAACTTATGACATTATAGTCTATTAAATTCATAAAGTCAATAAGGTTGAAAAATTTATTTTTATTTGTTATAATATTGTTAAAAAAGACAAGGGGGTCTTAAAATTGAAAGTGTTGTTGTTATCCGTAAAAGCCGGTTACGGACATCATTCTACGGCTAAGGCTATTATGGAATATTTCGAGGAGAACGGACATCAATGTCATATGCTTGATATATTCGACTATGTAAATCATCGTTTGGGAAATTCAATACAGGACGGATACTTGCTTTCGACAAAGTACCTTGCAAAGACGTATGCGAAGGCTTACGGCAAACTTACACAAAAGGACGAGCCGTATGACCGTAATTCGCTTGTATCGATATTTTCGCGATTTGTTTCAAAGAAACTTGAAAAGTTCGTTGCTGAATATAATCCCGATTTGATAATCGGTACGCATAGCTATGCCGGAGTGTGTATAAGCATACTTGCCGACCGTGCGGCTTTTGACTGTCCGTCTGTCGGAATAGTAACCGATTTCACCGTACATCCGTTTTGGGAAAGTACGTTCCTTGACTATTACGTAATTCCGGATGAACTTTTGGAACACGAAATGCAGAAAAAAGGTATAGCGAAAAAGAAACTTTTGCCTTTCGGTATACCGATAAGAGAACAGTTTGTAAAGAAAAACGACCCTATTGAGGCACGGAAAAAACTCGGGATTGAAAATATTCCCACTATACTTATAATGATGGGTTCAATGGGGTACGGAAATATAAAAAAGATTTTGGCACAAATTGATACATATCCGAAAGATTTTCAAGTGCTGTGCGTTTGCGGTACGAATAAGAAAATAAAAAGCGTAGTTGATGAATGTGAGTGGAATAAAAAAATATATTCATACGGATTTGTTGATAATGTTGACGTAATGATGGATGCCGCCGACTTTATAATAACAAAGCCGGGCGGACTTACAACATCAGAATCGCTTGCAAAAGGATTGCCGATGATAACAATGAATCCCCTTCCCGGACAAGAGGACAGGAACCTTAATTTCCTTGTGAATAATGGCGCGGCAATTATGGTAAACGACACTTATCCGATTTCTGAGGCGATAAATCAAATGTTTGCTTGTCCTTGGCGTGTTGCAATGATGGAGGAAAGCGTAAGGCATCTCGGTAAACCGAATGCAACGGCTGACCTTTATAATTTCTGCTGTGCAAAGGTTTTGGCAAAATCAACGCTTATTTGAAATTCTTTGTGATTTAGGTAATTTAATATGCCTGCGTCTGTTTTAAAATCAAATACCAACTTGTAACTTGCAAGCTTCATACCTCCGCTGTGCCGTGAGCCGTACTTCGTATCTCCGTACAGCGGATTTCCTATATGCGAAAACTGTGCTCTGATTTGGTGTGTGCGTCCTGTTTCAAGCTCGACTTCAACAAGTGAAGTGTCTTTTTTTTCGGCAATAACATTATATTTTGTGCCGATTTTCTTTGAATTTTCTTCATGATAATCTGAAACCGTAACTTTTTTGTCACCGCGTGTAAGATATGCGGTAAGGTGACCGCTTTTTTTAAAATGACCTTCGACAATGCAAAGATATATTTTTTTAATTTCGCGACTGCGGATTTTTTCGTTGATTATACGAAGTGCGGCGGCATTTTTCGCACCGATTATTATACCTGATGTGTTTCTGTCAAGGCGGTTGCAGAATGACGGCGAAAAGCTGTGTTCGTTTTCGGGATTGTATTCGCCTTTTTTGTAAAGATAACTCTGCATTCTTTCAAGAAGCGTATCCTTTGTGCCTTTATCGTCCGAATGGACTACAACACCGCTTTCTTTATTAATAAGTATAATATTTTCGTCCTCATATACAACGTCAATATCGGAATTGCCTGCTTTAAAGCTTGATTTGCTTTCGTAAAATTCGTCTTTAAAAAATAATTTCAACACATCGCCGTTTTGGAGCATATATTTGCCGTCTTTAATGTGTTTGCCGTTTACTCTGACGCAATTTTTTCTAAGACTTTTATATAACATACTCTGTGGCATATTGACAAGATATTTTGTAAGAAACTTGTCAAGCCGTTGCCCTGCGTCGTTTTGATTTATCGTGATTTCCCTCATTTGTTACCTCGATTGATATTTTATTTGTAAACATTTATTTTTGATATTGTATCATAAAAAAAAATGTGTTACAATATAGTTTGCATAAATATTTTATATGAATAAAAATTGTATTCAAATTTCGGAAGGAGAAAAAATATGGGAATTTTCGGCGGCGGTTATGATAAACCGGGTAAGGGAGTGGATAAGAATGAACCTAAAAAGAAAGGCTTTTTCTTGTTTTTTGATATTGTGATACGTAAGTTCACTAAATTTTTGGGTGCGAACTGTCTTTATGCGATAACGAGTATTATATGGATTGCGATTTTATATATTTTCGGCGGTATAGTTTTGAGCAGTACGCATATCGTTCAGAATGTTTCAGACACTATTATTTCACTTGGTACGGAATCAAGTGCGGAAAATGTGCAGGGAAGCATTATGATACTTATTCAGCTTGCTTTTTCAATCGGTGTGTTCACGTTTTGGGGTTCAGGTCCTGCAACGGCGGCTTATTCGTATATAACAAGATGTTTCACACGCGGTGAACATACTTGGGTTTTGAGTGACGGTGCGGACAAGTTTAAGGAAAACTTTAAACAGGGTATGGTAGTTGTGCTGATTGACGCGGTTTTGCTTGTGTTCGGACTTAATGCAATTCTTTTCTATCATTCGCTTTACGTTTCAACGGGCAGTATGCTTTGGATGATGTTGCTGTATGTTATGACACTCGTACTTGTTGTTTATACAATGATGCACCCGTATTTGTATCAAATTATGGTTACATTTGAATGTGGAATCGGCTCGCTTTATAAAAATGCGTTGCTTATAACACTTGCAAAATTACCGGGTAACTTTTTTACAACGCTTATAGGAGTACTTATATACGGTGCGTTGTTTACATTCGTTAATCCGCTTGCAGCGGCAATTATAGTAGTAGTTATCGGACTTTGCGTTACTTGCTATCCGCCGCAATTTTATGCCGCAAGAGTAATTGAACGCTCGATATTAAAGGATATGAAAGAAAAACAGCCTAAGGTTGAATATATCGGGGAGGAAGAATAATGGTTTTAGGTGAATATGATGTTGCCGTAATCGGAGGCGGTCACGCAGGGTGTGAGGCGGCTTTGGCGGCGGCAAGATTGGGTATGAAAACTGTTATGTTTTCAATAAGCCTTGACGCAATAGGAAATCTTCCTTGTAACCCAAGTATAGGAGGTACGGCGAAAGGTCACCTTGTTCGTGAACTTGACGCACTCGGCGGTGAAATGGGTAAAGCGGCGGACGCTTCGTTTATACAGTCAAAAATGCTTAATAAAGGCAAAGGCCCTGCCGTACATTCGCTTAGAGCACAGATTGACAGAAAAAAGTATCACGTTGAAATGAAAAAACGTGTTGAAAATCAAGAGAATTTACAGGTTAAACAAGCGGAAATCGTAAATGTAATTACCGATGAAGATAATAATGTAACGGAAGTTGTAACACATACAGGCGTTGAATATAAGGTAAAAGCGGTTATTATTGCCAGCGGAACTTATTTAAAGGGTAAAGTTCTTATCGGAAGTTATTCGCGTGAAAGCGGTCCTGACGGAATGTTCCCTGCAAATGAACTTTCGGAAAATCTTCGCAGATTGGGTATTGAATTAAAGCGATTTAAAACAGGTACTCCAGCAAGAGTGCACGCGGATACACTTGACTACAGTAAGATGGAGCTTGAGGAGGGTGACGAAAAAATCGTGCCGTTCTCGTTTGAAACGGAGAATGTCGGCAAAAATCTTGTTCCTTGCTATCTTGTATATACAAATGAAAAAACTCACCAAATTATACACGACAATCTCGGTCGTTCGGCAATGTATGGCGGTATGGTTGAGGGTATAGGTCCGCGATACTGTCCGTCTATCGAAGATAAGGTTGTGCGTTTTTCGGAAAAGCCAAGACATCAGCTTTTTATGGAGCCTATGGGAATTGATACAAAGGAAGTATATGCACAAGGCTTTTCAACGAGTATGCCTGAGGACGTACAGCTTGAAATGTATCGAAGTGTTGAGGGGCTTGAAAATGTTGAAATTATGCGTCCTGCATATGCAATAGAATATGATTGCTGTGATCCGACTCAACTGTATGCAACGTTGGAATTTAAGAATGTACATGGACTTTACGGTGCAGGACAGTTTAACGGTACGTCCGGCTATGAGGAGGCGGCGTCACAAGGACTTATTGCCGGAATTAATGCGGCATTGAAACTTAAAAACGAAGAACCGCTTACATTAAAACGTTCGGACGGATATATCGGAACACTTATAGATGACCTTATAACAAAGGGTACAAACGAGCCGTACCGAATGATGACATCACGTTCGGAATACCGTTTGCTTTTAAGACAGGATAACGCAGATGAAAGACTTACTCCGTTCGGATATAAAATCGGTCTTATATCGGAAGAAAGATATAAAAAGTTCCTTGAAAAAATGGATATGATTGAAAATGAAATTAAGCGTGTGACGTCGGTTATAGTACCGCCGAAAGACGCAAATCCGCTTTTAGAACAGTATAATTCGACCGCGGTTAAGACGGGAATACGTCTTAGCGATATGATAAAACGTCCAGAACTTGATTATGAAAAACTTGCACCTGTCGACCATAACCGTCCGACACTTCCGGACGCAGTTTGTGAACAGGTTGAAATTAAACTAAAGTATGACGGCTATATAAAAAGACAGATAGCACAGGTTGAGCAGTTCAAGAAAATGGAGGAAAAACTTCTTCCCGAAAATCAAGATTATTCTGATATACACGGCTTGCGTTTAGAGGCAAGACAAAAATTGAATAAGATACAGCCAAAGTCACTCGGACAAGCGTCAAGAATTTCCGGTGTTTCACCGTCCGATATGTCGGTATTGATTGTATGGTTGGAATCACAAAAAAGATAACAAATAAAAAATGTGTGTCATTTGATATGACACACATTTTTAGATAGTAGGCAAAACAGTTATGGTTTTGCCTACTTTATTTTTGGGAGTTTGAGGTGCAACCTCATTAAAAATCATTTCTGGCGACCTGTGCGGCAGAAATGACTTAAAATCTAAAGTTTCGACTTTGGAGGAACTTTATGATTTTTTCTCAAAAAAATACTCAAAAATTACATCGAAGATGTGATTTTTGGAGCTGTCGACATTTTGTCGACAGGCTCACTACTCATTATCATTTACCATATGATTAATTCTTGCGGGGATTTCGTTTGTTACTATGAAGTCCACACCGTAATCAATGTATTTTTGTGCTGTTTCCGTGTCGTCAACGGACCATACACCGCAGAAAATATTTTGTTGATGGAGTATATCTATTGCGGCTTGATCCACTTGCGGATAGTTATACAAAATACCTCTGTTTTCGGATATTTCCGTAATACGTTCAAGATTATCCGTATACGGTGCAGGAGTGTAACCGATTGTCATAACAGGGATAATACTGTTTCTTGCACGAATTTCTTTTACATCATCAATCGCACCTGTGATTATACAATGCGTTTCAAGTCCGCTTGCTATGATTGTGTTTAGAAATGCATCGTAATTGGTGATATTTTTGATTTCGATAATCGGTACATTTCCGTATGTACTGCATATCGAAAGGTATTCTTCAAGAGTAGGTATTTTTAAGTTTTCGTTTGTGTTGAGATAATTTCCGTAGTCAATTTGGAACTGACTTAAATCGTCAAGCGTGTAGTCGGAAATAGCTCCCGAACCGTTTGTTGTTCTGTCAAGAGTGTCATCGTGCATACAGACGAATTGACCGTCACTTGTTTCGCAAATATCCGTTTCGATACCCCAAAAACCAATTTTACCGGCAAGCTCAAACGCCGGAATACTGTTTTCGGGCGCATAGTTTGAATATCCTCTGTGTGCGACAAAACGTTCCGTGCTGCCGCCTGAAAATACGGTTGATGTACCGCTTTCGGCTTGCTGTGCACTCGCCGGAGTGGCGATTGCGTCATTATTATCGGAAGAAGGAAAGAATTTTAACATAACAGCAGACACGGCAAAAAGAAGTACGGTAAGTATCCATAATTTGCGTCGTACATTGTACATATTAAAAACCTCCTTTCACGTCTGCTCGTTTATTTAGAATAATGATTTTATACCTATTATAATAAGAATAATTCCGCCGAGTATTTCTGCTTTGTCGCCAAGTTTCTCACCTGCTTTTGTACCGACAAATAATGCGATAAGACTTAGAACGAATGTAGTTACCGCAATAATCGGTGCGGACTGCCATATGTTTGCACTGTTTGCGGCAAACGAAACACCTACGGCGAATGCGTCAATGCTTGTTGCAACTGCTTGAACAAGTAATATCCAAAGCGTGAGCTTTTTCGGCTCGGTCTCTTCGTCTTTGGCAAGCCCCTCACGAATCATATTAATACCGATTATACCGAGAATAAGCAGTGAAATCGGTCCTGACCATTTTTCAATAAACGATGCGAAAAGACTTCCGAGAAAGAACCCTAAAATCGGCATTATTCCCTGAAAAAGCCCGAACAAAATCGGCATTGAAAGTTTTCTCAGCCCTGTCATATTCGTATAGACCATTGAACTTGCGATACAGACCGCAAAAGCGTCCATACTTAGTGCTATACCGATAAGCACTATTTCTGAAATTGACATTATGTATTCCCCCATAATTTAGCTTTGAATTTATATTATACTATATATTCTGCCTTTAATCAAGGCAATATTCAACAAAAAACGCAAAAGTGGTATAAAAAAAGCCGAATAAATCTAATTAATCGGCTTTTTTATGTTTTTGTAATTTTTAGTTTGTACGAATAACAACGGTCTGTGTATCTCCGTCCCAGTCAACGTCAAAGCCTACCATATCGGCAATGTCACGGATTTTGAAGTAAGTATTTCCGTTGATGTTGTAAGAAAGAACTTCTTTTTCTTCGCCGTCCACATAAACAGGGGCGGTGTTTTGGTCAACATTAAGTGCGGCTGAATGGTCGCTGTTAAGCTCGCCGCCGACTATTGTGTATTTAACTCCCGTTGAAATTGCGATAGCACTCAAATTCTCGTCCCACGCAACGTCAAAACGTGCATTTGTTGTACGAAGTACCATTGCAATATCACGAATTTTATAATAGTTTGAGTCGTTTACGGAATAACCCGATACTTCAACGTCTATACCGTTTACGGATAGTTTTGCATTTGAATTTGTTGCGGTAAGCGTGTTGATACCCTCGTATCTGTCGACAAAATCCTTGATTTTTGCTCTGTTCGGATAACCGTTTGTCAAAAAGTCGTTGCCGTACATATCAACGTAAGGAACGGTTTGATATGAGCTTACATATGATTTAAGTATTTTTTCTGTTGAGAAAGTCTGACCGTCAAACATAAGCTTGTAGAAGTTGATAACCGAAGAATAGCGCGGTACTTCACGACCGACAAATATGTATCTTCCGCCGTCTTGGTATACGGTGATGTCCGAAAGGCAAGTACCGATAATGTTGTTAGGAACGTCAATATTTGAAATTGTATTGCCTTTCATAGTGAACGCGGCTGAAATACCTCCGTCCATACCGTCACGCATAACGAATGCCTCCGGTATACCGTTTCTGTCAAGATCGGTAAGAACTACTTGATTGTATGACGGATCTGAAGACATAATTTTCATAAGACGTGTAACGAACGCTTCACGCCAACTCTCTGCCGCAAATGTACTTGTTACGCAAAGCGTAAACATCATAGCAGTGGCAATTATCGCCGAAATAATCTTTTTCATTTTATTTTTCCTTTCATAATAAAAAGTGTTCAAGTTCTTTTTAAATATCTGTATTATACTAAAATTTTTTAGTGTTGTCAAATCTGACACTATTTTTACGAATATCGCTTGAATATTTGACTGTAATTTATTATACTAAAAGAAAAAGATAACTAAAAACAGAGAGAAGAAGATTATATGAAGTACAGAGAAATGGCGGGAGAGAGAATATCGGTATTGGGCTTCGGTTGTATGAGATTTCCGACAACGTCAAAAAATGCGGAAGACATTGATGCCGAAAAATCAGCAAAAATGCTTGAATACGCTATTGAAAACGGTGTGAACTATTTTGATACAGCGTATGTTTATCACGGCGGAAAAAGTGAAAGTTTTATAGGCGGAGTTTTAAAGCCGTATCGTGACAAAATACATATTGCCACGAAATGTCCTACATGGGAAGTGAAGTGTGAGGAGGATTTCGACCGTTTGCTTAACGAACAGCTTGAAAGACTTCAAACCGATTATATTGATTTTTACCTTATGCATGCACTTGATAAGGACAGATTTAAGAAAGTTGTCGAAAAATTCAATCTTATAGACAAGCTCAACAAGGCGAAAGCCGACGGCAAAATCCGTCATATCGGTTTTTCGTTCCATGATGACGTTGAAACATTAAAAAAGATTATTGACGCAAACCCTAATTGGGAGTTTTGTCAGATACAGCTTAACTATATTAACGTAAAATATCAGGCGGGTCTTGAGGGGCTTGAATATGCACATAAAAAAGGACTTGACGTGGTTATAATGGAACCGCTTTTGGGCGGTAAACTTGCGAACCCGTCACCGCAGGTCGCAAAAATGCTGTCTGACGAAAAGACGCCTGTTGAGTGGGCAATGGATTTCCTGTGGAACAGAGAAGAAGTATCACTTCTTTTGAGCGGTATGGGTGCAATGGAACAGGTGCAGTCAAATATAGACTATGCGGATAAAGCGGAAGTGGGTATGCTGATGGAAGAAAATCTTGATATGCTTGCAAAGACAAAAGAGGTATTTGACAAAATGGCACTTGTACCGTGTACAAAATGTGCGTACTGTATGCCTTGTCCGTTCGGACTTGACATACCGAAAACATTTGAGGCGTACAATGCAACCGCTTCACTTGGTACAGACAGAGCAAAGGCAATTTATGCAGAACTTAACAAGGGTGCGGACCAATGTAAGAAATGCAAAAAATGCGAAAAAGTCTGTCCGCAGAGTATTAAAATCAGTCACACAATGACCGAAATTGCAAAAATATTTGCGAAATAATTATAAAGGCTGTCTGATAAATTTCAGACAGCTTTTTCTTGTATGGAATTTATTATGCGATATTGACTTATACGACGGTAATGTAGTATAATCGTTTTTGTAATGAAAAAAACAGGAGGATTGTTCTTTTGGTATTTTCAAGTTTAATGTTTATGTGCATATTTTTGCCGATAGTGCTGATTGCATATAATTTATCGAAAAATCTTACATATAAAAATACAGTACTGATTATCGCCTCGCTTTTTTTCTACGCGTGGGGTGAGCCGATATGGGTAGTGCTTTTGATATTCAGCGCGTTTGTGGATTATATAAACGGACGTATAATTGATAAATACTATGCGAGGGCAGGTGCAACGATTGCGCTTGTTTCGTCGCTTGTGATAAATTTGGGCTTGCTTGCAATGTTTAAATATTCGGGATTTTTTATTGAAAACATCAACACGTTTTTACATACGTCAATCCCTAATCCGAATTTCAAACTGCCTATCGGAATATCGTTTTACACATTTCAAACGCTGTCGTATACGATAGATATGTACAGAGGAAAAACGCGGGTGCAAAAATCGTTTTTGGGATTTTTGGCATACGTTTCAATGTTTCCGCAGCTTGTCGCAGGACCGATTGTGCGGTACAGTACGGTTGCGAGTGAACTGAACAGCAGACGTGTTACGGCTGATGATTTTGCATACGGCGTAAAAAGATTTACCGCAGGTATGTGCAAAAAAGTAATGCTTGCAAACAGTTCGGGTGCGGTTGCGTCAATGGTACTTGACAGTACAAGACTTACGGTTGCGTCATCATGGCTCGGAATAATAATGTATACATTTCAGATTTATTTTGATTTTTCGGGTTACAGTGATATGGCGATAGGTTTGGGAAGAATGTTGGGTTTTCACTTTAGTGAAAACTTTGAATATCCGTACATTTCAAGAAGTATAACCGAATTTTGGAGAAGATGGCACATATCGCTGTCAACATTTTTCAGAGATTACGTCTATATACCGCTCGGCGGTAACAGATACCACGCAATACGAAATATATTCATAGTATGGCTTTTAACAGGACTTTGGCACGGAGCAAGCTGGAATTTTATATTTTGGGGATTGTTTTACGGTGTACTTTTGTTTATTGAAAAAACACTGTTTAAAAAGAAACTTCAAAAAATTCCCGCCCCGTTCTGCTATATATACACTATGTTCTTCGTAATACTCGGTTGGGCGCTGTTCTATTTTACGGATTTAAACGCACTTTGGACATTCGTAAAGAGTGCGTTCGGTGTAGGTACGGCATTGTACGACTTGACGGCGGTGTCAACATTCTGTACGAATGCATGGCTTATTGCGGTTTGCGTAATAGCGTCAACTCCGATACCGACAATTATACACAAGAATTTCTGCAAAAAATCAAGGGTATTTGCGGCAATATCGGAGCCGATTTTTGTTATTGTCGGACTTGGAGTGTGCTTTGTTCTGCTTGTGGGACAAACATATAATCCGTTTTTGTATTTCAGATTTTAAGGAAAGGTGACGAATATGAGAAATAAGCTTACAATCGGTGCATTTCTTCTTATGCTGACAGCTTTTATCGTTGTGCTCGCACTTCCGGCGGACGAGGAAAGTATAAAATCTGAAAACAGAGTGATGGCAACAATTCCGCCTGTAAATAAGGAAACAGTGTTTTCGGGTGAATTTGAAACAGGTTTTGAAAGCTTTATCGGAGATAATATCGCTCATCGTTCACAAATTACCGATTTTTCAAAAACGTTGGACGAAAAAAGAGGATTTGTACCGAAAACAGGTAAAATTATTTCCACAAATAAAGATATAGGAACGGGTACAACTCAAAAGCAAACTCTTCTTGTTGCGGATAACACTATTATGGAGATGTTTATAAGAAACGATAAAACAGAGCAGGAATATGCCGACGCGATAAATCGCTATGCCGAAAAACTTCCTGAAAATATAAAACTTTTCAGTATGGTAATTCCGACACAGCTTGAATTTAAAGAACCTATATATAAGAATTTGCAGGACAGTCAAAAGGATACGATAGACAGTATTTATTCAAAGCTTGACAGCAGGGTGGGTACTGTTGACGCATACGGTTTGCTGTCCGAACATTCAAATGAGTACACATATTTCAGAACCGACCACCACTGGACGCAACTCGGCGCGTATTACGGTTACAGTGCGTTTATGAATAAAGAGGGCGGACAAGCGGTAAATAAAGATGATTACGAAACAGGTAAGATACAAGGCGTACTCGGTTATTTTTATGACAGAGTAAGTTCAGATGTGGCGACAGAACCCGACACGATTGAATGGTACGACATTGACTATGATAAGCATATCAAAACAACAATGTATGCAACCGACGAAAAAGGCGAAATGTATTCGTACAACGGTGTGATGTACGACAGAAGTAAAGCGAATTATAACTTTTTCTTCGGCAGTGACCATCCGATTGTCGAAATGACGAATGAGAAAAATCCTGACGGTAAAACGTTGGTTGTGCTTAAAGATTCGTATACAAACGTACTTGCACCATGGCTTATAGAAAGCTATAAAAATGTAATTCTTGTCGATCCGAGAATTTTTGACGGTGATTTTCAGATGATTTTGGATATGTATTCACCTGATGAGGTGCTTGTTGTGAATTATATTTTCACGACTGTTTTTTCGGATTATTGTAATTTGCTTAAAAATTTGTACAATTAACAAAGAAGCGGTTTCTTTTTTATAAAGAATTACCGCTTTTTTCTTTACAATAACAATTCGTTATGATATAATTCTAATATTGAGAAAAAACAAAAAGGAGAGAACGAAATGGGTAAGACTAAAGGCGGTTTCACACTTCCGGGTGAAAGCGGTTATGAAAAGCTAACACTTGAAATGGCTGAAAAATGGGGTGCAGACGTAATCAGAGATTCTGACGGTACGGAATTGTCACCTGAAATTATAAATGCGGGTTACGGAATTTATTCTACAATTTGTATTATTCGTGACCATAACGAGTGGGCAAAGCAAAACACAGATAAATTACAGCAGTCATTCCTTATGACAAATCCTGTTGTTGCGGAAAGCGACAGTGTTAAGATTGACCTTATGAAGGACTTCTTTAACGAACAGTTCAAGATTAACGACTCTGACGAATCAAAGGCATATTGGCAGGTATTCGACAGAACTGCAAATGAAGAAGTTAAGGATTGGACATATGAAAACGGCGTTGTTACGGTAAATGGCGTAACACCTTGGCATAAGTACACAGTAAACTTCCTTGCATACAGAATTTGGGAAGAAATTTCAATGTACAATCATACAACAAATAATTGGGACAAGGAACATCTAATGCAGATTGATCCGAGATACCCTGAAACACAGCAATATATGCTTGATTGGATGAAGAACTGGTGCGAAACACACCCTGCAACAACTGTTGTTCGTTTCACATCAATGTTCTATAACTTCGTATGGATTTGGGGTTCAAACGAGAGAAACAGAGATTTATTCTCAGATTGGGCGTCATATGACTTTACGGTTTCTCCGCTTGCTCTAAAGGAATTTGAAAAGAAGTACGGTTATGCACTTACTTCAGAGGACTTCATCAATAAGGGCGAACTTCACGCTACACATATGACTTGTGACAAGAAAAAGCTTGATTGGATGGAATTCATCAATGATTTTGTTGTTGACTTCGGTAAAAAGCTTGTTGACCTTGTACATACATACGGTAAAAAAGCTTATGTATTCTATGATGACAGCTGGGTAGGTGTTGAGCCTTGGGGCAAGAGATTTAAGGACTTCGGCTTTGACGGCCTTATCAAGTGCGTATTCAACGGCTTTGAGGCAAGACTTTGTGCAGGCGTTGACGCAGTTGAAACTCACGAAATCAGACTTCACCCATATTTGTTCCCTGTAGGTCTTGGCGGTGCTCCTACATTTATGGAGGGCGGTAATCCTACACTTGAAGCAAAGGGATATTGGAAGAACGTAAGACGTGCACTTCTTCGTGCGCCTATCGACAGAATCGGTCTTGGCGGTTACCTTTCATTGACATTGCCGTTCCCTGATTTCAACGACTATATCGAAAAGATTGCAGACGAATTCAGAGAAATAAAGGAATTCCATAAGGCAGGTAAGCCATACGTTTTAAAACCGAGAGTTGCCGTTCTTACATTCTGGGGCAGTCTGCGTTCATGGACTTGTGCAGGTCACTATCACGAACACCCTGAACTTGATCTTATAAACATTATCGAGGCTCTTTCGGGTATGCCGTTTGACGTTGAGTTTATCAGCTTTGACGATCTAAAGAATAAGGGACTTGACAATTACGACGTTGTTATCAATGCCGGATTTGCAGGAAGTGCTTGGTCAGGCGGAGAACAATGGAAAGACGAAAAGGTTGTTTCACTTCTTACAGAGTGGGTAAACAACGGCGGTGCGTTCATCGGTGTAAACGAACCGTCTGCAACAGACGGTTACGATACATTCTTCCGTATGTCACACGTTCTTGGCGTAAGCGAAGATACAGGTGCAAGAATTTGTCACGGTAAGTATTCGTTTGACGTTGAAAACAACGGTGCGGTTGTAGACGGCACGGTTCTTGCAGGTAAAAACAAGGTTTATCTTGTTGACGGCGAAACAAAGGTGCTTGCAGCTGACGGAAATATGCCGACAGTTACAACTCATAAGTTCGGTAAAGGTACCGGTGTTTATATGTCAAGCTTTAAGCATGGCGAAGTTAATAACAGAACACTTCTTAACCTTATTCTTACTGCCGCAGGCGAAAGCACAGACCAAAAGTATTTGACAGACAACGTAAATACAGAGTGCTGCTATTATCCTGAAGGCAAACAGCTTGTTGTTATCAATAATGCGGATACAGAACAAACTGCAACAGTTAAGACTGACGCAGGTGATAAGACTGTAACACTTAGTGCATTTGATACACAGATAGTACAGCTGTAATAAAATAAAAACTAACGAGCTGTTAGAAATTAACAGCTCGTTTTGCATATTGAGGTGTATTTAATGGATAAAAATAATCAGCTTGAAACTGCACCGATAGGAAAACTTGTGTTTAAGCTTGCGATACCGACTGTTATGGCACAGCTTGTAAACTTGCTGTATAACATAGTTGACAGAATTTATGTCGGACGAATACCGGAGATAGGCTCACTTTCGCTTGCGGGTTTGGGTGTTACGTTTCCTATAATATTGCTTGTTTCGGCATTTGCAATGCTTGCAGGTATGGGCGGTGCGTCAAGAGCGGCGGTAAGCATGGGCGAAAAAGACAACGACAAAGCAGAGAAAATACTCGGCAACTGTACAATGCTTCTTATAATATTTTCGGTAGTGCTGGCGGTTGTGTTTATGCTTACGAAAAATCAGATATTGATGAAATTCGGTGCAAGTGAGGCAACTTTGCCGTATGCGTCGGATTATATAAGCATATATCTTGTCGGTACGATATTTGTACAGATTGCGTTGGGACTGAATTTGTTTATAACAAATCAAGGCTTTGCAAAAACAAGTATGATGACCGTTTGCATAGGTGCGGTGTTGAATATTGTGCTTGACCCGATTTTTATATATGTGTTCAGAATGGGCGTAAAGGGTGCGGCGCTTGCAACGATAATTTCGCAAGGTGTATCGTGTTTGTGGGTGCTTAAATTTTTGACGGGTAAAAAGACCGTTTTGAAAATCAGACTTAAAAATCTTGTTTTGGACGGAAAAATCGTTACTTCGGTTTTGTCGCTCGGTGTGTCACCGTTTATAATGCAGGCAACGGAATGTTTAATTCAGCTTACATTCAACAACGGTATGCTTAAATACGGAAATGACCTGTATGTTGCACTGATGTCGATACTGTTCAGCTTGACACAGCTTATATGGATGCCGCTTAACGGTTTTTCGCAAGGCGCACAGCCTGTTATCGGATATAATTACGGTGCAAAGCGTTTTGATAGAGTGAAAAAAGCGTTTAAACTTCAATTTACGGTAAGTATATGTTTCTCTCTTTTTGCGGTTGCGCTTGTCGAAGTGTTCCCAACGGCGTTTTTGAAGATGTTCACAAATGACCAAGAGCTTATAGATATAGGTATAAACTCAACTCGTCTTTTCCTTGCAGGTATGTCTGTGATGGGTGCACAGTGTGCGTGTCAGCAGACGTTTTTGGCATTGGGCGAGGCGAAAATATCAATGTTTCTTGCGTGCCTTAGAAAAATTATACTTCTGTTTCCGCTGGCACTTATACTTCCGAATATCGCAAATATGGGAGTGTGGGGATTGCTTTTGGCGGAGCCGGTAAGTGATGTCGTTGCGGCAAGCTGTACAACGATAATGTTTACAATAAGAAGCAGAAAAATATTAAAACAATAAAAAGGAGTGTGCTGTATGAAAAAGATATTAATGGTTATAGCGGCGGTTGCTGTCTTACAGACTGTGGCATATGCACAAAGCATTGATTTCAGCGGTGACGTTACGGGCGGTAAAAGCGTTGAAGTAACTAATCTTGAAAACGGATATTATGACCTTACGGCGGTATGTAAAAATGCTTCGGAGGAGGGTGTGTCGTATTTGTACGGAGTGTCGGACGGATACACTGCGGCAAGTACGGTTTTACCTGTTTCGGCTGACGGTGTTAAGGTTACCGTAAGAGGAATTGAAGTTGAAAACGGTAAATGCACAATCGGAGTTGGTACTGACGGAAACGGCGTGATTGAAGTATCGGACGTTGACCTTGTTAAGACGGACAAGCAAAACGGCTTTATACAAGGCGGCGATATGACGGAAGTTGATTATATCGAAAGCCTTGGCGGTGAATATAAAGACAGCGACGGAAACAAGATTGACTCATTTGAATTTTTGTCGCAGAACGGTATGAATATGGCGAGAATACGTCTTAGCAATACACCGGGCAAGGGTACAGGTGACGGCGTGTATTATCTCCCGAGCGGTTTTCAGGATGAGGAAGATTGTCTGAAACTTGCCAAACGTGCAAAGGACGCAGGTATGGGAATACAGTTCACGTTTAATTATTCCGATTATTGGTCGAACGGATCAAGACAGATTATTCCGTCCGAATGGGTTAAGCAGATTAAAGATGAGCTTGGCTATGATGTTAAGAATGCGGACTTTCTAAACTCAATGACAAGTGAACAAAGAGAGGAAATTCAAGATAAACTTGCGGAAATAGTATACAACTATACATATGATATTATGTCAAAGTTAAAGGCACAGGGGACTGTTCCGGAATATGTTTCGCTTGGCAATGAAATTCGCGGCGGAATGTTGTTTCCGTTCGGCAACACATATGATGCAAGTATGAACAGAGATAGATTTGAACTTGTATTTGGTGACGATAAAAACGCAGATGAAGATATAAAATGCCCAAAAGATTGGGAAGGTCTTGTTAAGTTTATCAATGCAGGATATGACGCGGTAAAGGCGGTGTCGGAGGACTCAAAGGTTATAATTCACCTTGACGACGGTTCAAAGTCAAACAAATTCACATATTTCTTTGATGAACTTGACAAACTCGGTGCAAAGTATGACGTAATCGGTGCGTCATATTATCCTGCATGGACGGACAACAATGCGGAAGCCTGTAAGGAATTTTGTAATGAAATTTCAAAGAAGTACGACAAAGACATTATGATTATGGAAACAGGTTTTAATTGGAACGAAACAAGAAAAGACGGTTATGCGGGACAGTTAAAGGATTCAGATGTGTATAAGGACATTTATCCGCCGACAATGACAGGACATAAAAATTTTATGGCAGAACTTTTCAACGAATTAAAAAGCGTTGACGATAACAGATGTCTGGGTGTGCTTTATTGGGACCCTTGTATGATTCACGTTGAAGATAAAGATAATAAAAATGCGTCTTTGTCGGGTTGGGCTGTAAAGGAAAGTGACGATAAGACAGACGTTAACGTTGTCGAAAACACAACACTTTTCGATTTTGACGGAAAAGCTATTCCGTCGATTGACGTATATAAACATTCTTCAGGCAGTAAGGAAGAAGTCAATATCCAAACTACAAGTGATGAAAAGAATGTCAAAACACGAATTGAAAACAATACCGACAGTACGAAAAAGGTAAGTGTTATTGTAATCGGTTATGACGAAAACAATGTCATAAACAGTGTACAAAACGTGTCAAAAGAAGTAAACGCAAATACGGCAGAGATCGTTTCGGTAAATCTGCCGCAAGGTAAATCTGCGGTTTATGTGTGGAACGGCAGCCGATTAATTAAAAAATAAACAACAACACTCAAAAAGGGCGTTTTTAAAACGTCCTTTTTGTTTTGTATAAAAAGACGGCTTTTTTATATAAAAAACGTAATTTGATTGACATATTGCATAAAAAATGATAGTATTTATATTGCATAGTAACAAATTAAGGTAAAAAGAGGGGGTAAAGCTGTTTAATGAAAAAGGGTAAAAAGTTAAAAGAGAGAGATAAAAAAGGCTTTAAATACTATCTGAAAAGGGACTGGCAGTTGTATGTACTGTTGTTCTTTCCGTTGGCATTTGCGATAGTCTTTAAGTTTTTACCGCTTTTGGGGTTGTCGGTAGCGTTTCTTAATTATGACGTTGTCGGCGGTTTTGAGAGGGCGAAATTCATAGGTTTTGACGCGTTTAAGGAAATCTTCAAAATGAAAGATTTTTACATAGCACTTCGTAATACTATTGTGCTTAACGGTCTTGATCTTATAATCGGTTTTCCGGCTCCGATAATTTTGGCGATATTATTAAATGAAATACGCAATAAGTATTTCAAACGTATCAGCCAAACGGTTTTATATTTACCGCATTTTCTTTCGTGGGTAATCATTGCAGGTATATTCTATCAGCTTTTGTCACCGTCTACGGGATTTGTGAACGTACTTATAATGCGTCACGGCGGTGAAAGCATACCGTTCCTGACGGAAAAATGGCATTGGCTTGTGTCGTACTGTTTAATCGGCGTATGGCAGAGCATGGGTTGGGGTACGATTATATATCTTGCCGCAATCACAGGTATTAATGCTGACCTTTACGAAGCGGCAACGGTTGACGGTGCAGGCAGATGGAGAAAAATATGGAATATAACACTTCCTTGTATTCGTTCGACAATCGTTGTAATGCTGATAATGAGTTTGGGAAGAATTTTGGGTATATCGTTTGAACGTCCGTATACATTGGATAATCCGCTTGTAAGAGATTTCTCGGACGTTATTTCGACATTCGTTTATCGTGTCGGCTTGCAGTCGCACAGATATAACATCGCAACGGCGGTTGGTTTGTTCCAGTCGGTCGTAGGACTTATCTTCGTATTTGCATCGGATAAGTTTGCAAAACTTATGGGAGAGGACGGTATAATATAATGAAAAGAAAAGCTACTGATGTTTTGGCAGATGTGTTTATATATGTATTTATGGCTGTACTTTCGCTTTTGTGTCTTATACCGTTTATACACGTTCTTTCGGTTTCAATCAGCGGTAACGGTGCGGTAATGTCAAATCAAGTGTTCCTTATTCCTAAGGACGTTAATCTTGACGCATATAAGACGGTTTTCGGTGATGCGACAATGATGCGTTCATTGTGGTTTACGTTGTTTGTGACGGTTGCGTTTACGGCACTCGGTATGTTCCTTACAATATGCGGTGCGTTTGCACTGTCAAGAAAACGTCTGAAGGGCAGAAAAGTTATAGGCGTAATATTCCTTATAACAATGTACTTCACTGCCGGAACAATTCCCGATTACATACTTATGAGCCAGTTGCACCTTATAAATACGGCGGCGGTTTTGATACTTCCGCTTGCATTTTCGGCATATAATCTGATAATACTTCGTACATTTATGCAAAACAGTGTACCGCAAAGCTTGGAGGAGGCTGCTGCGATTGACGGCTGTAACGACTTTATTGTACTGGTTAGAATTGTATTGCCGTTGTCGGTGCCTGTTTTGGCAACGCTTGCACTGTTCTATGCGGTAGGTCGTTGGAATACATTCCAAGACGCACTTTACTTTATAACAAAGTCACCGCTTAAACCGTTGCAGTTAAAGTTGTATGAGCTTGTTAATGCGGCAGGTTCAAATTCATCGGTTTCGCAGGAAGTCGCAGGGGAGAGTATGCAGGCTGAGGAAGTTTTGAAATCGGCTTGTATTATGTTTGCAACTATTCCTATCGTAATTGTTTATCCTTTTATACAAAAGTATTTTGTTAAAGGTGTTATGATAGGTGCAGTAAAAGAATAATGAAAAAACATATTTAAAAAGAGAGGGGAAAAGAAAAATGAATTTAAAGAAAGTATTGTGTGCTGCATTAAGCACAGTGACTGCGGTATCTTTGCTTGCGTCATGCGGCGGTAAGGGTAAAATGCAGATGGATAAAGCGGAGCTTACAGGCCCGAAAGCCTATGATGAGCAAATTGAGCTTAAAATACCTGTATATGACAGAGGTATGCAGGGACAGGCAGATGTAGACAATAACTATTGGACGGATTATGTTCAAAAGAATTTCGGTGACAAGTACAATATCAAAATGACATTTGTACCTGTTACGCGTAAGGAAGATGTAACGGTATTTAATGAATTGCTTGCGGCAGGCGAAGAACCAGATATTCTTTTCAGCTATGACTATCCGACAATGATTTCATATTATTCAAGAGGAGCGTTCCAGCCGATTGATGAGGACGTGTTAAAGACATACGCACCGACATTCTATGAAAAGACAAAGGATTTGGAGGAATATACAAAGGTTGACGACCAAAGATATTTCCTTGCGGCAACTCGTCCGTTGGCTTATAACTGGGTAACCCTTATCCGTACAGACTGGCTTGAAAAAGCAGGACTTTCAATGCCGACAAATCAAGAGGAATATGTAAATGCACTAAAGAAGTTTAAGGAATTAAAGCTTGGCGGCGAAAATACAATCCCTGCAACGGAGAGCCTTTACAACGCATATTTCCCGAACTATGAATACAGAGAATATCCGCTTTCGGAAGAAGATAACGCGATGTATTCGGATATTACCGTTGCATCGCTTACATATGACGCAACAAAGCAGAAGTTAAAGTATATGAATCAGCTTTATAACGACGGACTTATCAGTCCTGAATGGTACCTTGACAAGGACGGTAACCAAAAGCAAGCTGATTTTGTATCGGGTAAAGCAGGTGTGTTCGGTTTCTATTTGTCACAAAATCCTCCTGTACTTCAAACATTATTGCAAAATTGCCCTGACGCAAAAGTTGCAGTGCTTGACGCAGGTGCAGGTTATCCGGAGGGCACAAAGCCTGCCGGCAGAGCAGATTGGCCGTTTGGTATGGTAAGCGGTATCAGTGTTGACTGTGAACACCCTGAGGCAGTGCTAATGTATTTTGAGTGGCTTGCACAAGATGAAAACTTGTTCGTAATGCAAAACGGTATCGAAAACGTTACATATAAAGTTGAGGACGAAATTCCTGTACTTATTGACGATTACACAGGTGAAGAAAGATTGAACTACAATTCAAATAAAGATATGTGGTGCCTTGTAACAGAGGGTAAGGACTACGGCAGTGACGAGAAAAACCTTGCCGTACAAAAGAAAACATACGCACCGGCGGGATTTGAGGACTTAATTCAACAGTCATATGACGGTTATCAAAAGACTAAGGAATATAAGTATACAGATTTCTTGTTCGACAGATCAATCGACAGCCTTTCACAGTATGCCGAAACTTTAAAGAGTAAGTGGGAAGTTATTCAGGTTGATTTGATTAACTGTAAGCCTGAAGAATTTGACGCGAAGTATGAGGCTGCTTGCAAGGAATACCTTGACGCAGGTTATCAAGCTGTTCTTGACGAAAAAGAACAGGCTTATGCCGATATGAAAAAATAAAAACCAAAAGGGATAATCGTTAAGATTATCCCTTCAGCGTGTAGACAAAAGTGTCTACACGCTGGCAGAGGTCGAGAAATTAGTGTGGATTTTGCGAAAATGAACTCGTCGGCGTACGTTTGTACGTTAGAGTTTATT